>JABLTO010165728.1_pt1 | contig 27801 bp, 30 predicted proteins | sample 7160091 | NCBI WGS metagenome assembly JABLTO01 (sample SAMN14651225, study PRJNA627086) | human gut metagenome | isolation source: feces | host: Homo sapiens
TAATGGACTAAATCGGCAATCAGCAACGGATTCTACTGTAATAGAGAATATTATAGTGGAGGTGTTCAGAGAGTCTAAACGATTTTGAGTTATTACAAAATAGCTTGTGAAAGGGACTCCATACGTAGTTATCGTACTACTCTCGTGACTGAGATATAAAAACGTAAAAGAGTGTTACTACTCTCACCCTATTAAATAGCACATTGTTAATAGGATAACAGTAGGGTTCGTGTGTACCGTAAGTTTGAAAGAAACACACAAAACTAAGAAATCTCGATTTCAATTAAAAAATAAAAATGACACTACTCTATTTTGAGCAATGCCATTTTGTAGGGAATATATCTTGCTTGATATAAACATATCATAGCACATATTCTGTTATTTGCAAATACTTTTTCTGTTTCAAACAGAGAATAATAAAATAGAGAGTAGAACACTCTACTCTCTTCTATATAAAATGATATAATATTCCCACCAGATTTTCTAACTACGCACAAAGCTTAATGACAATAATTAAAGCCATTACTGCAATGATAAAACCAGCGTTCACTTTTATCTTACATTTCATGGTAATTGTCCTCCTTCCATGTTTATAGACTTCTACGAAATCCGCATTGAAAGGCATAATGCTCAAGCTAGTGCCCGATGCAACGACCATATAGTTATACTCATCTGGCTCTCCAACACTTATCTTTTGGATAAGTATTCCACCCAAGAATATTATATCACTGTTTTTTCAAGTGTAAATCCAAAACATATGTTTTGTCGATCTATGTAATACGAAAAATAATTAAAATTTTTCAAAAATCTTTACAAAAAAATTCATTTGTGTTATCTTCAAAATAGTAAAAATTTTCAATTTTTGAAGGAGGTAACACGATGAAAGTTTCAAGAGAAAATTGTCCAGTTAAGCCATTAATAGGAAAAATGAAACGAGAGAAAATTGTATTAAAGCACAAATTGCAAAGAAGAGAATCTGTTTGGTCTAATCCAAACAAATCATTGCTTATTGACTCTCTTTTAAGAGGATATATTGTACCACCAGTTTATACTATTTCTGAAGATGGTGTACAATATGTTATTGATGGTGTACAGCGATTAAGCACGTTAAAAGGATTCTATAATGATGAGTTTGCAATATCTAAAAAGGCAGAACCAGTTATAATTGAAGGAACTGAATATAGCATTGCAGGATTGAAATTTAGCAAACTTGACCAAGTTGTAAAGGACGAGTTGGACAGTTCTGCTATCACAGTATATGAAATTACGGAATATACAGACAAAGATGTAAGAGAAATGTTCCGAAGGCTCAATTCAGGAAAACCTCTGAATACTTCACAGAAGCTTACACCTGATATGTCGGATGAACTCAGTAATGCTATCTTTGATATTGTCTCTCTTCCATTTTTTGAAAAGAGACTGACATCTGCTCAGTTGAAGAGTTCAGTCGATCAGAGTATTGCACTTGAAACACTGATGCTCTGCTCCACTAATAAAGATAACGATTTTGCCTCATTTAGAGGTAAGGATAAAGAGAATTTTATCGAATTCTATAATGACAAAGTTGAACCTGAAAAGATTGAAATCATCAAAACCGCAATCAATAAACTTGATGAATCTCTTGAAGAAGATGTAAAAATTCCAAAGACAAGTATTTCTGTATTGTGTTTTGCAGCATATAGAATTTGTAAAGACAAAAAGAGCTTTGAGAAATTTGCTTTGAAAGTAAGTGAATTCTTGACAACATACAACGATAATACTGAATACAAGAATAATCTTATGAATGGTACTAATTCTGCCGAGTCTGTCAGATTTAGATTGGATTATTGGAGAGAAATTTTAAAAACATTACAGTAAATATTTAAAGAGTAGTCGGTTGGCTACTCTTCTTTCATATTTACAATATTCCTTCGAATATATGTTTTCTATAGATTTATGGTAAAAATTGGTATATAATAATACAAAGGTCATAGATGACATATAGTTTTAACTAAATAAAGGGATAAGCATGTCAAAAAGAACAAATAATGGGAAACTAAAAAGCCTAAAGGACAAACATGATAAGAAAATTTCAGAAATTGCAGAACTTGAAAAGAACATTGTTAATCAAGTTTTTGATAATTATATAGATCCAGAAGCTCAAAAAGAATTGTTGAACGATGCAAAGACTTTTCACTATTCTGAGACAAAAATATCAAATGTCCAAAAGGTATTTGAAAATTTTAATACGGACACTATCGAATATAATGTTGCTGTTGATATTATAGATATGGAAACACATATACAGCAACATAAAAAAGAAGGGCTGTTCTCCAGAATTGCCAATGTTGTAATGCCAGAAGACGACTAACAAAAGCATAACAAGACATCAGCAAGAGGGAACATATATGAATGAATTAAATATCTATAAAAAATTTAACTATAATAAATTATTAAAAATTTCTAATTTATATTTTAATACAAACTACAAATGGTATAATAAAAAAACGGTCTTTGCTCCTGAAAGGGGGCGATATACCGTTTCAATAAGTAGGTATAATGTTAGAATTTGTTATTGGAATGATACTTCTACCGAATTTGAAAAAGATTATTCTTTAATAAAAAAATACCTATTTGAAATTCTTGAAAATCAAAAAACAAATATTATTTGTTTAGGTGAATGTAATATTTTAGACAACTTTACTTTTATAAATAAAATACAATTAGGACGAGGTTGAGAAATGAGTATACTTAGTAATGTAGAGAATACATTTGCGGAAAAAGGAATAAAATATTTGAAAGGAAATAATTCGAATTCTAATATCTTAAATGTCCCATATAGAGGTATTAATAATGAAAGTAATCATATTAATATTTATATGGATATAGATGAAGAGCAACAAGTAATAAAATTTACTTTTGAAGGAAAAGCGAATAATAATCATGAAATTTCTGATATTAAGTCAAAATTACTAGATATAAATGCTACATTAAATTTTGGAAATTTGTCAATGCGGAATGATAGTGACACCATAGAATATCGAATTGATTACAAAGTTGAGGAAGACTCTTTTTCGTTTGATGAATACAACAAAAATATAATTCGTTGTATTAATGTTTATGAAAATCTTAAGGAAAATGATTTGATCTAATATGCCAGACAATAACAATTCAAGTAAAGACAATTTTATGTACTACCTTTTTCAATTGGTTGTATGGGTTATTATGCTAATATTGATTTTATTAAGAATTTTTACATACAAAACTATATCAAACAATTGGATTTGGATTATTAATTATGCTGGAATGTCAATAGCATTCATAAATATTTTAGTAAATAAATGTTTTAACTTAAAGGAAAAGAAAAGTAAAAAATATAAACCTTTTGTTGGATTTACTGTAGTATTGGTAGTTATAACATGTATATTGGCGATTCCTGTATGTTTATTACAAAGTAATCAATATTCTCAGTCATTAAATGATATTATTACATTATTGGCATTGTTCTTTAGTTTATCTAATGATATATGGAATCGGATTCTTAATTTTTTTGCAAATATAATAAAGTAAAGAGCAGGATTAATCTCCTGCTCTTTTAATATTCTCACTACTCTTCCATCCTATTTAAATTTTGAAACGCTCTATCAAATTCATCACATATTATCATTTTTACAGCAGAATATACAATCAAGTCTTTTTCATTGTCGGTAAGTGTTCTGATGTAATTTTTTAGTTCTTCATCATTCATGTTTCTCATTAAAAATATTTTGTCTGTTAATTTTGACATATTGGTATTCTCTTATTCTTCTGATTTACCCAATTCTTCTTCCATTTTATCAAAATCTAATCCATATCTCTTTTCAAGTTCGTTAAGTATATTATATATACCTTTACCAATGAATAAATGATTAGATCCGAATACATACTTCATAGTATGAATTTCTGATGGAGAAATTGAAGTAATAGAGCCACGGTATGTTCTCATATTTTCTTTTTGATATACTTTTACAGGATATCTATATCCAAGACCTTCGATTCCTGTATAACCATCATATGAATTTGGATTATAGCACTCTCTTCCGACTTCGTATTCAAGTTTGGCTATTAGCGATGCAATGTTCTGGGTATTTTTCATTGGTGCTACCTCCCTTTAAAAATCCGAATTGCATGAATTGCAGTGCCACTGCTTGCCTATCTTCTTACTTGCTAATCCGAACATAGCAGTTGAAGCCATACGACTTACTGTACCGATTTTAGATGTGTTCATTGAATGACAATATGGGCACTCTATTTTAGCAATATAATATGGACTTTTCGGATCTTTTGTTGGATCATATGGTTTTTCATTTTTTCGTTTTTCTGCTAATTCAGTATCACAATCTTCATTAAACAACAATTTTAATCTGCCACCGCATTCTAAACAATATTTACTGTATGGCTTCGATGCTTCAAACCCATATATTTTATGACAATTTACACATTCTAATATATCTTTATTAACAATCATGAACATTTACCTCCGTAAATATTATACCACTCAAACAAGTATAATGTAAAGAAAAATAGTACGATATTCACAACAATAAAAAATGATATTTCAAATGTTAATCAAGAAATAGGATTATTTGGTAAATCAATATCCGAAATTAAAGATATTATTTATGATGTTCAAACCAAAGGTTTTAAAGAAGGTTTTTTAAATAAAGGAACTATTGATTTAGCTGCATATCAAAAATACAATAATTTGTTAGACTTAGGTGTTTCGTCTGAAAAAGCGTTGGCAGAAGCAACAAAAAATACAAATACTGAAACTATACGATTATTACAAAGTGCTAATGGTGCAAAAGTTTCAACAGAAGCCCTTACAGCAGCTCAAAAAGCTTCAACACTTGCTGCAAAAGCACAATCAGTAGCATTTAAAGCAGTTTCTATGGCAGGAAATATGTTGGTAATGGCTTTAGTAACCAAAGGAATTGAGTTAGCTGCTAGTGCTATCGACCATTTAGTAAATAAGTCTAAATATGCTGCCGAAGCTATGGAAGAAGCCCAGCAAGAAATTACTGATTCTCAAAATAAATTAAAAGAAGTTTCTGATACTGTTTCTGAAAATAAAGATAGATTTTTGGAACTTGCTCAAGGAGTCGATCAGTTCTCTAATAATGTATCTCTTTCTAAAGATGATTATCAGAAATATCTTGATATTTCAAATAAACTTGCCGACATTGCACCTGATTTAGTAACTGGATATGACGAACAAGGAAATGCACTTCTTGCCATCGGTTCAAATGCCGAGGATACAAGTAAGAAACTTCAAGATATCATAGATAAACAACAAACCATTGCAAATCAAAAGCTTGTTGATAATCTTCCAAAAATTGCTGATGGTATATATAATGAAGTTGAAGATGCAAAAACAGAAATTGATTCTTTACAAGGTCAACTTGAAGACGCCAAAAATACTTCTAAAAATTTAAACATCGACATAAAAGGTTCTCACGGAAGGATAGATTTTAAGGATAATGATTATGAGAAGTACGGGAAGGGAATGGAAAAGGCTCTTAAATCTGCTGGTATTGATTATGAAAAAGTTGCTGGCGGTGGATTGTATGAGACTTCTATTCAATTAAAGTCAGCTTCTAAAGAACAGTTAGAACAAGCACAAAAATTCTATGATACATGGCTAGATCAAGAGAATACTTTTAATCAAGCTTCAATTAATGGATTAGAAAAAAGTATTGCTCAAAAACAAGGAATGCTTAAACAATATTATGCAAAAATAATTCCTAATCTTCAGCAGTGGGCTAAACAGACACCAGAATACGAAGGATTAGGGCAAGATTCTGCTAATATAGTTGATAAATTAATTCCTCAAATTAATTGGGATTCGTTGAAAGATCAACCTGTAAATGATAGTGATTATACTCAATATATTGAAAACCATATTATTAAACCGCTTATGAGTATCCCTGATGAACATAAAGACGAAATTAATAGTATGTTCCAGAAATTACTTTCATTCGATGATGGTGATTTAAATGTATTAGACTTTGCAAAACAATTACAAGAAAAACTCAATGATTATGGCATAAAGATTGATATAACTCCAATTATTGCTAATGAGCAAAATGCTAAAAAGACATTAAGTAAATCTATTGATAAAATTTCTGGTACAAGTGGGGAAGATCAACAAAAACTTAATGAGTATACAAAAGATTTTAATGCTTCTCAAATAGAAGCATGGAATTCTGCCACTATAGGAGCTAAAAGTGCGGATGAGGCTATTCAAGCATATGAGCAAAGCATACAACAAGCTCAAACTGATACAGAAGAATTAAGTAATACTTTAGCGGATATAAATAAAACCAAATCAGGAATTGGTGGATTATTTGATAAATACGAACAGAACGAAGGATATCTCTCTCAAGATGAAGTTGCTTCTATATTAGAGGAAAATCCTGAATATGTTGAATATTTAATTAAAGTAGGCGACCAGTATAAACTTAATGAACAAGCTTTAAACGATTGGAACGAAGCCAACAAGGAACAGAAAGATTATATTAATAATCAAATGGGTGGAAATAATTACTTAGAAAATTATTCCTCATTGTTAGATAATATAAAGAGTTCTAAATCTCACGTCAACGGTGGTGTTGGAAATACTGGTATTGGAGAACAATTAGATGATTTAATCTCTAAAAATAAGAAGTGGAATGAGTCTTTAAAAAATGGAGAGATATCAGCATCCAAATATTTTTCTAATATATCTAATAGTATCACAGATAGTGGTTTAGAGGAGGCGTTACATTCACTAAATGGTCAGTTTGATGATACCACTGATTATATTGAAGAAACTGTTAGTGCTTTAAGTACTGAAATCTCAGATGCTTTAGTACAGTCTAGTAAAAGATTCATAAAAGGTGAAACGGATGTTTCTGACTATGTATCAGAATTAAAAGAAGGTACAGAAGCTCAAAAGAAACTCCTTGCTGCCACTTATGATTTAGAAACTGGCGAAGATGGATATGCTAAAGCCCAAGATGGTGCAAGCGATTCAGTAAAAGAAGCAGTTGAAAACTATAATCAATTGGTTGACGCACAAACATCATTAAGTAATTCTCAAAATTTTGTAGACGTTTTATCTCAAAATGCAGACTTCCTTTCAAGTTATACAGATACTGCTGGAAATCTATTAGATAGTGTTATGGATGATAGTCGTTTTAGTAACTATATAAATTCTATGTCACAAAGTATAGTAGATTTTGCTAATACGAGTTCAGAAAACATGGCAGCTACTGCTCAATGGTTATCTGATACGGCAGGAATCAGTGTTGATGAAGCGAGTTCTTTAATTGCTCAAGGAGGAGAATCTGTTCAGGGCGCAGTTGGAGCTTCTTTGTCAGGTGTTCAAAGCATGACAAGTTTTGCTATGAGCAATGTAAGCGGTTCTATAACAAATGCATCTCAAGCTATTGGGAATGTACTATCTTCTCTTGGAAGTATGATAAGTAATTTCAAATATAAAATTACTGCTACTCCTAAGATAACTGGCAACTTTGGGTTACACAAAGATAAAAATGGTATACCAGATGGTTTAACTCTTCCTACATTTGGATTTGATATTAAGGGTTCTGGTGGTGGTTCTGTAAAGAATTTTGCAAGTTCACTTAAAAGTGCAGGTTCATATTTTTCCAACCTTGGAAATCAACAAGCTGCTGCACAAGCAATGAACATTAATTCATATAAACCTAAAGGAACTACATCTGGTGCAAAAACCTCTAAATATAGACCTACGTATACTGCTCCTAGTTCTTCAAAGTCAGGTTCAGGCAGTGGTAATAAAGGTTCAGGTTCTTCGCAAGAGCCACAGGAGAAGGATTACAATTGGATTGAAACACTCATTTCAAGGGTTGAACGTAACATCACAAACCTCGGAAAAACCGTTTCTGCGACCTATAAAACATGGTCAACACGTAATAATGCTCTTGCCCAGGAGCTAAATGCTGTTAATGGAGAGATTTCAACTCAGCAAGCCGCATACAACAAGTATATGCAGTTAGCTAATTCTGTTGGATTATCAGAGAATTATGCTTCATTAGTCCGTAATGGTACAATTGATGTCTCTACTATTCAAGATGATGACTTGAATGATAAGATTGAAAAATACCAGAATTACTATAATAAAGCCCTTGAAGCTTCTGACGCAATACAAGATTTACAAGATAAGCTTGCAGAGTTAGCTAAGACTAAGTTTGATAATGTAAACTCTGAATATGAAGCGCAGCTTAAGCAGATTGATCATAGTATCAATGTGTATGATAAGATGATAGATACGGCTGAAACACAAGGCTATATCGCAAGTCAGAAATATTATAATGCTCTTATATCTACAGAAAGTTCTAATATTTCTAAACTTCAATTACAGTACTCTTCTCTTACTTCTGCTCGTAACGAAGCAATGAAAGCAGGAAATATAGCCAAATATAGTGAAGAATGGTATAGTATGACTGATTCTATCAACTCAGTTGAAGAAGCTATTCAAGATGCGAATAAATCTCTTATTGAGTACAAGAACAATTTAAGACAAGTAAATTGGGACTTCTTTGACAAACAAGAAGACTATATTTCTAAATTACAGGATGAATCAGACTGGCTTATAGATTTGATTACTACAGAAAATAAGTTATTTAATTCTGATAATGGAAAAATTACAAGTTCTGGCAAAGCTGTCGAAGGATTACATGCAATAAACTATAATGCATATATGACTCAGGCTGACGATTATGCAAAAGAAATCAAGAAAATTGATGCTGAAATTGCCAATGATCCAGCTAATACTACACTTATTGAGCGCAGACAAGAACTTCTTGAACAGCAAAGAGACATGATTAAATCGGCTGAAGATGAAAAATCTGCTATTAAAGATTTAGTTTCTGATGGATATGATACTTTATCCGAAGCTCTCAAAAAGATAGCAGATAATTATCTTGATACGTTAAATGCCCAGAAAGAACTTTACGATTATGCTAAAACAATTCGTGAGCAGACAAAGGCTGTTGCACAATATGAAAAGCAATTAGAAGCTATCAAAAATGATACTTCTGAAGAAACTAAAGCACAAATCCAACAGATTAAAGTCAAATTGGAGGATGCCAAACAGGATTTGGCTGATTCAGAATATAATCAGTGGATTAGCGATCAGCAAAATATTATAGATACTTTTGAATCAGATCTTGAGGACTGGATTAATAGTCGTCTTGATGACTTAGACGAATTAGTACAGAATGTAATTGACCAAACAAATACAAGTGCCAGTGAAATCAATGATGTTATTGAGAAAGAAGCTGGTGATGTAGGATATACCGTGTCTGATGCAATATCTAAAGTAATGGATGTAGATAGTACCAATGGTACTAATATGGTCAACTTCTATGATAAAACATTTCCAAATGAAATGACAACAACCAGAAATTCAATAGATGCTATCAAGAATTTGTTACAAGCTATGAAAGATGCTGCTGATAAAAAGGCGCAAGAAGAAATAAAAAAACAGCAAGCTGCACAACAAGCTATTTCCAAACCAGCAAGTTCTTCTAGTTCAAGTTCAAGCAGTAGTTCTAATAGTAACTCTTCTAATAATAGTGGATCTTCTAGTAGTAGTTCTGGTTGGGGAAGTTGGTTTGTTCATAAAGCCGACAGCTATCCAAAGTCAAAATTACGCATAAATTCCAGTATCGTAGATCGCTTAAAGCTCCATAATTTTGACTCGTCTCAATCGGCTAGAGTTGGCTATTATAAGGCAATGGGTGGTTCTGGTACATATGTCGGATCGGCTTCACAAAATAGTTGGATGATTTCTGAAATGAAAAAGCATGGTTTTAAACAAGGTGGCACTATTGGAAAGCTTATTCGTAGTACTGGTGAAGATGGATTTGTTCTTGCTCGTACTGGTGAAGAAATTCTTTCTAAAGAAAAAATTATTATGTTAAAGGATGCCTTACAATATATTCCTCAAAACTACAATATTGCTTCAACATCATTACCTAAGTTTACACAAAAGGCATCTAATTCCAGTGTAGATGTAAAAGTAGATTTTGGTGGTATTACTATGAATGGAGTAAATAACCCAGAAGAATTTGTCACAGAACTTCAGAAAAGTAAACGTTTTGAAAAAATCGTACAATCTATAACTGTTGATACTGCAATGGGTAAGAACAGTTTAGGGAAATATAGATTCTAACAATTCAGGACAGAGTGAAATATCTCTGTCCTATTTGACTAAAGGAGAAATATGAGACCAGATAGAAAAATAGAGCTACAAGGACGTACAATAGCTCGTTTAGATAAGGAAAATAAGGAATTAAAAGATAAGGTCGCAACACTTGAATCTGAAATTGAGTTATGCAAATATGTTTCAGATAACGATTTTAATGGAGTAAAGGAATTGATAAATACACTTGCTCCACTAAAGGTAATGCTTAATAAGGCTATTGATAGTGCTAATAAATCTAAAGAGGGTTTTGATAATGAGCGCAGAAAGTGTTCTGAACTTATGAAGAAATATAAAAATGACATGAAAAATTTTGAAAAAGTTTTAAATGCCATGAATAAATAATATAGCAAGGAGGATACGCAATGTTTCTGATAGATTTTGAATATGATGGTAGAATGTTATCCGACTTTGGGTTTATGATTTGTAATATAACAACAGATTCAGGAGTTGAAACTGTATCTGCTGGAAGTAATATCACATGGAATACTGTAACATCAAATACAACTTCAAAAAGACGTATATCCTCTACTCAATATGACGAAGTATTTTCTACTACTTTTGAAATATGTAAAACTCTATGTGATAGGTCGGATAATGATACTAATTATATACAAGAACAAGAATTACGAGAAATAACCATGTGGTTGAATCGTAAAAAATATTTAAGATTTACGCCTGTATTTGATGATTATGAATATTCTAATATACATTATTATGGATCATTTAATATTCAATTTATTAAATATGGCGGTCGAATTATAGGTTTGTCTCTCACTCTTACAACAGATGCTCCATTTGGATATGGAGAAATTGAAGAATATGAATTTGAAACAACAACTTCTAATAATAGTTTCTCTATATTTGATTTATCAGATGAAGAAGGGAAACTTTATTTAAATGCAGAGATTATTCCAAAACAAAATGGAAATCTTACTATTAAAAACATATATACAAACGAAAATTATACAATTATTAATAATTGTATATCAGGAGAAATAATTACACTTGATGGTGAAAATAAGATAATTACATCAGATAAACAAAATAATGTACATAAACGTATATATAACGATTTTAATTACAAATGGCTTTATATATCCAATGTAGATAGTTTTGAGGCAGAGAATGTATTTACTACTTCTCTTCCATGTAAAATTAAAATTACATATGAGCCTATCAGAAAGTTTGGGGTGGTATAAATAATGAAACAATTACAATTTTATAACGATCAAGTTCCGAATTTTTCAATTGTATTGTCAACTAGAAATCATACTCACCTTGGGCAATTAAGGAATATAAATTATGATTCAATGACTTGTGGATTACATGAGAATTCGGCTGATGAACTTTCTTTTGATGTTTATAAAACATTAAAAGGTGAAAAAGAAATAAATTGGGATAATATAGTTGATTTAAAATTAGTATATATTCCAGAATTGGATGAATATTTTCAGATTCAAGTTTCTAATGCAGATGGTAATAATCAAGTCAAAACCGTTACATGCACTTCTCAATGTGAGGCAGAATTAGGACAAGCACCTCTCAATAATATAGAAATAAATACAGAAATAGATATAGAAAGAGATAATTATATTTTACCTACTGTATTCTACAAAGATATTTCTAGTATGAATCCTAATAGTCAAGAATATAAACAAGCGAAAAATGAGAGTTTTTTACATAGAATACTTGATGGAGTCCCACATTATACCATAGGGCATGTTGATAAAAGCTTATGGAATTTGCAGAGGTCATTTAGTATAGATGGAACAAATGTATACGATTTTCTTACAGGAGATTGTGCTAATGAGTTTCATTGTATTTTTAAATTTGACTCAGTTAATCGTGTAATAAATGTATATGATTTATATACCCGATGTAATAAATGTGGATACAGAGGAGAATATAATGATATATGTCCTGAATGTGGAAGCGATAATTTAAGTATATATGGCGAAGATACTACTGTTTATGTTGACAAGGATAATTTATCAGATACTGTTACCTTTACAACAGATGTAGATAGTATTAAGAATTGTTTTAGGCTTGTGGCTGGCGATGATGACATGACCGCAGCAATTATTAATCTTAACCCTAATGGTTCAAGATATATTTATTATTTTTCAAATGAGCAAAAAGCTGATATGCCTACAGAACTGGTTCAGAAACTAGACTCTTATAATAAAAAATACAATAGTTATACTTTAGAATATACTAAAATAATGAAAAGTATATATAACTGTATAGATTGGATTCAATATTATCAATCTGAAATGATGCCAGGCGTTTTAGATCCAAATCATAGAGATCAAGACAGTTCTAGTAAGGGAGATATATCATCTGTAGACAAAGCTGAAGATCAAGCTAAATTGCTTACTATGGCTAATCTCAGTCCTATAGCTTTAAGTAAGGTATCTAGGTCAACTTCCGTTGCTACAGTAAATTCGGCATTAAAGAATTATGCAAAAGTATATGTAAAAAGTGGATATTTTAAGATTGAGGTAGATAGCGGAAGTACATTTATATATTCAGGAACTGATTCATCTGGATTTAATTATGGTTATTGGTCAGGAAGATTTAAAGTAACAAATTATTCTGATGAAAATGATGTCGCTTACTCTTCTATGCTTACCAATTTAAAAGTATATGATAATTACGAAGAATTTCTTAATCAAAAAATCATGAAACAGATAGCTTCTGATAATGACGAAGAAGGAACTATCTATGATGTATTCACAAATAAAAATTTAGGCGATTTTAAAAAAGCCCTAACCTACTATGGATTGTCAAGGCTTACAAGTTTTCATGATATGTGTCAAACAATTATTGATATTCTTATTGAACAAGGAATTGAAACAGATGATACTGAATCAAGTTTATATAATGAGTTTTACAAACCATATTATGATAAATTAAATGCTTGCCAGGATGAAATTAGTAATCGAGAAAGTCAGATTACAGAATATCAACATACAATGGATTTGAATGAAGAACGTAAGGGAGAGATACAAGCTGATTTAGACTTTGAAAAATATCTTGGGGCAGAGTTGTACAAAACCTTTTGTGCATATCGAAGAGTTGATACTTATTCTAACGAAAATTATATTTCAGATGGGTTGAATAATACTGATTTATTTAAAAATGCACAAGAATTTTTAGATACAGCCAAACAAGAATTAATTCGTTCTGGTGAATATCAACATTCTATCAGCACATCTATTTATAATCTTCTGACTATTAAAGAGTTTAAACCTCTATTACAACATTTCAAATTAGGTAATTGGATTAGAGTTGGTGTTGAAGAAAAAGTTTATCGTCTTCGATTAGTAACTATTCAGATTAATTTTGGTTCATCTCAGACTATTGATGTAGAATTCAGTAATGTAACAAAAACTGCCAGTGGAATGAATGATATACGGAGTCTTCTTAATTCAGCTCAATCTATGGCTACAAGTTATACCTCTGTATCAAGACAGAGTTCTAAGGGAAATGATGCTAATAATAAAATAGTTGATATGCAAAAAGAAGGGTTTGATTCAGCACTATATAATATATTTACTGATGATAATCGTTCTATGACTATTGATAAACATGGATTATTAGGCAGAACTTATGATGATATAGCCGAGGATTATTCTGGTGAGCAACTTCGAGTTACAAACAATGTTATAGCATTTACAACAGATAATTGGAAAACTCTTAGAGCTGCTTTAGGTAAACAACGATATACCTTGGATGGAGTATCATATGAGGAATATGGTGTAAATGCTGATTTTTGTCTCTCTCCAAAAATTATTGGTGGAGATATATTCTCCGACAATTATTCCTCTTCTGCTAATAATCCATTGGGTACACATATTAATCTACGTGATGGAACTTTTAGTCTAGCAGGTGGCAAACTTAAATATGATGGGAATACTCTCACACTTGAAGGAAAAATATCTTGGGATAACATAACTGGAACAGAGAATATTGCTAGTAAACAAAATATTTTAGATTCTGAAAAAAGATTAAATGATAGTTTAACTAAATCTAATACTGCTATAACAGAATCATTAAAAGATTTGAAAACGTCTATTGGGTATACACAGGTTGGAAAAGATTATGTAATCTCTCCAAAAATTATTGGTGGAGATATATCTGGTACGAACATCTCAGGAAATACAATAACTGGTGGAACAATTACAGGTACTACTATTAATAATGGTAATGGTACATTTGTAGTTGACAAAGAGGGTAATTTAACTGCCTCGTCAGCTAATATAACTGGTGTAATTAATGCTACTGGTGGTACTTTTGGTGGTAATATTACTTCGACAGGAACTATTAAAGGTGGTATTTTGTCAGGTTGTCAGTATGTATCTGAAGGTACGGTTACATATGTCAAATCTCAATTTACTGAAGCAGACAGAGAGCGCATCGAAAATATCATATTAAATAAAATAACTCCAACTCGTAATGATTACATAAAATTGGACGTTGATGGCGATGGTACAATTAGTATTCGTGATAGTATGATTATATATCAACTATTATCTGATCAAAAAGACAAATATCAATACAAAAGAAAGATTCTGATAGATCCTACTAATATTGGATCAATTTCATTCCTTCAAGATGATATACTAACTTCCTACTATGGTGTAAAAGGATTTAATGTTGAAAGTGGAACTATGAATATGCTAACTGCTTTTGGAACGGTTGAATTCTATGGTTCAAAAAAAAATACTTCTACGATGTTTGCAGTTTATAGTGGTGGTGTATCTGTAAAAAATATGACCGCCACAAATTCAACGGTCACTTCTGATAAACGTCTCAAAAATAATATATCCCCTATAACACAGAAATATATTAATAGTATCGGTGAAGTTGATTTAATAGAATACAATTATGTTCCCGAAATAGACACAGAAGAAAAATTGAATTTTGGTGTTGCTGCACAAGATGTAATCGCTAGTCTCGAAAAGAATAACTGTACTGATAAAATGGGAATTGTATTAACTCACAAAGAAAAATTTGACGATTATTCAACAGACTATTATGGAGTTAATTATAATCAATTTCTTTTATTACGTATAGCATATGACGAGCAAAAGATATCAAACTTGACAGATCGTATTAAAGCATTAGAAACTGTTATTTCAAAGTAGGTGCATTATGAAAATATTATCAAAAATCATTTTAATTTTGTATTCTTTTCTATTGTTGCTTTCATTCACTATCCCATTATATATATATAAGGGTGATGTAAATATGGATAAAAATGTAGACGCATTAGATTGCATTATGATTAATCGAATTATCCAAAATTCATTTGATTATAATCTTATACAATATATTAATGCTGATATTGATTGTAATGGAATAATAGATAAGAGAGATATAGATATCTTATCAGATATAATAACAAAGGAAACAAAGGAGAATTTAAAACATGGAGAAACCAAATAATATAGAAAAACCATTATCTTATAAAATGGCAGAATTCAGAGGAATTCTTACACAAGTAATTTCCAATTCAGAACTACCGATTAGTGTGATGTATCTTATTCTTGATGGGATAACTAAAGAGATTGGACATCTTGCTGATACACAGTTTGAGAATGAGAAAAATCAGTATATAAATGCATTAAAGAATAAAAATGAGACAGAGACAAAAGAATCTGTTGAAAAATCTAGTTCTGATGATTATGAAATGGTTGAAGACAAAAATTAATTATAAGGGTGCGTATAAACACCTTTATAAAGAAAGGCAGGTGTAAATATGGCATTGAACGCTGCCACCGAAAATATCTCTCTTGATTTTTTTAAGGATCGTATTGTTACTATATATGCAAAACAGTATGATAAAAATAGTAGATATATTAATGTAAAATGCTATGATCGTGGCAAATTATATAAAGTTCCATCTGATTGTAAAGCAAATGTAAAAATGATAACACCTGATAATAGAGCGGTATTTAATACAGCTACTATTAATTCAGACGGTTCGATTACAGTCGAGTTAACCGAAAGTATGCTTTATTCAGGTGGAATCGCAAAGGCAGAGATAAAACTATATAACGTAGATAAAACACAGGTATTATCTACAATGAATTTTCAAATTAACATTAAGAAAAGCGTTTATGATGATCAGCGAATTATTAATTCTGACGAATTTAATGCATTAACAAAGTTATATTTGCAGATCCAAAAAGAAGAAAAAACATGGATTACGAATGAAAACAATCGTATAAGTGCTGAAAATATTCGTATTAGTAATGAGAATACTAGAAAATCAAATGAAACGAATCGTGTAACTGCGGAGAACACTCGTAATTCTAACGAAAGTACTCGTAAAACAAATGAGAATAACCGTATCGCTTCTGAGACAGCAAGAGTAAATGCTGAGAAAAATCGTGCAACAGCAGAAACAAATCGTGTTTCAGAATATAATACGATGATGAAAAAAGCTGAAGCAAAAATTTCAGAAGCTGAGAAAGTTAATATCTCGTCTACTACTGCTACAGATTCTTATAAAGTAAATATTACAAATCGTTTGGGACAAACTTCGTCATCCCCTAACTTATTAAATAAAATAAGTATTGGTACTGTAACAACAGGAAAACCTACAGATAATGCTTCTGCAAATATTAGCGGAAATTTTGGAGCGCAAAAACTTAACTTAATTCTTCCAGTAGGTAAGACACCTATATTGTCAGTAGGTACAGTCACTACTGGTTCTGCTGGTTCTAAAGCAAGTGCCACTATAACAGGCACAAATGAAAATCCTGTTCTTAATCTGGTTATCCCTAAAGGTGATACGGGAGCTGTAGCCAATATAAGTGCTGCTACTATCCCTTATTCATCACCTTCAGATACATCTACAATTAAATCAATTGTTGATAACAAATCAGAAAAAACACATACGCACTCTTATGCTGGTAGTACTTCAGTAGGCGGTAGTGCTAATAGCGCAGTAAAACTTGATACATCAGCAGGTTCTACTACTCAACCAATATATTTTTCTGGCGGTAAACCTGTTGCTTGCATTTATACATTAGGAAAATCTGTCCCTAGTAATGCTGTTTTTACAGATACTAATACTTGGCGTGGAATACAAGACAATCTTACAAGTGAATCTACAACAGATTCCTTATCTGCCAAGCAAGGTAAGACACTAAAAGCTTTAGTGGACGCAAAACATGTTGTAGTTAATCAGTCGTCAGAGCCTACTTTATCAACTGGAGATGAGTGGCTTTTAGATTATGAATAAAACTAGAAAGGAGAAACTATTATGGCAACAGTTTTAGTAAATAATGATAATTCGATGATTGTTACTATTCCTGAAAGAATTATGCAGCATTCAAAGAATATTCATACTATTACTATTTTTGTTCCTCAGATGTATGAAGGATATGATATGAGTGAATTTGCAGCTTATATTGAAATTGTTCCACCAAATCAAAAATATAGGTCTATCCATTTAGATGCAAATGAAGTATCTCGAAAAGAGGGATTCTTACAGTTTGATTTTGAAGTAACATCTGATTTAACGCTATTTTCTGGAAATATTTCTATGGAAATGACATTTGTTAAAACGGATGAAGATACATATAAAACATATATCAGACATACAACTTCATGTTCATTACTTGTAACGCCTATTGAAAAATGGAGCGAATTAATAATTGATGATGCTTTAACCGATTTGGATCAAAGAATTGCATTAATTGAACAAGGAATAAAAGTGGCTTCAAATCTGGCTGATAAGATTAATTCAACCAAAGCTGATAATATTAAATTGGATAAAGAGACATCAGAACTTTATTTAACTGCCAACGACAACCCGATTGGTGATAAAATCACAATCAATGAATTAGGTGATACTCTTGCAGAACAGACCAAAGATGGCTTAGTTCCAATTATATTATAATAATATTTTTAAGGAAAGGAGGTCATCATGGTTGAGAATAGAGTTAAGTATGCCTATTTAGATTATAGTGATATTTCTACTAGAATTAAAAATGGCGAAATTGATCAGTATGATGTGGTATTTACTAAAGATACTCATGAACAGTATCTTATTAAAGATGATTTGTCACTTTTAAATATCAAGTCAAGAATATATTGCTTTGACAGTATTATTTCTGCCAAAGAGAAATTAAATTCTAATACAGACACATATGAAGGTCAGATTGTTGCAATTGCCGACAATGATTCTGGTGTATATCATGGATATATAGTTAATAAATCTAATGACGAATATATTATTACATCACTAACTGATAATGGAAATAAGATAGATTATGATTCTCTCGTTCATAGACCAATCATAAATAAAACTGGTTCTCTTGCTAATCCATTGACTATTGGAGAACTTGATAATGGACTATATTCTATATCAGGTGAGTATAGAATATTTTTGGAATATCCTACTATCTTCTCCTCTTCTATTAATCATTTATTTGTCGTAGAAAAAGAAAATGACAAAATATATGTTAAAGATGTGCAAGCTAAAAAGACAGTAATTTATGTATTGTCTAATGGACAAGTAAGTATTGAAAATGTTATTACATCTAATTATCTTACTGAAAATCAATATATTACAGAGACAGATTTTGATGCGAAGATTAAAGCTTTAGATTTTGTTACAAGAAATGAAATCTCTGATTATGTAAAACAAATTACAACTGAATATTTAGAACAGAATTTAGATAGCAAAATTGACGAAAAGATAAATAGTCTAATTGCTGATGATTCTGAGATTGATAACTTATTCTCAATAATTAATGACGACTGATTCAGTGGTCATTTTTTATATAGAACTTTATATTTTTTTTGTTTTAGGAGGAAAACAAATTATGGCAACAGAAGTAAAAATTATTACACTTAAGCAGTTAGGTCTTTATAATGGACTTGTTAAAAAGTATATTAATGATGCTGACGCAAAATCTATTAAATCAGTAAAAATTGAAGGTAGAACATTAAAATTCTATAAGGTTGAAGAGCCAATTGGAGAAGACGTATTACCAGCATATTCTATCACAATTCCAGAGACAGAACTTACAGAGATTAACAATGCTATCAAAGCGGTTAAAGATGTTGTTGATAAACTGGATGGAGAAGATACGGTTGAGGGTTCTGTAAAGGCTCAGCTTAAAGCACTTAAAACAGAGATTGAAGGTCAGATTACAGCATCAGAATATGATGATACAGAAGTAAAGAAGTCTATTAAGGCTAATACTGATGCTATTAGTATACTTAATGGTGCAGGTGATGGTTCAGTAGATAAGAAAGTTGCTGACGCAGTAGCTTCTATTGTAGCTGATGCACCAGCCGCTTATGACACACTGAAAGAGATTTCTGATTGGATTTCAACTCATACAAGTGATGCCTCTGCAATGAACTCTTCTATTCAGGCAAATAAAACAGATATTGCCAATCTTGCAAAATTAGTAGGTACACTTCCAGAGGGTGAGGATTCTACTACAATCGTTGCTTATATTGATAAGAAGGTTGGAGCAGTTGACTTCTCAAGTGCTATTGCAACAGCAAAGAGTGAGGCAATTAGCGAGGCTAAAAAGTATGCTGATGGTCTTGCTAAGAATTATGCAACTGCTGAGCAGGGAGCAAAGGCTGATACAGCACTTCAGGAAGCTGATATAACAGACTTAAAGGCTGATGTGGCTGCAAATAAGGCATCTCTTGGAGCAGAAGGTGCTACAACTAAGGCTATTGCAGATGCTAAAAAGGCTGGTACAGATGCTCAGAGTAACGTTGATGCGTTAGCAAAAAGAGTAGATACAATTGAGTCAACAACATATATTGAGGCTACAGATGAGGAGATCAATGGTCTTTTTGCATAATTAAAACAAATAAGGGCAGAGAAAAATATCTCTGCCCTTATTTAATAAGGAGGTTTTCATGACTAATGAAACAAATGGAATAAGTTTGAGAAGATTAAAAACCTTCTTGACAAATTTGAAAAATATATTTGCTGAGAAAAACCATACTCATGGTAATGGAGATATTACATCGCTTGATGCAAGTAAAATTACAAGTGGAACAATTAGTATTGATAGACTTCCACAAGGAGCATTAGAGAGATTAACTGTTGTTGCTGATGATACTGCAAGATTTAAGCTTACTTCTACTTCTGTCCAAAAAGGTGACACAGTAAAAGTTACTTCTACAGGAAAAATGTATTATGTAGTAGATGAAACAAAGCTTTCAATGGAAGCTGGTTACGAGGTTTATGCGGCTGGTACGGCTGCAAGTGTACCTTGGAGTGGTGTTACTGGAAAGCCTAGTACATATATACCAAGTAGCCATACACATACTAAATCTCAGATTACAGATTTTCCAACAAGTATGCCTGCTAATGGTGGAAACTCATCTACAGTTAATGGTCACACAGTAAATGCGGATGTTCCATCTGGGGCAAAATTTACTGACACTAATACATGGCGACCACAACCAGATTGGAATGCTACAAGCGGTGATGCAGTAATTAAGAATAAGCCTGTAATTCCTTCTGTAGGAAATGGTACGATTACTATTACTCAGAACGGTGCATCTAAGGGTACATTTACTATGAATCAAAGTGGCAATACTACTATTGCTTTGACGGATACAAACACAGATACAAATACTGTTACTAATATCGGTACGACATCTAGTAATTATACTAATGGTAATATTCTTATTCAAGGTAGAGGTGCAACAACAGTAAGTAAATCTGGTAATACAGTTACTATTTCATCAACCAATACCGATACGAATACTTGGCGACCTTTAGGTACTACTGCTGATACTGCTTGTGCAGGTAATGATAGTAGATTAAGTAATGCAAGACCTGCAAATGGTGGAACTTCAACATATGCTAATTATGTTTGGGCAACTTCGCATCAAGGTTCATGGTATCAAAATTCTCAATGGGATGGTACATATTTCCAAACAAATTACAAAAATGGTGATAACGTATTGCCTATGAGAGTTAATAATGCTGGATATGCTGATTCTGCTGGTTCTGTAGCTTGGAGTAATGTATCGGGCAGACCGTCTTCAATGCCAGCATCAGATGTATATCCGTGGGCAAAGGCTTCTAGTAAACCTTCTTATAAAGCATCAGAAGTGGGCGCTGCGGCTGCAAATCATTCCCATAGTAATTATCTCACTGGTATTACTAAGTCTATGGTAACTTCTGCATTAGGCTATACTCCACCAAGAGTAATTGTACAAAGTTCTGAGCCAACCATATCAACAAATGATGAATGGTTACTTGAATATTAAATTTAGAGACAGGTATAATCCCCTGTCTCTTTTAAATTATAGATTAAAAAGGAGGACATAAAATGTCAATTTTATCTGGATACAAAAAAGTTAAAAATTATATAGAGACTGGTTCTGGTAAGAAATTATTATCAAGATGGACAAGTTCAAATACTGTCGAGTTCAATGATGGGAAGACTGCTCAGACAAAAGTGGGCGCAATAAAAGGAATAACTACAAGTACAAGTGCGACTGAGACTGGATATGCTGCTGATGCTACTACTGTAGCTGCATTAAACCAGAGTTTAGGTAAGCTTTCAAATAAGCAAGATTGGAAAGAAATCGGAACATTTGGAGATGTTAATGAGCATGTGCTATCAAATATAAAAAGTTATCGAGAATTAAGGGTAAATTTTATGCTTTATTATTCGGGGAGTTCATATATTACAAGAGACTATGTTTTCCCAGTATCAGAATCTAATAATCTAGAATTTTTATTTTTAGATGGGAATTACTATGACAGTAATAATTATACTTCATGGTGTATAGTTTATAATACAGCAAAAAATAGTATTCAAAACAGAGCCTCATGGCTTCGTAGCGTAGTACTCGGTAAAGATGCAACTTGCCAGTGTGTTTACAGGGTTTATGGTAGATAAAATTAAAGTTTAAGTAATATTAATAATGTCCAAAAATCTAATATAGATGGACATTCTAATCTTATAATTATTAAATCTGGAAAACTTGTTATTATAACGGGACTAATATTGCTTAATGGAAAAGAAAAATCTTTAAAGCTTCCATATGAAGCACAAGATGGTAAGTGGTACGCACCAGTAGTAGGAATTGGCGCAGATGCAAGAACTATTTCAGCATATGGATTTAGTTGTATTGATTTGTCAACTAATACTATGAAAATATTTTTAAGTAGTGCCAATACCTACGCTTCTGTAAATATGAGTTATTTCACTAAAAATTAATTAGTATATGCACCCATACAAATCCATCTAACATAAAGTCCATTTATAGAAGATGAGCAAAGTAAACTAATTTTAGTATTTGAAACTGATGAAAATCCAACTCTTGCAATACCTTCTCCATAAGCACATGATATATTAGCATAAAGACTCCCAGTAAATTTGTAAGAAGTAAGATCTATATTATATGTATATAATCCTAATGCGGTATTTTTACTAAAAGCAGTCGTAGGTGTTGTTCCCCATACAATTTTAATATTCTTGATCTTTATACAACCATTATTTGTACTAGTTAATGGTGTAAAGTCGATAATATCAGCTAAACTCTGGTTTAGTAAAAAACACAGCTTCTTGTGAACATCTGTTCGCTTTTACCAATTATTTCCAATTTAAACGGAGAATATAATACCAGAACATATATTCTTTTTGTTGAGGAGGTATTTAAAATGGTAAGTGCGAAAGACGAAATGTTAATGAAGTGTATGAAAGTATGGATGACAAGATTTAATACAGAGGATTTAAAATTTTTAGAAGACACATTTTGGATGGTCAGTTTTAATTTTTCAGTTGACACCATATCTTCTACTGAAGTTACAACGGTTAATGGCGAGACTACAGATAGATTGATGGAGTATTTTAAGATTGGCAAATTAAGCAGTGGTAAAACAGAAAGTACGATTAATCAATATATCAGAGTTGTTCATCAGTTATGCGATTTTTGTCATAAAGAAATCAATATGATAACAACAGATGATGTATTGTCATTTATGGTTAAATATAGGATTCAAAACAATGTAAAAGGTTCGACAATGGATATTAAGCGAAAATATCTGTCTTCTGTGTTTAGTTATTTATATAAGCACAAAAAGATAGCTGATAATCCTATGTCTATTGTTGAACCTGTAAAATATAAAAAATGTATTAAAGTTCCTCTCAAAGACGAGGAAATTGAGTTACTAAAAATAAATACTACAAATTCAAGAGATTTAGCAATAATTCACTTCTTTCTTGATACTGGTGTTAGAGTTAGTGAATTATGTGGAATTAATTTGGAAGATGTAGATTTTAAAAATTATACCTGTAAAGTGTTGGGCAAGGGTAACAAAGAACGAACTGTGGCGTTTTCTGGTAAAACAGCAATGAGATTAAACGAATATTTAAAGCAACGAAAAGATATAAATATGAATGGTACATATTGTACATATGCACCCAATACGCCATTGTTTGCTTCTAGGAAAGGACACCCTACAAGATTATGCAAAACTGCAATAGAAAGTATGGTAAGAAAATTAGGTATGATTAGTGGAGTCACCAGAGTTCATCCACATTTATTTAGAGCAACTTTTGCAACCAGATTAGCAGAACGTGATACAGATATAGGTGTGATTGCAAAATTATTAGGACATGCAGATTTGGAAAGTGTTAATAGATATGTTCTTATTGATCAAACAAAGATAGAAGCTACTATAAGACAAAAAGGCTTTTGTTCGTAAAAGATATATTGCCAGAGTTTAGGTGATAAAAACTGGAAACCAAAAACATCAACAACCACCCAAAAAAATTGGTATCGTTTATCAGGAGATTATATTGAAGAAATTGGTTTTTTATCCTTTAATTCAATTGATATATCTGTTAACTTAGGATATACATATTATAATACAGGACAACCATATGGTCTTGTTTTGTCAAATAAATTTAGTGAGATTTATACAGTTCAAATACAACCTATGTGTAATAGTACAATAATGACAAGTACAATCGCTACTATTGATGTCTCAAAAGGAGTAGTTAAATATTGGCTTGGTGCAGCTACAAGTGGTAAATTTAATCTTACTATAATGTATCATGTATTTGGTAAGAAGTAAGAAGTAAGATTTATTCAGACATATATATTAAATCAACAACCAAATAACTACCTGACGCAAGTGTTTGATTTAAAAATACCACATACACTTTATTTGTATTGTCATATTGGATTGTATTTACTCGATAATTTCCTTGGCTAGAAGTATTATAATTAACTATAACATTTATAAGTCTGTATCCAGTTTTATAGCTAATATATGAAAATGAATATCCTGTTCCCTGAATTCGTTGACTTTCTAAATGAATCAAATGCATATTACCTAAACTCTGGTTACAAAATGAATATAAATTATCTTTTCGTTGCGGAAAGGATCTATAATGGATAAATTAAAATTTAATAAAAATGAAACTGTTTCAATTGGAAAATTATCATATATCTCTGATGATATATATAAATTGGAAGTTGAAAACATTACTGAAGATATCGTTCTTTCAGGTTTTTATCTTATTAATGAAAATAATGATGAAATTATGGGTGATTTTTCAAAATATACCACTAAATATAAAAACACAGATGAAGAAAATACATATTATATATCAACAGGTATTGTATATATTGAACCAGAAAAAGAACCCGAAAAGGTGCCAACAGAAGAAGAAATTGCCGAGCAGAAAAAAGCGACTTTAGAATTCACAAAAAATAATAAAATTTCTGAAATGTCTAATGCTTGTGAAACTGCTATTGAGAATGGTGTGGAGGTTAATGGAAAACATTATTCATATACAGTTCAGGATCAGAGTAATATGCTCAATGCAATGAATCTTGCAAAAGAAACTGGAATGGAAGTTCCTTATCATGCTGATGGTGAATCATGTGGTTTATATGATTATGGTGCTATTTCTGCAATTTATATTCAAGAGACAATGAATTTAACAACTAATCAGACATATTTTAATCAGCTTAAGTTATATATTTTATCAATTTCCGATGTTGACAAAACTGATGATATTGCTGCAATTAAGTATGGTGATAAGTTGACTGGTGAATTCCTTGATAAATATAATGAGATAATGAGCCAGAGTAAAAAGATAGTTGAGAAAGTTGTAACATTAAATGCATAATATGAGGTAGAATTATGAAAAGAATTATAAAATATTCTACATTATTTATTGTATATGGTTTAATATATTTTATCATTGAATGTCTATATAAAGGTAAATTATCTGATTGGAGAATGTTTGTGTTGGCAGGTTTTATAGGAATAATAATTGGCTTGATTAACAATTTATTTGACATCAAAACTGATTTTATTCTTCAATGTATAATTGGTATGTTAATTGCAACATTGTCAGAAGCGATTGGTGGTTTTTATTGGAACTTACAATGTGGATTGCATATTTGGGACTACTCTTCTCTTCCATTTAGTTTTATCGGAGGTCAAATAAATTTATTTTTTAGTTTGATTTGGATGTTTTTATCAGGTATTGTTATAATTCTTGATGATATTCTCCGATGGAAATTATATAAAGAAGAAAGACCTGAATACTATGTTCATGGTAAATTGATATTGAAAATATAAAAGTTTAGGGTTGGTTGATTCCAACCCTATTTTTTTATGTTATATAATTGTAAGTTATATCTCTTTAGAATGTTTTTGTCTTATATAGCCAGAGTTTAGGTAATATTGACAAATGGACTAATTGGGATGGTTCTAGTTCTAAATTGCCTAATAATATAAAAACGATAATGATAAAGATGCAATGTCATAGTATTAGATCATATGGTGTTTCAACTTTTATTATCCAAAAGGCTGAAGTAGTTGCAGGTGCTTATCTGGAGAATACTGCTGTAACATGTGTATCACCTGATGGTTATGTATCAAGTTTGACATTTACAATAACAAAAACTGGTGAATTTAAAATTGTTTCTCTTAAATCAAATAATCAATATTATATACCTAAATATGCATTATATTATAAATAATTAAATATATCCAACTGCGATCATATGCACTGTTACATTTACATTTTGAGTAGAACCATTATATACTTTAATAACAACTTTAGACGCAGAGCAACTATCTATTGTACATTGTATTGAGTCAGCCCATGAATGCTCAACAGTCGCACAAACAAAAGGTGTTTGTTTAAATTGACTATTAAATGTAATTGTTGTTGTATTACTTTGTTTAGAAGCAACTGCTATACGATTATAAGCACCCACAATTTTGGTAACTCCTATATTGGCAAATTTAGTATCATATGTAGTTAAACTCTGGAAAAATAATTAAGATAATACATATACTTATTATATTTTATTATAATAAATAGTTATAATATTTATATTTATTATCTTAATCGTGATATTTTATATTAAATTGCCAGAGTTTAGGTATTGATAGTTCGAGTTATACAAGTAATAATAATTATATTAAATATAATAATGGACTGCTTATACAATGGGGGTCAGCAATTGCAACATATAGAAATGGACAGGTATCAATTACAATAGTAAGCTTTAATAAACAATTTACAGCAACACCATTTGTTATAGCACAAGTTATTGATAGTCGAAATTTAATGAGCACATTAACATTAAATGTAAAAGTATATAATATCAGAAAGACCGAATGTACGTTTGCTGTACACGATTCTACAGGTGGAACAACACAAGATACACAACATCCTATTAATTGGATAGCCATAGGTTATTAATCATCAGTAAAATATGTAAAATTCAAAACACCATATGTAATAGCACCATTTAAAAAATTGCTTTTAGGTGGCAAATATGCAAAAAACTTAACCTGACGGCATGGAACTTTTATTTTGTACTATTAAACTCTGGCAATATATTATAATTAAAAATTTTAGGGTATGTAGATTAATTTCTACATACCCTATTTTTTACGATTTTTCCTCTTCTATTATTTGATATTGAGATTCATTAATGATAACTTTGTTCCCATCTAATACTCTTTGAATCTGTTCTTGAGAAGCAATACTATGCAGACAGTTCCAGAAATGTCTCTCATGTTGTCGAATATTATTAATCAAGCAAATCATTATTTTCTCCCCTCTTAATATATTCTAAAAAGAATTATATTACAAAAGTCTAGGGTATACAGATTATTTTCTGTATACCCTATTTTTTACGATTTTTGGACACATTTCAGTATCAATATTTTTTGATTCTTAAATCTATCTAAAAACTTAATCTTACACGACTTATTTTGTTTACTTGAATTGGGTTAAAATTGGGTTAAATCTACAGATTTGGGTTAAGCAGAATTTGCTCAACCCTTGAATCTATAGCATTTGTCGCCTTTAGTCCTGAGGAATGATTTCTTTTTTGTTGTATGATCCGCAGTTCTTGCAAACTCTGTGTGGCATCATAAGCTCTCCACATTTGCTGCATTTTACTAAAGTAGGAGCAGACATTTTCCAGTTTGCTCTTCTCTTATCTCTTCTTCCCTTAGAAGATTTATTCTTTGGACAAATTGACATTTGTTTACA
>JABLTO010097481.1_pt1 | contig 27788 bp, 19 predicted proteins | sample 7160091 | NCBI WGS metagenome assembly JABLTO01 (sample SAMN14651225, study PRJNA627086) | human gut metagenome | isolation source: feces | host: Homo sapiens
CCTACACCACACCCATCCCTCCGGCACCTCAAATGGTATCTCGTCCTCGATACATTTCACGGTTCCATCTTGGAACTTCTCATAATGCAAATTATCCTCACCTAAAAAAATAATAGAATCTTTTTTTATATCCTTAGGTTTCAACTTTCCTTCTTCGACCATTTTCTTCTTTTGCTCGCGAATTCGCTCAAGAAGAACCGATGCTGGCTCGTCATTTGGATCCTGTGGCACCAGTTTTCCTCGAATAGCAAGATCTAATATTTTTTGTCTTAATGCCTTAGTATCCATCATTCTTTCACCTCTCCTATTATTTGTTCCAATTCTGCAACTGCTTTTGCAATATTGTTAGATTTTTCTTTAATCATATCAAGTAATTCAGAAAGTGTATAATCATCTGCTTCGGATTCTATTTTCATCCATGTAATGTCTAGGCTTGTCTTATCACGAGCAAGAATATCTTCTATAGTAAATTTACGCCATCTACCATTAGGATTTTCTTCACTGTATATTTCTTTACGTTTGCTTAAGTCACCATCAGCATAGCATTTAACGAACTCATCAAAATGCTCTGCTTTTAATGGATTGGTTTTACCAAAAGAAGGCATTTCATTTCTCAAATCGTAAATCCAAACTTCTTTCGTATTATGTTTGTCTGTTTTCCCACGCGTAAAAAACAAAACATTTGTCTTAACGCCTTGAGCATAAAAAATACCTGTAGGAAGTCGCAAAATAGTATGCAAATTACATTTATCCATCAAGTCAAGTCGAATACGCTCACCATCACCATCTGCAAACAATACATTGTCTGGTAAAACAACCGCTGCACGTGCTTTTCCATCTGCCTTTAAACTACGATAAATATGCTGAAGAAAATTCAACTGCTTATTACTTGTTGGAAATGTAAAATCATCACGTGTTGCACGCTCTCCACCTTTTTTAGTACCAAAAGGTGGATTGGTTAATACAACATCATAGTCTTTCATATTCATACCAGAACTAGACAAAGTATCCCCCAATAAAATCTTTCCATCAATATCATGCAACATTGCATTCATTAATGCCAAACGATGTGTATCATGTACCAACTCACAACCTGTAAATGCTTCTTCTCTTTCAAATTTTGCAGTATCGGCATCCAAGTCATAAAAATCATCTGTCTGAGAACGAACATACTGACTAGCAGAAATCATAAATCCAAATGTACCACAAGCAGGATCATTACAACGTTCACCAGGTTGTGGTTTCACCAATTTTGTCATTACATCAATTAGAACACGAGGTGTAAAATACTGTCCTGCACCAGATTTCTTTTCGCTTGCATTTTTTTCCAAAAGTCCCTCATAAAGATTACCAAGTCCCTCTTCTCTTGCCGAGAACCAATCTAGTCCATCAATAGTTGTAATAATTTTCTCAAGATTCTTTGGTTCATCAATATTTGTAGATGCTCCCTGATAAATTTCACGAACACGTCCAGTACAATCTTCTCCAAGATGTGCCAACAATTCTTTATAAAACTTTTTCAATTCAACACCACTTTTTGATGTAAGATTGTCCCAACGATAAGTTTCTGGAATTTGTGTTTCTACACTAGTCTCTTTTGCCATTTTTAAAAATAATATATATGTTAGTTCTGTTACATATTGATGATATGTGATTCCGTCATCTCTGAGTACATTACAGAGATTCCAAAGTTTTGATACAATTTCTTTTGTTGTCATTAACATTTACCTCCATTTTTTATTATGCTTCCATAGACGAATTTGTCCCATTTGAATTTGATATTCTTTCAAATAAACAAGACTAAATATTGTATAAGTATAAATACTTATGCAACTCTTCCTCCATCATCATAAAGATATTCATTCAATTCCATTACAATATTTTCCAACTTGTTCTGAAAGATCTTATTAATTTTATCAAATCCGCCAGAGCTCTTAAAACGGCTGTCTTCTTCAAATACTTGAAGATTAAGTACGGATTCTTCTAGTAAATATTTTTCCATTCTTCCAATCCATGTCATTTCCTGTTTTGAAAAATTATGTGCCTTTTTCAACTTATCTACAGCTCTATGTATTCTAGCCTCATGGCTAATAAGTGATGAACCTATAGCATATCTGCGAATGAGACTTATAATATCTGCTGCTATTTCTTCATTTGTCAGTTGTGATATAGCTGTATTCAACTGCTGAGTGGTAAATCCTTCTCTATCAAGTGTCAATCTTAATGCTTTCAAAGCATCTCTCGTTAACTCTTTTGGTCTTGTACAAACAATACTTAATGCTGCAATTTGATTCATATGTGTTTTTACATACTCAGAAAATGCATCCAAATAATCTTCTGGTTTCTCAGAATTTCCATATCCTCTTGTATGTCCTGTCAAAACATCTTCCTTGTCTGATATAACAACTGATCTATCACCATTTGCTTTCGTCTGCTGAATATATTTAAACATTTCTCTATATGTAAGCAAACGTTTTTTTGCATCTTCAGGATTCCTCTTTTCTATATCAGCTATAAATTGATTTGGATCCATTCCATCGGTCATACTAATGAATTGTTCTATGGTTTCATTATCCATACGGCGTTTTTTTCGCTGAAGTTTTGCAATAATCTGATTAACTTGAGCTTGTACTTCTTCTTTATCTTCAACTTCTTCCAAACCGTCAAGAAGTTGAATAAAAGTTGTTTTTGGATTAATCACAACCGGCTTCATTGTATTCACATTTTCTAAAGAGTCATAAACACCAACCGGATCATATATTTCAAAGTGAGTTTTATGAATCTTAGGGCACAGTCTGGTGGCACGCCCCATCATCTGTTCAAACAGAATACGAGATTTTACTCTACGCATAAACACTAATGTCGTAATTTCTGGTACATCAATACCTGTTGTAAGCAAATCGACAGTAACAGCAATACTTGGAAAACGTTCATTTTTAAAGCGTTTAATAGCTTGTGCAACTTTCTTTGGATTACCGCCACCAACGCTACCGGTAATTTTCATAATAGCATCATTATCAACACCTGTTTTTGAATAAATATTTTTCAAAATAGAAACTATCATGTCAGCATGTTGATCATCAACTGCATAAATAAGAGTTTTTCCTTGCTCTTCCGGATTTTCAGGATCAATATCTCTTGCAATCTCAGCTAACACAGTTTCGTTAAAATTTTCTGTTATAACTTGCTTGTTAAAATTCTCCACATCAAAATCTAACTCATCCTCCAGCAATTCACTATTTGTCACTTCACCCGTAACTGGATCATACAATGTCACTGTATCTCCTGATTTATAATGAATTCCTTCCGTGCTAAGCTTTGTTTCCAGATGATGTGGTGCATCATGATCTACAAGATAACCTTCAATTACTGCCTCTCGATATGTATATTTAAACACTGGTTGACCAAATATTTCCGTTGTCTGCAAAGCCGGTGTTGCAGTCAAAGCTATTTTTACTGCATCGAAATATTCCACAACATTGCGATATTTGCTTTGATAATCTCGCTGGTCACGATACATAACTTCTGTATTTCCCATTTCTTTATCCAAAATATAACCACGATGTGCTTCATCAATAATAATTAAATCATAATCTGTTACTGCAGGCATTGTATCTCCTTCATTATAAAGAATACGTTTTACCATACTTTGAACAGTTGCAACTTGAATACGTGTCTCTTTATCTACATTTTTCTCATTTAATCCTTTTATGTTGTAAATTTTATCTAAAGTCATTAACTCTTCAAGTTTTACTTCTTTAAAAACATCTGAAGCCTGCTCGCCTAGTGAAGTTCTATCTACAAGGAACAAAATACGTTTGAAACGATTTGTTTTTAAAAACCTGTAAATCATTCCAAGAACCGTACGCGTTTTACCAGTACCTGTTGCCATAGCCAGTAATACTTCTCTCTGTCCTTTAATAACTGCATTTTCCGCTGCCTTTATTGCTTTCACCTGATACTCTCTCAAATTCAATCCATCTTTGTCAATCAATAGATTATACGACATATTTTTTAAAGCTTCATTACCAGTCTGAATATCCTTTTCCAAACGTTCCATAATTCCATCCGGACTAAACCATCCATGAAGTGCTGTCGGCACATTAGATGCTTTTCTTAAATCTAAAAACCAAATACCTGATTTTGTTTTAAACTGTTCAAGATAAGGTCTGCCATTTGTAGCAAATGTAAACGGAACTTTATATTCCCCCCAACTACCAATCTGATATTCAGCATCTTCTTTCCTGATATTTCTTGGGTAATCTTTTCCTTGATAGTCAATAACTGATGGAATGTCCTTATGTTCAGCCTTTGCCTCAATGATTCCCACAAGTTTTTTCCCAACAAACAAAGCATAATCAGCATATCCTTTTTTGTTAACAGTAGAATCTGTAGGCCATTCAGCAATTGCTAAATTTCTTCCCTTTGACGGTCTTGTTCCTTTTGAATAACGAATTTCCTGCGTATTTGCTTCCCAGCCTACCTGACGTAATTGTTCATCAATCATATAACGTGTTTCCGCTTCTGATTTTTGACGTTGACTCGCCATTCTGTTCGCCTGTTTCTGACGTACTTTCTTGTCAATTTTTTCAGACTGCTCAGCAAAAGCAATCGCAGCTTTTGTAAGTTCTTCTTCTTTTTCTTCTTCCTTTACTTTATTAATAGTAGATTTTTTTCCTGTAACTTTTACAGGCATAACAAAATCGTGATGCTGATAGTTCCAATCACCATAAGTCTGCATAAACCATTCCGATAAACTATAAGCCATCTGTAAGCAAATTGGACAATCAGATACTTCTGCATAATTTTCATGTACAGCTTTATTTCTTACTTTACGAAGTGCATGCAAAATATCAACAAGGTCTTTTGTTAAAAGTCCTTCTGAAGATAATACATTGATACGATTAACGGCAGAATTATCATAAGGCACTGGAATTCTATCATATGTAAATATTAGATTTACAATCGTTTCACCAATCATCCCCAACTTCATCAAGCAAGAGTTAGGATCCGTATAACAATACTGTTCCGCCAAACTACCAAAATTTGCAAGAACCGGAAATTCTGTTTCTAAAAATTTGAAATTAGAAGTCATTTAATCATCCTCCTCTCAGTTATCTCAAGTTCTGATAATAATAAATTATCTGAACATATATCGTAATTTTTTATATCATTACCTAAACACAGTTTTTTATATAAATTTATACTTTAAACTCTCTTTGTAATATCAAGTAAACGCTTTACCATGAAGCTATGAATACTTTGAACTACTTTTCAATCTTAAAATAGTCCAAATATACTTTATATTTATCCTAGGCATTTAAGGATATTATATATGGCATATTGTTACAATACACTTTTATTAATTTACAAGTTAAACTACATTTATATCTTGTATCACTCGTTCATATTATCATATATTTGATTAATTATAACAACTTTATTTATGTATTCTTTTCAAAATATAATTTATTCTATTCCCCATATATCTGCTTTAACAAATTTACAACGTCCTCATTTTTTAATCCATATTCCTTTAAAGAATTCTGATCAAATGGTTCTTTATCCAAGGCTTGAATAAAATTATGTATATCAGCATTTACTGTTGTTGGCAAATCTTCTACTTTCGCAAGCATAAGCTCCGAAGCGATACGTAAAACATCTTTTTTGTGTTTTTTTATATCACTGGAATCGACTTTTTCTCCCATTTCTTTTCTCATTTTTAAATCAAGATATGCTTTCGCCTTGAAAAGAATTATATATTCAGGTCGAAGAATTGACAGTCCATTTCTCAAAACCTTTCCATCAATAAGTACTTTATAATAGTCGTCATTTAACAGTATCGCCGATAAGCTAGATATTTCATCATCTATATGAATTGGTGTAATTCCTTCTGCTTTAATTAATTCAAAATCACTTCTGCAAAACAATTCAATCATTTTGGGAAATGAATCGTCTTCCGGTTTATCAAACCTATAAAACTGAGGCTTTCCTCCATTTGTTGACTTATTTCTATATTTTCCATCTAAAATAAATTGCCATAGCTTCCCTCCAAACTCTGGTGTAAGTGCTTCAATAATTAAAACCATATCTAAATCTCTTGTGGCTCTAAAGCTTGCTTCATTGCTTTCAAATTCAATGTCACATGCTGCTCCTCCGATCAGAACATACTGTTTTTCATAATCAGCAAAATATTTACGAAACGTATCTAATCCCTTAACCATACATACTCCTCCAGCATCTCTTTTGTTGAAATGTTAACCCTTTCTTCTTTCTGCTCATCCTCTGTTTGTGACAATGCAACACTTAATGGATCTTGTAACCCTTTTCCATCAAAATCAATAAAATATCCAAGTTCCAGAACCACACATCCAATTTCTTCTGATATATCAGCCTGTCTCACATTCTTTATTTCACTGGCACTAATTTCTTTCTTTGTTACAGCATAAGTAGGATAGTTATTGTCGGACAAAAGAGAATACCCACACAGTGCAGTAATTCCTGCTATCTTGTCAAGTTTAATATCTTCACTAAGAATAAATTTTTTAATCACAGGATTTCTTAAAATATTTCTTATCTGTTCCCAAAAAAGTTTTCTATCATCAGGAACAGTAATTATTCTGGATTTTCCTTTCATTCCTAATACGTCAATATTTAAACTTTCCAATTCATCAAAACATCTGCTTGCAGATTTTCTTGAAACATTTAATTTTTCCGCTGCTTCAGATACTTTTACGTCTCTCCATCTTTCATAAATAGCTATCAAAATCATTTTTTGTGTCAAAAACGAAATTAAATGAACCGGTGCTAATTTTCTTTCATTTGCATTATTCAACAAATATCCAATAAACGGGAGAAACACCTGTTTTTTCTTAATTACAAAAGGTATCCCTTCTTCCATCATTTTTTCTTTAATATAAAATGTTGTATGATCAAGAAAAATTGCACAATTTAATCCTGCAACTTTTTCTAACTTTGCTCTATCTTTACGTAACATAACAAGACCAACTTCCACTTTGGGTTGTATTGCCATCCATAAAATACCATTAGTCTTCACTTTAAAAATATCATATCTTCCCCTGTAAACTAACGGAAATTCTTTATAGATTTCTTTATCTTCTGTTATTGTTACATTCTGTTGTAATGATTTTTCTAAAAATTCTTTCATGTTAACCACCTTTTTATAAACGTGACTTATTTTATGTCACATTTATAATTTAGCACATATTTTATTATTGTACAATATAATACTTTTTAATAATCTTAGTGTGCACTCAAATTACTTTTCCATCACACCACAGTCTCACTCTACCATTGGTCTAAATTTGGTCTAAACTGAGCCACCTCAAAGCCACAACCGCCTTATTTAAAGAAGTTTACGCAACTTTCGTCGTTTCTGCCGTGGCAGATGAATAGGATTTTTGTCATAATTTCTTATTTCCTTTCAAATGTTCTCATATGCCGATTAATACAGGCTTTATAGGAAATATATTATATATTTTTTCTTTGCAAAAACTTGTATAACTCAACATTTTATAATATTTAAATGAAGTAAAAATTGAAGTAAACCTCTTTCTTTTACCTCAAAGGTTATTTCCAGCAACTCTTTTCATTTCATCAGCAGCTTCATCAAAACCCAAATGTGTGTATGTATCTAATGTAACTGAGATATCAGAGTGTCTCATTATATACTGCAATGTTTTTGGATTCATTCTAGCTGCTGCCATCCTGGTTTTCTCAAAATATTGCTTTTATTTTAATTGTTTACGGGCAAAATAGCAATAGACCGTTATACATAAAACTTCATCATTATAATGAAATTTTTATAATATAACGGTCTACTTTATTTTTTAATTATTATTTCTTTAAAATTCTAACTTTTTTAGGTTTTGACCACTTCTTGCAGCCAACGGCTCTAACTCGTACAAAAAGTTTCTTTCTCTTTTCAAATGCTTTTTTAGAAATTGTTACTTTTTTATATTTCTTTACTGTCTTTGTTACAATAACTGATGTAAACTTTTTATTCTTAGAAACCTGTACCTGATATCTTTTAGCACCTTTAACTTTTATAAATGAAAGCCTGATTTTCTTTGCATTTTTCTTCTTTGTTGCTTTCTTTACAACTGTTGTTTTTAATGCTTTGTTTGGAGTCTTTTTCTGTATTTTCTTTGTTGTTGGAGAGGCTGTTGTTCCTTCAGGTTTTGTTTCACCTGGATTTGTTGTTCCCTCAGGTTTTGTTTCACTTGGATTTGTTGTTTCTGGAGTAACCGGCGTTACACCTTTCACAATCTTATAATCTCCATAAAGACCATCCTTTGCTCCATTTGTAGAAACTCCTGCATTATTGTCTGCCTTCTCGTCTTCTCCTGCATTAACCATACGCTGGTAAACACGAACATAATCAACTAACATTGTTCCTGATGTAAAACTGCTGTCAGGTACATAACCACTGTCAAATGTTCCACCTGCTGCAAGATTTAAAATAAGGTAAAATCTCTGGTCAAACGGTGCATATGCATTTCCTCTGTCTGAGCCTGAATACCACTCACCATATGTACATTTGAAATAGCATTTGCCATCACAGTAAATCTTAATATTTTCAGCATCCCACTGAACACTGTATACATGCCAGTCGTCAATGCCTGTCTTTTTATTACCATCTCGTGTTATGTTAAATGCATCTGATGTATTAATATTATTTGGCCACTGTGCACCATAATGTAATGTACCAAATACCATATTTGGTGTTCTTCCACGTCCTTCAAATACATCTATTTCACCTGATAATGGCCATGAACCATAACGTGAGTCATTTGGAAGCATCCACATAGCAGGCCATATGCCTGTACCTATAGGCATTTTTGCTCTGAAATCAACTCGTCCGTATTTCACTGAGAATTTATCTTTTGTTGTAATCTTTCCTGATGAATACTGAGCAGTTGCTTTCTTAGATGGATCACCTTTTTCTGTAAATACCTTTGACTGCTTTTTCATAAGAATATTTAATGCACCATCTTTTACTGATACATTGTCTCTTGTGTAGTATTCAAGTTCCTGATTTCCCCAACCGGCTGTGTTAATATCGTCTTCTTTAAGTAAGAATCCTTCATCATATGACCACTTGCTTGTGTCAAGAGATGCACCATCAAATTCATCATTGAAAATCATCTTCCAACCTGCCGGTGTATATGCATTTGAATTGTCATTTACTTTAATATCTGACATATCTGATGGAAGTGTTGGCTTATAAGATGTATTTCCTTTAATTGTATACAATACATAGTTATTGCTTGCATCTCCACCTTTTTTACCATCAATAGGATATGTGACTTTTATTTCTGTATCCTGTCTTACAGGCTGAAACCAAATTCCATAAACATGATCAACAAAATAACCCCACTGACTGCTTAGTGAATATTTGTTGTAACCACTTCCTTCATATACCCATCCACAAGCTGCAACATCTGTAAGTGGAATCCACTTTCCATCTACCTTAACTTCGTATTTAAATAAATCCAAATCATCTTTTATAGCTTCTGTTCCACCAATTTTTGGAAGTGGGATACCAACTGATGCTGTACCACTTGTGCTTGCATCGTATGATGTGCCATCATATGCTGTGATTTTGTAATTTGATCTGGTTGGCTTTGTATATGTAACTTTTACATCCTGATGTACATTTGGATTTGACTTTGATGCAAATCTTAATGTAAATGACCAACTGATATTTGTAAACCAATATCCACCATCACCATCTGAGTAATATCCAAAGTTCTGATCCCACAGAAATCCTGATGCTGCATTGCCTAAAAACTGAACAAATCCTTTTCCGTCATTGTTGTCTACTGTAATGTTAACATCATCCTGAATCTGTTCATACTTGATACTCTTGTCTCCATTAAATGTCCATGCTCCCCAATGTGTAGCTGAACCACCTGTTGTATCTGCCTGAATATTTGTTTCTGTTGTAGAAATACTTGTAAGCTTATACTTTGAAAGTTTGTTAAGTTCCAATTTGTAATCAAGATTTATGTTATTTGTTTTTCCATGGAAACGGAAATATGTTGTTTCTGTAAGTTTCATCCAGCAAACCCAGCCACCCCATGACTGATATTCCCATGCCCAAGTGTCATTCCACTTGAAGTAACTTACATCTTCAATTTTCTTCCATTCACCATTTGTTCCGTTTTCTTGTTTAACATAAACCTGAATGTCTTTTTCCACATCTGCAATGGAAAGTTCACTACTGGCTTTTCCGTTAAACTTTGGCATTACAAATCCATAGCTGACTGTACCAACTCCTGAATGTGTAATTGTTGGTCCATCATTTGTTGAATAATAATCCATTGATGAAACAACTTCTGCCGCTGCTCCCTTTACATCACTACCTGAAGAAATTACTCCTGCTGAAGTAAGCAACAATGCCAGAGACATTACAACAGAAATTAATTTTTTCATAGTTTTTCCCATACTAAAAAATTCTTTCATAATCCTTCCTTTCTTTTTCCTTACGGAAATAATCTCGCTATACCGCCTTTTAATTATATGAATATTCATTTTTTCTTTAAATGGTCTGTATTTTTATATGATATTCAAATTTTATAAAAACGTTTTAATTATTATAATAACTTTTTCTTTTGGCACCAATATGTACTTCTGATTTGCAATGTGGGCAAATCTTTTGGGGCATCATTTTTATCAAAATAATTGCTTCTATAACCCATATCTTCTCTCCTTTCTGCTTGTTTTTACTCTGTAGCTAAACTTTTTTATAGTTTTTGAATTATTATACTACAGCTATAAAAATATTACAATTATATATCGTATAATTTGAGGTGATTTCATGAAGGATATTGATTTCGATTCTATTGGCAAGAAATTAAAAGAAATACGAACACACAAAGGTTTTACTCAGAAATTTGTTGCATCTTCTGATCAACCTCCGCCTGTGCTTTTCTAAACTCTTCCATTCTCTTCAATTCTTCCTCAGCATCATCGAATCCGATATGCGTGTACACATTCATTGTGACTGATATATCCGAATGCCCCATGAGGTATTGTAATGTCTCGGAAGACACATGCTATGCTGAGCCACTGCTTCTGTCCTCCGGACAACTTCATCCCCCACCCTACGATATAGATATCATATCCGTCCTTCAGGTTCACAATTAACTTGTGAGCTCCCTCCTCCTTTGCCGCCTCCACGACCTCTTCTCTCGTGTTTTCTTTGCATTACATAACCATTAACAGCCGACAGCCAAAAATCTGCAGGCTACTATTATTATCCATACACTCTTTTCAAAGATATCAGTGGACAGATTCATATATTATCTCTTTCTGTAAAGCATCATTGCTTCATAAGGTTTTAAGGAAATCTTTGACTCTTCTATTTTTTGTTCAGAATAGTTGCCCAGCAATGTTTCGAAACCCTTCAGATCCATTCCACTATCCCATACAACTTCTGTTTTATAGAAGTTACAGACTACCAGCATTTTTTCCTCTCCGTAAATTCTTTCATAGGCAATAACGGATGGATGTCTTACATCTAACGGCCTGATATCACCATATGCAATGATATCCAGCTCTTTACGTAAAGCTACGAGCTTTTTATAGTAGTTGAAAATGGATGTTTCATCATGCAGCTGGCTCTGTGCATTAATCTTGGTATAATTTTCATTCACACCAATCCATGGCATTCCCTTGGTAAAGCCACCGTAATTTTCACCATTCCACTGCATTGGTGTTCTTCCGTTATCCCTGGAATGAATCTGGATAATACGAAATGTATCTTCTTTAGAAAGACCTTTCTGTTGCAGAATTTCATAATGGTTCAAACTTTCTACATCACGAAATTGACTGATGTCAGTGAAATCGGTATTTGTCATACCAATCTCTTCACCCTGGTAAATATATGGAGTACCGCGAAGTCCATGAATGATGGTCGCAAGCATTTTAGCTGACTTTTTCCAGTATTTTCCTTCATCACCAAATCTTGAAACCGGACGTGGCTGATCGTGATTGCACCAGAACACTGCATTCCAGGCATGAACAAGTCTACGCCATTGGTGATGCTGAAAATGACATTGATATGTTAAGGGCAACAAAGCATGGTTATACATTCCATCATTCTCCAGCTACTGTAAAGCAATATGCAGAAGGCTGTGTCAAATCTGTGTCAGAGTTAATTGATAAAATATGTAACCTTGATTGAAGAACTCATTGCAAAATCGAAGTTTTTTTCCATACATTAAATAATGTATTTTCGGTTTTTCTGGTATTTTATGTGTTATAATCCTATTAAAACTGTTGAAAAAAGCTTAATTGTTTGCATACCAAAATAGCGACTATCATTTTCTTCTGCAAAAGTTATTGCAATAACTTTTTAAAAATCACAATGATTTTGTTGCGTTAACTTTTTCAATTAAAGTTTATTTTTCATCTCTAATCCTTAATATATAAAAGCATTTTTATAGAGTGATTTTATCACTAATACTTAGCATTTCAATGGGAGCATAAAGAGATTTTCTAATTAATATCTGTTGCATAGGAATTTCTTATTAACCAAAAAAAGAACCGCCCATTCATAAGCGATTCTGATACAGCTCGTACGGGAATTGAACCCGTGATTCCGCCTTGAGAGGGCGGCGTCTTAACCACTTGACCAACGAGCCATTTTTATGACACTATGCTTTTTGCACAAGACACTTTACTATTATAACAATCCTAGCAAATTTTGCAAGTGCTTTTTAAAATAAAATTCACGTATAAAATTCACGTATAATACTCACGTATAATATTTCACGTCTTCGTATTATATTTCAATCGGAATAATAACTTTGTTACTCTTTATGCATGTTTGTTATGATTTTAAGTTTAAGTATATATGATTTATCATCTGTTTTCATAACATCATAAACTTTTCATATTACTTGTTATGATTTCAGCTACCATGCTCCCCCCATCAACAAAGGACTGCCCAGTGGGCAGTCCTTCATCCTTCATCCTTACTTCTATATTCTCTGTTCCACTCTTCACCCTAGAAGTCAAATATTGACAACTGGCTGTCTTCCGGCATTCCTTCCAGCAGTCCCAAACTTGACATTGTTTCTATTACTGTCTTACTTAGCTTGCTTTTTTCTCGCAATTCATTTTTTGAAACAAATGGGCCTGATTGGTTTGCTACTGCTTCTACCAAACCATCGGCAGCCTTTTCGCCTAAGCCTTCTATTGTGTCAAGGCTTGGCATTAGCTTGTTGTCTATTATCTGAAATTCATGTGCTTTAGCCTTGTATATGTCTATAGGCATGAACTCAAATCCTCTGGCGTACATTTCCTGTACAACTTTCATGTCGCCAAGAGCGTCTTCATCTTTCTTAGCTATTTCGTGATTTGCTTTCTTTCGTTTCAAGTCAGCCATATAATATTCAAGCTTTTCCTTGCCTCGACACATTGTTTCGTAGTTAAATGCTTTTGCTCTAATGGCAAAGTATGCAGCATAGTAAGCAAGTGGTATGTAAACTTTATACCAGGCAACTCTAAGTGCCATCATAATATATGCTGCCGCATGAGCTTTAGGGAACATATATTTAATCTTTTTACATGAACCAATGTACCAGTCAGGAACATTATGCTGGTGCATTACTTCCTCTTCGTTTATTTCCTTGCCACTCTTTTTGTCCTTGTATATCTGAAGGCCTTTACCTTTTCGTACATGCTCCATTATCTGGAAACTTACCTGTGGTTCAATGCCTTTATGCATCAGATATACCATAATGTCGTCACGGGTACAGATAGCAGTTGAAATTGTACATCTGCCCTCTTCAATTAATGTTTGGGCATTTCCAAGCCATACATCTGTTCCGTGAGACAAACCTGATATGTTAACAAGATCAGAAATCTTAGTAGGCTTTGTATCCACCAGCATCTGAATAACGAAGTCTGTACCAAGTTCAGGAAGTCCCAACGAACCTGTTGGGCATCCATCTATATCATCTGATGTTATTCCCAGTGCTTCCGGACCTGTAAACAAAGACATTACCTTTGGATCATTAATTGGAACATCTCTGTTAACATTAGTATTTGTCAACTTTTCAAGACGTCTGATCATTGTAGGATCATCGTGTCCCAGAATATCAAGTTTCAATAAGTTGGCATCAATGGCATGATATTCGAAATGAGTTGTAATAATATCAGTTGTCATATCATTTGCCGGTTTTTGGATAGGGGTAAATTCATATATTTCCTTATCTCTTGGAACAATAACAATACCACCCGGATGCTGTCCCGTACTTCTACGGATTCCCTGGCACCCTCTTGAAATTCGGTCAATTTCTGCTGTTCGCTTTATTTGTCCGTGTTCTTCGTAATAATTCTTTACATAACCGTAAGCTGTTTTTTCTGCAAGTCCGGCTATGGTTCCTGCTCTAAATGTGTGTCCCTTGCCAAACATAACTTCCGTATACGCATGGGCATTGGACTGATATTCTCCTGAGAAGTTCAAGTCAATATCCGGCTCCTTTGTTCCACCGAAACCTAAGAATGTTTCGAAAGGAATTTCAAAACCATCTCTGCACATATCCTTTCCGCAATAAGGACATTTTCTTGGTGGCAAGTCAAGTCCTACACCACCATCTTCCCTTAACTGTCTTATTGTATCCTGAATCTCCTTCACTGCTTCTTTGTCTGCCTCATCAGGTACTGTAACTTCGTCTTCAAAGAATGAACTTTTACACTCTGTACAATAATAGTGGGGTGCCAAAGGATTAACCTCTGTTATACCTGACATTGTTGCTGCAAAAGAAGAACCAACGGAACCTCTGGAACCTACCAAATATCCGTCTTCATTAGACTTCCAAACAAGACGCTGCGCCATTATGTACATAACCGCATATCCGTTACCGATAATTGAGTTAAGCTCTACTTCCAGTCTGTCCTCAACTATTTTAGGCAATTTCTCGCCGTACATATCATGTGCCTTTTCAAAACAAATATTACGCAAGTTTTCTTCTGAATTATCCAATACAGGTGGACATTTATCAGGATGAATAGGTGAAATGTTCTCTATCATATCGTTGATTCGGGCAGGGTTTTTAATAACAATTTCTTCTGCCAAATCACTGTCAAGATAATCGAATTCCTTAAGCATTTCATCTGTTGTTCTTAGGTACAAAGGTGCCTGATTGTCTGCATCTTTAAAGCCATTACCGCACTGGATAATTCGTCTGTAAATTTCATCTTCCGGATCAAGGAAATGAACGTCGCATGTTGCAACTGTCATTTTGTTAAACTTCTTTCCTAAGTCAATAATCTTCTTATTAACTTCCTGAAGTTCTTCTACTGAATCAACAAGAAACTTCTTTCTGCCATCTATTTCAGGATCACCTGTTTTTAACATAAACTCATTATTTCCAATTGGCTGCACTTCAAAATAATCATAAAATTCAGCAAGACGTGCTATTTCCTGCTGGCTTTTTCCGTGAAGAATTGCCTGATACAACTCACCTGCTTCACAGGCACTACCGATAATAAGTCCCTCACTTAATTCAAGATAATCACTTTTTAGGATTCTTGGTCTTTTGTTTGCAAAAGTTTCTATATGTGATTTTGAAATCAACTTGTAAAGATTTACTCTTCCAACCTGATTTTTTACAAGGATAATTGCGTGATGGGCAGGAAGTTTGTCAATTAAGTTCTTTGACTGCTTTCCCTGTCTGTTTAATTCATCAAGGTTATCAATCCCCTTGCCTTCAAGCATTTTACATAATTTTAAGAAAATAAGTGCCGTACATTCTGCATCATCCACTGCTCTATGGTGATGATCCAAAACAATGCCCAAAGCCTTTGCCACATTGTCAAGCTTATACCTTCCAAGTCCGATAATAAGGTATCTTGACATTGCAACTGTATCAATTACTGTAAAATCACATTCCAAGTCCTGTCTTTTACAATTGGCTTCTATGAAACTCATATCAAAGTCTGAGTTATGGGCAACCATAACCGAGTCCTTACAGAACTCCATAAATTTGGGCAATATTTCTTCTATCTTCGGTGCATCAATAACCATTTCATCATTAATGCTTGTTAACTTTTCAATTCTAAAAGGAATAGGAATTTCAGGGTTAACAAAAGTGCTAAATCTGTCAATAATCTTTCCGTTTTCAACTTTAACGGCACCAATTTCTATAATCTTGTCGCTTTTTGCACTAAAACCTGTAGTTTCCAAGTCGAAAACAACATATCTGTCATTTAAATGCTGACCTTTAGGATTAACAATCATATCCTTTAAGTCATCTACAAGATAAGCTTCAACACCATATATAACCTTAAAGTCACATTCCCTGCCTGCCTTTTCACATTCAGCTTCAATAGCTTCATATTCATGCCATGCATCAGGGAAAGCCTGTACAACACCATGGTCTGTTATGGCAATGGCTTTGTGTCCCCACTCATAAGCACGACGTACAATTTTTTTACATTCACTTACACCATCCATATCACTCATCTTAGTATGGCAATGAAGTTCAATACGCTTGTCTACTGCTGTATCTTTACGCTTCTCTGTGGAAAATGGAGAAATAGACTTCATTCCGTCAACACGGCTGATTTCCACCTGCTTATCCCATGTATCATAAAGGGCAACACCTTTAATTCGCACAAAAGAACCTTTCTTTACTTTCTGTTTAAAGTCCTTAAGCACATTACCGTCTGCCAAAAACATCTTAACGGCAATACTGTCTGTAAAATCGGTAATTTCAAGAGTAACAATAAACTTTCCTGTCTTTGTTTCTCTCTCATCCATTGTCATAATCTGACCTTTTACCGTGCATTCTCCGGTGCCTTCAAAAACATCACAAAGGTTAGTATCTGACTCAAACTTAAAGTCCCTTCCATATACTACCTCAGGATTGTCTGAACGGCTTGCCTTTCTGATTACAACAGGCTTTGGTGCCTCCTCTTTCTTTTCTTCCTTCTTAGCCTTTGGTCCGTTATCTCTGTTAAGTAACACCTCAACCTCGTTCTGAAGTCGTCTGGCATTCTGCTTTGCAAACCTGTTAGTTTCAAATCTTTTCTTATCAATAACTACCTCAATAGGCATTTCAAATCTGTTAGCAAATATTCTTTCAACTGTGTCCTTTAAAATCTTCATTCTGGATTCTGAAATAATATTAGCCTCCAAGTCAATAATCATCTTATTGCCATCCCAACGAATGGGAGCCTTTTTAAACATAGTTGAAACTATGGGACTTCTTACTCCAAGTTCCATAACTATGCTCTCCTTGTAGGCATCAAGAAGATTTTCTACTGTATACTGTTGTGATAAATGATATTTTTCTACTATTTCAATTCCAATTCGCTTTCCCATTCTGAGATTTCTTATAATTTCATCTCTCACGGTGAAAATAGCAGACTTTTCAATAAGTCTGCTGCTTTCAATATAAACTCTTAACTTGTCATGAGACATATTAGAGGAAACTCGTGTTACATAAACTTCCTCAAACATAGCCTGCAAATTATCATTTAATTTAAGTGTTGGAAAAACGTCAAAAAACTTCTTTCTCTCCAAATTATTCACTCCAATTTTTCAATTCATCTTCCAGTGTCTGTAAAAGCATATCCTCAGGAACTTTCTTAACAATCTCACCTTTCTTAATTAAAAGTCCTTCGCCTACTCCACCGGCAACTCCAATATCAGCTTCTCTTGCCTCTCCGGGACCGTTAACTACACAGCCCATTACGGCAACCTTTATATCCAGATTATCGTATTTGGATACCATCTTTTCAACCTTTTCGGCAAGACCTATTAAGTCTATTCTGGTTCTGCCACATGTAGGACATGAAACTACTGAAATACCGCCTTTTCTAAGTCCTAATGTTTTCAAAATAAGCTTAGCACTTCTTATTTCCTCAACAGGATCACCTGTAAGTGAAACTCTGATAGTATCACCTATTCCCTGATTTAAAATAAGTCCAAGTCCTATTGCTGACTTAATATTTCCGGATGTTACAGTACCTGATTCTGTTATTCCTACATGAAGTGGATAGTTAGTTCTTTCCGCAATAATTTCATGTGCCTTAACACACATTAAAACATCTGATGACTTAATGCTGATAACAAGATTGTCATAGCCTAAGTCTTCAATAATTTTAACCTTATCTAATGCACTTTCAACTATTCCCTCTGCTGTAACTTTTCCATATTTTTCAAGAATGTGTTTTTCAAGAGAACCACTATTTACACCAACTCTTATTGGAATGTTTCTCTCCTTTGCCACATCAACTACTGCCTTAACCTTTTCAACTGAGCCGATATTTCCCGGATTAATTCTAATCTTGTCAGCTCCGTTCTCCATTGCTGCAATTGCCAGTCTGTAATCAAAATGAATATCCGCAACAAGTGGAATATTAATCTGTTTCTTAATCTCCTTAAGAGCCTTGGCTGCTTCCATTGTTGGAACTGCACATCTTATAATGTCACAACCTGCTGCCTCTAACTCCTTAATCTGGTTAACCGTTGCTTCTACATCTTCTGTTTTTGTGTTTGTCATTGACTGAATAAGAATAGGATTTCCTCCGCCTATTACTCTATCGCCAATCTTAATTACTTTCGTATTATCTCTATACATATTACCTGCCACCTTGCAATCTTATAAAATAATCTTTCTAATATCATTAAATATTAAGAATACCATAAGCACCATTAACAAAATAAATCCTATAAAGTGTATCATTCCTTCTTTTTCCTTAGGTATAGGTCTTCTAATAATAAGCTCTACAATATAAAGGAATAATCGTCCACCGTCCAATGCCGGTATAGGTAAAAGGTTCATTACACCAAGGTTTGCACTAAGCATAATTGCCAGATTAATCATTGTGAACAAAGTAACCATAAAGCCTTCTGACTTAGTCTGGTTGTAAGTATCTCCAATAACATTAACAATACCTACAGGACCTGATACTTCATTAGCTGAAACCTTTCCTGTTACAAGCATCTTTAAGCTTTTAAGAACTGTATTAATTTCATATCTCACTTCCACAAGACTATATTTTAAAACTCCGCCTACAGACTGCTTATCTCTTGCAAGATTATAAACAAATCCGCTGCTGTAAAGCTTAGTCATCTGTGGAACTACGACTACTTTCTTTTCTTTATTATTACGTTTAACAGTAATATTGATTTCTTCTTTTCCAAAAGGATGTGCATCAATATATTCCTTTAAATCCTTTCCTGTTGAAATCTTTGTACCGTTAATTTCCACAACTTCATCTCCTGCAACAACTCCTGCCTGATCCATTGCTGAACCTTCAGGAACACTACTAATAGTAGCCTTTGGATCTGTTTCATAATATGAAATGCCAACTATATAACGTTCTTCACTGTCAGGTGCATAACTAATAGTCTGCTTCTTTCCATCTCTTACAAAAGTAACTGAAATATCACTTCCGTCAAGTGGGCTAACATAATCTTCCAAATAAATTTCACGGCCTACTGAAACTGTAGCTCCGTTATATTTAGTAATTCTGTCTCCCTCTCTAAGTCCTGCCTCGTATGCATTACTGCCTTCTGTTACTTTAGAAACGTAAGAAATATCAACGCCGTTGTAACCGATAACAATTAAGGCCAATAAAAATGCAAGAATAAAGTTAAAGAAAGGTCCTGCAACAACAATTGCCATTCTTGCCCATAAAGGTTTAGAGTTAAAAGAACCTTCTTCTGCATTATCTTCATCTTCACCAAGCATTGCACATGAACCGCCTAAAGGAAGTGCCTTAATTGAATATCTTGTGCCACTTTTTGCAACTCTGCTAAGAAGTCTTGGTCCCATACCAACGGAAAACTCGTTAACTACAACTCCACACTTCTTTGCAACTATAAAATGTCCAAATTCGTGTATTAAAACCAATACACTGAAAATTATAAGAGCTATTATAATACTGATTAATGTCTGCATCCTACCACCTACTTTCAATTAATTCATATGTCCACTGTTCAATGTCTAAAATCTGCTCTACTGTAGGGTTTGGTATAGCCTTATGCATACTCATACAATATTCAATAATATCTGTTATGTCTAAGAATCCAATCTTTCTGTTAAGGAACTTAGCTACTGCCTTCTCGTTTGCAGCATTAAATACTGTAGGCATTGAACCTCCAACTGTTGCTGCCTGATAAGCCAATGCTAATCCTCTAAAGTTCTCAGGATCAGGATTTTCAAATGTAATCTGTGCTATTTTGCCAAAATCAACTCTTTCTCCTGCCAAAAATCTTCTTTCAGGATAATAAAGTGCATACTGGATAGGTAATCTCATGTCAGGAGTTCCAAGCTGTGCCATAATTGCGCCGTCCTTAAACTGTACCATGGAATGAATAAGGCTCTGTGGCTGAACAACAACCTGAACATCATCAAGACCAACTCCAAAAAGCCATTTAGCTTCGATTACTTCCAATCCCTTGTTAACCATTGTAGCAGAGTCGATGGTTATTTTTTGTCCCATGGACCAATTTGGATGCTTTAATGCATCTTCAACCTGAACATTTTTCATCTGCTCTCTTGTTCTGCCCCTAAACGGTCCGCCTGAAGCTGTAAGAAGAATCTTGTCTATCTCTCTTGAATTTTCGCCGTTTAGGCACTGGAAAATAGCGCTGTGTTCGCTGTCTACCGGAAGGATTTTTACGCCATATTCCTTAGCCATTGACATAACAATATGCCCTGCTGTAACCAAAGTCTCCTTGTTAGCCAAAGCAATATCCTTACCTGCCTTAATTGCTTCCAAAGTAGGTCTGATACCAATCATACCAACAAAAGCCGTAACAACTATTTCAGCTTTTTCATAAACAGCTGCTTCAATAAGTCCGTCCATTCCTGCTACTAATTTTACTGATGTGTCCTTAACTGCATCTTTAAGTTTTAATGCTGCATCTTCATTGAAAACACATACAAGTTCAGGATGAAACTCTCTAATCTGTTCTTCTAATTTTGTAATATTTGAGCCTGCCGCAATGGCAACAACGTTCAAATCATCATTTGCTCTTACAATATCTAATGTTTGTGTTCCTATGGATCCTGTTGACCCAAGAATGGAAATATTTTTCATATCGTCTCCTTAAAAAATCTGTAATAAAATCCAAATAACAGGTGCCACATAAATAACACTGTCAAATCGATCCATAATTCCGCCATGTCCGGGAATTAGTTTGCCATAATCCTTGATATCATGATTTCTCTTAATAGCTGATGCAGCAAGGTCGCCTACCATTGAAATTAAAGCTCCCACTGCACAAATAATTGCAAATCCCGCAACCGGATTAATGCTCATTGTAATATTACTTGAAAAAATTGTTGCATAAATTGCTCCAAGTGCTGCTGCTCCAACAACGCCCCCAACTGCACCCTCAACTGACTTCTTTGGGCTTAAAACAGGAGCCATCTTATGCTTTCCAAAAGCTACACCTGCAAGGTATGCACACGTATCACTTCCCCATGAGCAAAGGAAAATAAGCCATACTGTATATGCTCCGTTATTTCCCTCACGTACACTATAAAGATATGATAACATTACGCCTGCATATAACATACTCATAATAGCATTTGAAATCTGTTCTGTTTTATACTTAGGGAACATAAATACATACTGAGCAAGTAAGCACATTAAAAATACTACCATAAGAATCATCATATATTCTTTCTTATCAAAATAAAGTACTGCATAATATGCCAAAACTGCTATATAACCTGTAATTCCAAGTGAATTCTTTTCAATTCCAAGAACCTTGTATAATTCATATACGCCTACTACTGAAATCAAAAGATTTGCCACAAAAAGAATGTTTCCTCCCGGTATAATTGTAGCCAACATTAAAGCTACTAGAACTATTCCACTTAATAATCTTGTAAAGAAAGATTTATTTGCAAATTTACTTAAAACCATTTTGTTTTTCTCCTACTATTATGTATTTTATTCTTCTGTTTTTACTCCGCCGAAACGTCTGTCTCTTTCATTATATTTTACAATAGCCTTCTTTAATTCTTCTTTGTTAAAATCCGGCCATAAAACATCTGTAAAATAAAACTCTGTGTAAGCCAACTGCCATAAAAGATAATTAGACAATCTTATCTCACCACTTGTTCTAATAAGAAGGTCAGGATCAGGAATGCCTGCTGTATCTAAATATGAATTAACAGTATCCTCTGTAATGTCATCAGGATTTAACTCTCCGTCTGCAACAGCCTTTGCCATCTTCTTAGTTGCTCTTGTTATTTCATCACGGCTTCCGTAATTAAGAGCTATAATAAAAGTAATTCCTGTATTGTTCTTTGAGCATTCCTCTAACTCATCAATTCTGTCAAGAATATCCTGATCAAGTCTCTCTCTCTTACCAATTACTTTAACAATCATATTGTTCCTGTTTGCTCTCTCAATACAGTCTGAAAGATAGTTTCTAAGAAGCTTCATAAGAGCCTTTACTTCATCATCAGGTCTGTTCCAATTCTCAGTTGAAAAAGCATACATTGTAATATATTCAATTCCCATATCGTGGGCATCTTTAATAATCTTCTCCACATTCTTTGCACCTGCTGCATGTCCTGCGTTTCTTGGAAGAAATCTTTTCTTTGCCCATCTGCCGTTACCATCCAAAATAATGGCAACATGCTTTGGTATATTAAGTCCTGTTATATCAATCTTTTTTGCCATATAATTAATCTCCTTTAACCGAAAATAGAGGAAACACAGGTCTCCTCTTATTCTCTAAAATCTGATATTTTATTATACTGTCATTATTTCGTTTGATTTTTCTTCGATTGCCACATCAATCTTCTTAATGTATTCATCTGTCTTCTTCTGAACATCATCCTGATATCCTTTTACTTCATCTTCTGAAATGCCGTCTTCTTTGCCTTTCTTCTTAATGGCATCAATTGCATCTCTTCTGATGTTACGGATAGCAACCTTGGCATTTTCACCCTTCTTCTTAACATCCTTAACAAGTTCTTTTCTTCTGTCCTCTGTAAGTTCAGGGAATACAAGACGAATAACTTTACCATCGTTTGTAGGGTTAATTCCTACATCTGACATATTAATTGCATGTTCAATATCTTTAAGAATTGAAGCGTCCCAAGGCTGAATACAAATCATTCTTGCTTCAGGAACTGAAACGTTACCTACCTGCTGAAGAGGTGTTGGTGTTCCATAGTAATCAATTTTGATTTTGTCAAGAATATGTGGGTTAGCACGTCCTGCTCTGATTGTTGCATATTCTTCACCTAAATTAGCCAAAGATTTTTCCATCTTATCTTCGTATATCATTAATAATTCTTCCATTATAATTCTCCTCTAATCTTTTATAATTAATAAAATTTTATACTTAATAATTTTTTGATTAATAATCTTTTTATATTTCTAATTATATAATCCTTAAAATTTTTGATTCTATAGTTATTATCCAAAATTACTTTTCAGTTAATAATTATTAACTATTCTACAGTAATCTTTGTGCCAATCTTTTCACCTGATACAGCCTTGTTAATGCTGTCTTCTTCGTTTAATCCGAATAATAACATTGGCATCTTGTTCTCCATTGCAAGAACACTTGCAGCCAAGTCAATAACACCTAATCTGTCATCAACAATCTTGCTGATTGAAAGTTCATCGTACTTCTTAGCATCAGGATTAACAGCAGGATCGCTATCATATACACCGTCAATAGCTTTTGCACCAAGAATGCAGTCAGCTTCGATTTCAATGGCTCTAAGAACCATAGTCATATCTGTTGAGAAATAAGGATGTCCTGTACCACCTGCAAAGAAAACAACCTTTCCTGCATTAAGGTCTGCTACTGCCTCATCCTTTGAAAATAACTTAGTCCATGTTCCACATGCAAAAGGTGTATACACATTAGTATCCATTCCTTCTGTTCTGAAAATTTCTGATACATACATACAGTTCATAATTGTTGCCATCATACCGATTCCGTCAGCCTTTGTTCTGTCAATCTTATTGCTTGTACGTCCTCTCCAGAAATTTCCACCACCGATAACGATAGCTACCTGAACTCCCTTATCTACTATAGTCTTAACCTGTTTTGCAACAGCTACACAAGTATCTTCATCAAAACCAGTTTTTTTATCACCTGCTAAGGCTTCCCCGCTTAACTTTAATAAAACTCTGTTCATCTTTATCTCCTCTATCATATATGCACGCCAAATTTGTGATAATACTTATAGTATTATTCATAAGTGCAAAATCTAAAGATAGAATAACATATATTATAAAAAAAATAAAGGAGAATAATCTCCTTTATCTTCTAAATTTGCATTTATATTTGCTTTTATTCTTCATCAAAATATCCCAAGTTATCACTCATATCTCTTCCATTAACAAACAATTTCATATTGTAGTCTTCATCATCTTTAACTATGTTTGCCTTTGGAACATACAGCGTAACAAAATATTCTGTCATATAACTGTTAGCCATGTTTTCAATATCCGTACCCATAATTGAATCCGCGGTCTGATCTTTGTTTAAAAATCTTCTAACGTGATTATTTTCCTGATACATATTTGATACGTAAACATATTTGTTATCTTTTGCACTGCTTGTAACTTGAATTTTTCCATCTTTAACTTCTGCACTTATCTGGCAATCCTTAAACACATCTTTAATATATTTATTTTTGCTCTTTGAATCTAATTCCATCCTTTCAATTACAATTCTTGGATTTTTGCTTTTACTTATATCAATGTTTCCTACTCCAACTGCACTCATATCATAAGAAGTTGAAATTGTCTGCGGGTACTTGTCACCTTCTTTTACTTGTAGTGGATATATTTTCTTTTCAGTAGCTGTTTTAGATATTGCGTTACTGTCAGAATACATAGTAACCCCTGCTATTGCCATTGTAAAACCGAAAACTGCCATTATTCCTATTAATATTGCTCTTTGATTTCCGCCAAAAGTCAATGGCTTGCTATCACGGATTTTCTTTTCAATAATAAATCCTATGAAGAATGCTATTACAAGAGTCACTACGATTTTTAAGAAAAATAATCCCATATTATATTCTCTTTTATAAAATCCAACTATAGCTGAAACTAAATCTATAGCTTTTTCATATAGGAATAATTTGTTATTTTCCTTGGCATAAGCTGCAATGTTCTGCCAAATATTCCTATAGCTTAAAGCTCCTACAATTAGTGCAATTGTAATAACGCCAAATACTGCCATGCTTTTTCTATAAATAACTGCAAATAATTTGATAATTGCTGTAATAAGTAAAAAATATCCCAATAAATATACAAGCTCAGCAAAAACAGTTTTCATTGAAAAAACATTTATTAGTTTTATGTTTTTATTAAATAATGAAACTAATGATACCGCACCAAACAAAATCAACTGGTTCATTACCTGAAACAATGACGCAATTCCAAAGGTTGTTACATCGGTCAAATATGCTGATACATATCTTGTAACACTGTTCTGTGGAAATGCCATATAATTGTTTTTGTATTCACCAATATTAAAGGATGTGACAAGCAATACCAAAATTACTACCCAAAACAATGCAACGCTATTTCTGTTAAGATTCAGATAAAATACATCTTTGTCTGTTGAAAAATTTATAACCATTGACAATATATCTACTAATGCAAATACAATGGCAACCCAAAATACTATTATTGCATATTTTTTATTTGTGTGCATTCTTAGTAAATACATTTTTTTAATATTATTTAGTTCTTCTTTTCCCATAATGCCTCCATCTGATTTGCGTTTTTCAAATCTGTCTTATACATATAAATTTCTTCCCCTGAAAGCTTGCTTATAGCAAGTTCCAATTCATCGGCTTTCTCTGCTTCCTCTTTGTTAAGTCTGCCTTCGATAACTGCCATAGCTCCCAATGTCTGATTTTTCTTATATAAAACTTTCTTTTCTTCACAATATTTTTCAATATTTGCAAGTTCGCCGTCTACCCTGTAAACGCTGTCTTTCAGTTCTTCAATGTCTCCTGCAAAAAGTACATCGTTGTTTCCTATCATTATCATATTTGACAAAATCTTTTCCATTTCACCTAACATATGACTTGAAATTAATATTGTTCTTGGATGTTCTATGTAGTCTCTTAAAATAATTTCATATATTTTGTTTCTGCTTATTGCATCAACTCCCGAAACCGGCTCATCAAGTATTGTTATGTCTGCTCTTGTTGCCATTCCACAACAAAAATTAAAAATTGTTTCCTGACCTTTTGACAGATTTTTAATTTTTGCTTTTTTATTTAAACCAAATAATTCCATTAACTTATGAGCAAACTCTTCATCAAATTTTTCATACATCAACCTATACTCTTCGATTATCTTTTTTAACTTAATTTCGCTGTAACTCATTACCCCTGCCACATAAACAATGCGCTTAGCTGTCCCTATATCAGTTGCCGGATTCTTTCCGTCTATTTCAATTATTCCTTCATCCGGTTCAAACTTTCCGGCTATTAAATTCATTAATGTTGTTTTTCCCTGTCCGTTTCTACCAATTATTCCCGTAATGTGATTCGGCTCAATATCTACAGAAAAATCTTCAAAAACATATCTTTTCTTTCCCTTGTATGAGAAAGTTACATTCTGCATGCTTATGCTTTTAATCTCTTCCATGTTTTCATTATGCATTACTGCACTTCCCTCCTGACTAAAATTGTTGTTACTACTACTTGTTGTGAATTACTTCTTTTTTGTTTGTTTTTTCTGGCTTTTGTACTTAGCTTTGTATTTAATTATGTGTCTGTTTTTCTTTTTAGCTTAGTATTTAATTTTTTTGATTGTTTAACTTTATGTTTAGCTTTTTTGTCTTATTTACTTCTTATCGTATTGTTCTGCTATTAGTTTAAGTAACTCCTCTTTTGTAATTGATAATTTCTTACTTAGTTTAATTAATTGTTCTGCTATCTGTTCCACTTCACTATGCCTCTTCCTTTCTGAAATCATACTTATGGCATCGCCTGCAACTGTCATTGCCTGACCTCTGTGCTTTATAAGAATCCCTCTGCTAACCAAAAGATTAATTCCTTTCGCCGCAGTAGCCGGATTGACTTTAAGCTCCTTCGCCAAAACTAATTGTGAGTAACATGTATCGTTCTCCTTCAATTTTCCTAATAGTATGTCATCTTCAATGGAATCAGCAATTTGCACATAGATTGGAATCATACTGTTTTCATCAATTTTCAATGATGTACCTCCTTATATAATATCTTTAATCAACTATGCTACATTACTGATATAATGTAGTATAGTCCAGTAGTAGTTAGAAGTCAAGTGTATTTATGTCAAAATCATAACTTCCTTAATATTTTCATAAGCGTGTTATGACTTTTAACATAGATTCATATAATTTATTCTTTATTTTCATAACCATATGAGGTTTTTAGATTATTTGTTATGATTTTCTAATGCGGTAGACTTGATTTTTTTGCTCTGTGGACAGGCTTAATTGGGAGCATTACGTATCATACACTATTTTCTTTCGCTGACACGTAATTATTCATAAAATATCAATGAACTTTTGGAGAATTACGTGTCATATAACATTTTCGTTCACCGACACGTAATTCCATGCAAAAATACAAGCTTAATTTCAATAAATTACTTGTCACACAGCGTTTTCGCTCTACGACACGTAATCGGTTGCGAATCAAGACAAATATTTCAATATTTTACGTGTGCCACAGCGTTTTCGCTCTACGACACGTAATCGGCTGCGAATCAAGACAAATATTTCAATATTTTACGTGTGCCACAGC
>JABLTO010045470.1_pt1 | contig 27758 bp, 15 predicted proteins | sample 7160091 | NCBI WGS metagenome assembly JABLTO01 (sample SAMN14651225, study PRJNA627086) | human gut metagenome | isolation source: feces | host: Homo sapiens
CGTCGGCGTGGGGGTTGCGGTCGGGCCCGGCGTCGGTTCCGACGTCGGTTCCGGCGTGGGCGGCGTGTAGGTGTTGTGGAAAACCATCTCGCCTGTTGTCCAAGAGCGTTCCGTAATGGTAGCACCCAGCTGGCCGTTGCCGTCGTCTGTTACGCTGACGGTAAAGGTATAGGCGGTATCGTCGTAGGTGACGGCATCCTTGCCATCGTTTATCTCAACAATGCGGTAGTTGTGAGACTCCTGCAGGCCTACTCTGTTCAGGTCGTCGGTGTAGGTCAGCGTAAAGGTCACTTTACCGTCTTTGTCGTTGGCTGCGGTGGCAATTTCGGTGTCGCCCTCAAACAGTTTAAAGGTAAACTCGCCCGCGGCCAGGTCGCGGCCGGTCAGTTCTTTGCGGGCGGTCACGGTCAGGGTAGTATCGGCGGCCTTGTAGCGGTTCGTAAAGACGAGATCGCGCGCTTGCAGCTCGGTCTGGCCGTCGGCCTGGTAATACTTGATGCTGTCGATTTTGAGCGTTCCATCGCCATTATCGGCCAGCTTTACGCAGACTTTATAAGCGGTGGAATCATAGGTCACGCCGCCGGCATTGCCGGGAACTTCCTTGATGGTATACCAGCGGGTCAGCAACTGCTTGGCAGCCTGCATGTCAATGCCGGGTGCGGGCTGCATATCAGGCTGGGTTTCCGGTTTGACTGTGGGGTCGGTGCTGGGGGCAACTTCGCCAATGGCAACGGGGCGGGCCTCAGCCATGGTGTAAGCGGCCACGGCGGTTTTGGCGGCCTGCTCGCCGTTCTCGGTCGGATCGGCTTGGTCGCCGCCCTCGGTCAAATTGGTCTGCTCTCCGTTTTTGGGCGGATCGGCTTGGTCGCCGCCCTCGGTCAAATCGGTCGGCTCTCCGTTTTTGGGCGGATCGGCCTGCTCGCCGTTCTCGGTCAAATCGGTCGGGTCGCCGCCCTCGGTCAAATCGGCCTGGTCGCCGTCCTTGGTGTCCTCGCTGTCTTTGGGCTGCTCGTCGTCCACAACAGGTGCGGGCAGCGGTTCGGCGGCGGCCAGCAGGGCAGCGTAGGCTTTCTCCGCGCCCGCCAGGCCAATGTCATGGAACTGGATGTGGCCATTTATGTCGCAGGGCACCGTGTCAATGACCTCGCCGCTCTTATCGTCTATCAGCTCAAAGCGGAAGTTGTCCTTCTCGGTCAGGGGGCGGCCTTCCAGATTCTTGGTGGCACTCAAGTCAAAGGAAAGTCCCGCGGGCACTGTGGCATCGTAGACGTTGGTAAACTCGGCGCCATTGACGACCTCATCGCCCAGCTTATACACAGGGTCTCTGGCGACCAGTGCATCGCCCACCAAATCCACATGGATGGTAACAGTGTACCGCTTGTTATCGTAGGTGAAGCCGCTTCTGCCGCCCTTGTCCAGTTCGCGGACGGTGTAGCTATAGTCGCCCTCCTGGGTAAAGGTCAGGGCGGGGATAAAGGTCACGCTGCCGTCGGCCATGTTCTTGCCGGAAGCAGCAACCTGGCCGGTTGCGTCCTCCACCACAAAGGTGAACTCGCCGTCTTGCAGGGCGCGGTCAATGTTGCTTTCCAGCTTCTTGGTGGCAGTCAGCGATACGGCCGCAGGCAGGTAGTTGCTGGTGGTGTTGGTGGAAACGTTGTTCACCACTGCCGTGTTCTGGATCTTGCCGTCGGCACCGGGGACAGGGTCGTTGACCGTGACCACAAAGCTTACGATGCCGCTCTGGGCGGCGCCTGCCTGGATGGTCCAGTTCAGCTCGCCGGTCGCGTCGTTCAGCGTGCCGTCGTCGGTGACGGATTCTTCAATCAAAGTGGTGTTGGCGGGGATCTTGTCGGTGATGGCAATGGTAACGGGTGCGGACTCGCTGTTGACCCAACGGATGGTGTAGGTCAGCTGCTGGCCGGGCGTTACCAGCTGGCCGTCGACACTTGCGCCGCCTTCGCCCGTCACACTCTTGGTCGGCAGCGTGTAGAAGTTCACGAAGCTGGCCGTGCTGCCGGAAACGGCGGCACCATCCTTGCTCAGCGCGGCGGTGGCCACCAGCTTGCCGGTTGCGGCGTCGTTGGTCACAGTCACGGTCACGGTGTATTTGGAGGTGTCCCACTTGATGTTCGTGTCGTTGGAGTTGGTGTTCTCGGTGATAGTGTACGTGTAGGTGCCGACTGCATTGTAAACGATGCTGCCGAAGCTGCCGCTCACAGTCTGGCCGGTGGCACCGTTCAGCGTCAGGGTATTATTGCCGTCGGTGGGCATCGGGGCACCGCCTTGCGGGGCCAGCGTAAAGGTGAAGCTTTCGCCATCAGCCCAGGGGCGGCCGATCAGGGTCTTGCTTACAGGCAGGGCAAGCGTGGCGCTGTCTGCCTGGTAGGTGTTGGTAAAGGTCGCCACAGCGGCGGAGTCGGTCAGGGCAGACTCGTTATACGTGTAGCCGCCGTTACCGTCGGGGGTGCCGCGGTAGTAGGTGACAGAGCTGCAAACCAGCTTGCCTGCGCGGTCGTCCTCAATCTTCACCTCAACTTTATAGTGGTGGGTGTCGTAGGTGATGCCGGGGATGGATTCAGCGTTCTCGGAGATATAATAGGTGTAAACGCCCGGCGCGGTGAACGTCAGCTTATCGCTGCCGCCCAGTGTGGCCGTATAGTCCGGGCTGGTGCTGCGGATAACAGCAACGCGGTTGTTCTGGGTAGGCATGTGCGCGGCATCCGCACCCGTCAGCTCAAAGCGGAAGACATCGCTGCTCTCCCACGCGCGGCCCAGCAGATCCTTCTTAACTTTGAACAGGGCCGAAGCGTCGGTCTCGCAGGGGGTGGTGCGGTAGATGTTGTCAAACAGGGCGTAGCCAGCCTCGCTCTGGTTGGAGTAGGTGACAGTCGCTTGCAGCTTGCCGTCATTGCCCAAAGAGACCTTGACCGTTGCGGTGACGGGGTCTGCCTTGGTGATGCCGGGCAGCTTGGTGTCATTCTCGGTGATGGTGTAGGTATAGGTGCCGACCTTATCAAAGGTAAGCTCGCCGAACGACGCATGCTGGCTGCCTTTGTTGACCGTCACCGTGGCGGGGTTGGGCTTGGGGGCGTTGGCGGGGGATTGGGCAGTTACGGTAAAGCTGAAATTGTAGCTATCCTGCCAATCCATGGCGTTCCCCTGTGCATCCAGCAGCTGCTTGTCCAATTTCAGCGTGGCTTTGGCCTCGCCCGCATTGTAGGTGTTGGTAAAGGTGATGGGGGTGTCGCTGCTGTCGGCAGTGGTCACTTCGTTCCAGGTACCATTCTCATTCTTGTAATAGGTGACATCCACTTCCACGTCAGCCGGGGTGGTGGTGGCATTGGCATTGGCGGGGCGGTCATACACGTGGCACTTTACAAGGTAGGTGTCAGTGCTGTAGGTGATGTTGGTGTTGGTGTTGGTGCCTTTTTCTTCACTGACGAGATAGTAATAAGTTTTGCCGACATCCGCGCTGGTAAAGGTGATGGGCTCAAAATTGACCCAGCCGTTGGCGTTGTTGGCCGTTGTGCTGGTGGCTGGTACGGGGACGGAAGCCAGGTCATAGCTTACTGCATTGCCGTTCTCGTCCTTGTTATGCGGCACAATGGTAAAGCTGAACTGCCCGGCGGCAAGGCTGGTGGCGTTGGACGAGTCAACGTAAATTTTGCGCGCGGCCAGGTTGACGACTTCTTCCGTAGCGCTGTAGGTGTTTGTAAAGGCAGCGGTATCGACTGCATTGCCGGTCGGCTGACCGTCAACAATTTTCTGGATGGTGGGCGTGGCGCTCAGCTGGCCGCCGTTATCCGTGACCACGATGGTCACACGGTAGATGGTGCTGTCGTACGAAACACCCACGATCTTGCCGTTGCCGGGGTCGATCTCGTAGATATTGTACTCGTAAGTGCCGGGCTTGGTAAAGGTGACACTGCCGAAGTTGAAGGAAATGGCAGTATCCGCGGGAGTGCCCTCGGACTGGCCGCTAATGATGCGCTTGACGTAGTTTGTGCCAGCCTCAACGCCAGCGGGCATCGGGGCGTCAGCGGGGCTGTAATATTCCAGACGGAACTCGAATTTGTCGGTGTTCAGCCAGGCGCGGCCGGTCAGCGTTTTTGTTGCCTGGAACGGGTTTTGCAGCGTAACGGGTTCGGGCGCGTAACGGTTGGTAACGGTCACCAGCGGGGCGGCGGTGCCGGTTTTTCCGGGCTGGACCGTAACGGTGGCCTGGTTGTTGGCAAGCGTGCCAGCGGTGACGGTGATGCTGTCCAGCTTATAGCCTGCGGCGGCAGTGCCATTGGCGTAGCTGGCATCTTCGCTTACGGTGACGGTGCTGCCTGCGGGCAGGCCAAAGATCTCGGCAGTCTGACCGGCCTTTAGTTTCAAAGTGGCCTTGCCATTGCTGAAAGTGATGCTGCTGGTGGTGCTGCCAATCTTGCAGGTGTAGCTGCTATCTGCAACACCGTTGGCTTGGATGTTCATGGGGAATTCCTGGTCGGGGTCCAACTTGCAGCCCTCGGCAGCATTCACAACCTTGGCAATACGCAGGCTGCCGGTGACATTCAGCGTCAGCTTGCCGTTGTTGCCCAGGTACAGGCGGCCAATGGTAAAGTTTTCGTTCCAGCCAAAGTGGATGCGGCGGGCGGCAGTGCCGGTGGTGTTGTCGGATTTCGCACCCAAATCGGCGTCCAAAGCCTGGGGCAGACTGCCGCGCTTGGTACCGGCCTTGATGTAGTAGCCGTTGGCATCACTGGCGAAGGGCGGGTTTTTCTCCACATCAGGGGTACGGGCAATATTGATTCGTACTGCGCGTTTGTCTGCTGTGGCAGGGGCCGCATTGCCTGCAAGGGTGGAGGTATCCTTTGAAATTTGATAGAAATTCAGCTCGTAATAATAGTCGTGCCCATACTCGAACTTCGTGACACGGGTCGTGCAATTTTTGTCCGTGTACAGGGGCGTGTTCTCGGTATGGTAGTAGTAGCTGTTCGTGGTGGCGGGCACAAAGCTGGCGGTCGTATCGCCGATGGTCCAGCCCTCGGTGCCGTTGGTTTTGCCGGTGTAGGCGTTGGCGTAGAAATCCGCCGTGCTGGTCATGTTCTTCTCGGCCATGTAGGCAGAAAGGCTGTCAGCCAGGGCAGCGGTATCGTCTGTCACCGTGCCGGAAAGCACATTGCGCACATTCGCTTTCAATTGTACTGAGTAGAAAACAGAAATGGGGTAGGTGGGCGTGATGGACATCTGGGTCTTGCCATCCACGGTGGTGACGGTGTAGCGGCGCAAAGGCAGCATGGTGGCGGGGATGCGCACCTCGATGTCATCGCCACGGCGGTAGTCGTTATAGTTGGTGACAGTGATGAGGACGTCCGCAAGATCGGCGTGGTCGGGATAAGCCTCGGTACCTTTTTGGGGTTTGCCTTCGAACGTGTAGGTCGTGACCGTGCAGTCAGATTTAGTCACAGCACGGGTGGTGGGGGCTTTGGTGAAGATCTCATCCGCAAAGGAAATTGCGTTGAAATCTTTCACTTCCATGAAGTCGCCCAGCGTATCGTTAAAGGCCACATAACCGGCCTGGGTGGGGTCGTTACCCTCAATGTGAGTAGGCGCGGCCAGACTCTTGGTCGAGCTGGTGATGATGTCCTGGAAAACAGTATTCAACTCGGCAGAGTTTGTAGCAGCTTTGTAGTATTCGGCATTTTTGCTGCTGTCGTTGGGATCCTTGGCGCGCTCGCCCACATTGTTGTAGGCAGTGGCGTTGGGGTAGTTGCTGGAGACCGCGTGCATGAAGCGGTTGGTGTTGGAGGTTCTCGGGCTCGTCGGATCATCGTTAGGGGCCGCACCGTCAAAAATGCCAACGGTATAAATTTCAGTGCCGCCGCCTTTCAGCGTTTTGGCGGTAGTGACAGCACCGTTAGCCACGTTGGCATTAAAATCGCTGAAAGAGGTGGGCTTGCCGTCGGTGAAGAAGATGACGACCTTTTTGGCCCCGGCGCGGGCAGAACCAAGTGCTTCCTGCGCCTTGTGCATGCCGTAGTCGGCACGGGTCGCACCAGCAGGCCGGATGCTGTTTACGGTGTTTTTGAAATCGCCTACCGTATCCGTGGTGCAGACACCAAGAGGTTCCATGATTTGCGTGTAGTTGTAACTGTGTCCGCCGCTGGTATAACCGGTATTGCCGATTTGATCGGTTTCATTACCGGCATACTTGACAATGGCAACCTGAATCTGCTTACCGTCAGCAAGATTTTTGTTTTTATCCGCAACAGTATCCAAAAGGCCGTTTACGGCATTTTGCAATGCAGCGATTCTTTTTGTGGAATCCGTCGATCCCATCGGTTCATCCATACTGCCGGAAGCATCCAGCACCAGCACCACATCCAGTGCGCGGGTGGTCGTGCTGCTGCTCGCCAGGCCGGACGACATGGCCGACAAGGCAACCAGAAAATCAGAACCCTCCGATTTGGTAACGGATTTCTTCTGGTCGGCCAACGGGCCGTTTACAAAATTGATTGTATCGGTCGCTACGGTTTTGTCAGCCCAGATACGGCCGACCGTAGAAGTATTAAAGCCCTGGGTGTTATACCAGATGCCCGAGGTGTTCGGGTCGCTGATGGCAGCTGTCTGTGCGGGCTGTGCCGCCGCGTCGTCCGCTGCCGCACTCATCGGCAAGGCAGACACGAACAGCGTAAACACCAGCGCCAGCATCAAAAGAACTGCTTGCAGTTTGGCAGGTTTGCTCTGCATAATTTCCGTTCAATCCTTTCACATTTTGTATTGCTTGTGATTCTCTATTCCTGATCTATATAAAACAGGGCCATGCCCTGTAGAGCCTTTGCGTGTAAAACGTCAGATTTTGTCGATGAAAAGCGTAAATGTAGGGCCGAGCATTGCTCACCCGCAGAAATCCACCGGCCACACGGTTGCACGGGGGCATATGGAATGCCCCCCTACGCACGGGCCTGTTGCAAATCGCGTGCAACTTTTCCCTTGCGCCGTAGGGGCGGATTCCATATCCGCCCGTGGCACCTTGCCTTACCTATCAATCAAAATAATCGCCCCAGCCGTCGTCATCGTAGCTGTAATCGTCGTAATCGCCCCAACCGTCGCCGGGGTCGGACCAGGGGTCGTAATCCTCGTAATATTCTTCTTCGTAGTCGAAGCTGTCCCCGTAGCCGTCGTCCTCCCAACCGGCGTCGTTGGATTCATAATACTGGCCGTCATCGTCGATATAGTAGCTGTCGCCATAGCCGATGAACTCATTGTACGAGCCGTTCCAGTACCACACATCGCCGTCGGCATCGTTCCAGTAATACGGCGTGCCGTAATCGCCGGAATCGGAACCGCCCGTGCTGCCCGTGGTTGTGGTCGTCTGGGTCTGCGCCGGGGCGGGGGCTGCGGTAGGCACCGGCTTGGGCGCGGTGGCCCAATCGGTGGTATAGCTGCATGTGGCCAGCATATTGGTGCGGATGGTGTTGTAATTCTGGATGCGGCTTTCCAGCGAGGTCGCCATGGATACCTGCGCGTACCCGGTGGGGCCGTAGTACCGCATTTCGATAATGCCGCGCACCGGCTCGCTGGGGGCATCCTCAAAGACAGACGGGTCCAGCCAGACATAGCCGGTAATGCTGTAGTAGCTCCCGGCGTCGATGCAGTCCGACGCGACGGTCTTTAAAATTTTGCCGCTGTACATAGCTTCCAGCTGCTGGTTCAGCATCTGCTCCATGTACGGCTTGGCGGTGGCCAGGCCCTGGGTCATCTTGTCGTCATAGCCGGAGATCGGCTCAAAGCCAAAGAACAGGTTGGAGTAATAATCCTCGGTCCCGGCTTCCATCTCGGCATTAAAGGCCAGCGCGTTGGCAATGCCGGGGATCGTGCTCACATTCATCTGCACAGGGTACTGGATGGTGACGTTGGCAAAACTGTCGGGGAAGTTGGCAGTCATGTTCAGCTCATCCGTGGCATTGGGCAGCAGTAAAATGTAGTCCCACGCGGTCAGCGTGTTGCCTGCGGCATCGGCCAGGCCGGTATCGGTCGGGGTAAAGCTGGTCAGCAGGCTGCCGTCGTTCATGCACAGGGTGATGCCATCGCCCTCGGGCGTGTACTGACCGGGGCCGATCTGGTCGCCGTAGACATTGACGGCGACCCACTCATTGTCCTCGTTGATGACCATGTAAAAGGGCAGGGTGTCGTATTTCCAGCACCCGGCATACACCGAAAGATCTGCAGCGGCTGGCACGGCGCTTTCCGCCTCCGCACCGCCGCAGGCCGTGGCAGCAAGGCAGAGGGCTGCGGCCAGCAGCAGGGGAGCGGCTTTTTTGCAGTGTTTCATGAGACGCCTCCTTTCTTGATCAACAAAGGGGTATAAAAAATCCACTATACCTATAGTGTACAGTGGATGAGGGTTGACAATCTATTAACCAATGGTTAGATATTGGTATTTATGAGCCGGAATTGAGCAGGTCGATCAGCCGCTTGCGCTTGGTGCGTGTGTCGCCGCCGATTTGCAGCTTGGAGTAGATCTGGTTGCTGTACTGCTTGATGCTCCCCTCGGAAAGATAGAGCTTTTCGCCGATCTCCCGGTTGGTGAGCCGCGCGGCGATCAGGGTGCAGATCTCGCGCTCGCGTTCGCTCAGTTCAGCAAAAATGGCGGGCGTGGTGCTGCGCTGGCACAACTCGTCGCAGTGCCGCGTCATCTCGGCCCCCAGCGCGGTAACTTGCCGGAAGAACGCATCCTGCGGGCAGCCTTGCAGCAGCGGGGCCAGATAGCGGTAATTCTCGGCAAACGGCAGGGCCAGCCCATCCTGCTCGGCTTCCCGCAGGGCGGGGTACAGCAGGCGGATGGCCTCGGCCTGCTTGTCCAGCATGGCGTAGGCCGCCGCTGTCTGGATGCGGACATACAGCGAAACCAGCCCGTAGTGGAAGGAACTGCACTTTTTCAGCAGCTTTTCGCTGCGGCCAATGACCTTGGCCCATTCGCCCTGCGCCAGCAGAACCTGATTTTCCACCATGTCCATCATCGGGCGACCGGGGGCCAAAAAGTTCATCGCGTCCAGATCGTGCCCGGCAAAGGATTCGGGGATGCGCTCCGGTCTGCCCAGCACGGCGTAAAAGTAAGCGCAGCAGCCGTCCCACATGTTCAGCCAGACGATGTTGTGCTGCCCCTTTAAAATGGCGCGGCGGTCCTGCGGGGTGCAGCGCGGGCGGCCCTGGCCCATCAGGTAGAGCCGCAGCGCCAAAAAGTCGCAGCACAGGGCGATGTTTTCCTGGCCGTTGCCCTCAATGGCTGCGTAGGCACGTTCCAGTTCGATCTCGGCATCGGTAAATTGGCCGCGCAGCAGGGCGGCCTCGGCGCGCATGACCAGGTCGGCCCCCTGGCCGTGGTTGTTGGTCATATGGCAGTAGCAGGGCATGCAGCGGTCCATCTCGCGCAACTCCTGGTCCAGCAGACCGGCCTCGCGGTGGTACATCATCAGCACCGAGGGGGAGTTGAACGTCCAGCCGCCTGTGCTGTGGATGCTGATGGCCGGGCGGTGCAGCAGTGCAGCGGCGCGGCGGTGCAGCTGCCCCATTGCGGCGATATCGTTGTAACCCAAAAAGCTTTCGATCAGCACACATTCGCCAAGCAGGTTGCCGCGCTGTTCTTCGTCCAGCTCGGGGTGCTCCTCCAGCGCCGCCAGCAGCAGGCCCTTCAGCTGCAGCATGCGGGGGATCTGCTGCCAGTTGAACATGCAGCGCATCAGCACCAGCAGGGCAACGGGGTGGGCTTTCAGTACCGCGTGCGGGCAGGCATCCAGATCGGCCAGTACGGTGGCAGGGCGCAGTGTGGCCAGCAGCACACCGACATCCTGCTCGACCACGCGCAGATATGCGTCATAATTGCCGCCCGCGCGGTAGGCGGACAGGGCCTGCAGATATTTGTTGTGCTGTTCAAACCAAAGGCCGTAGCGGTCGTAATACAGCGTCTGCTTCTCATGCGGCAGGGTGCTGAACTGGCGCGCAGCGCAGACTTTCATCATGTGGTGGAAGCGGTACAAGTCGCTGTCCGGCAGGCGCTTGACAAAGGCATTGCGGCTGGTCAGTTCAGCCAGCAGGTCGGCGGCATCGTCCCGCCCGGTAACAAAGCGGGCCATCTCAATAGTAAACTCATCGGCCAGCCCCAGTACGGTCAAAAACTCCTGCTGCATCGGCGGCAGCGGGCCGATCATCGCGGCGGTGAACAGGCTGTAAATGTCGGAGCAGGGGTCAGGGAGCGTGCCGCGGTCCTCCAAGGTTTGCAGGCTCAGATAAACGGCCGAGAACCACCCCTCGGTGGCGTAAAGCAGTTTTTGCACGACCTCGTCTGAAAGCTCGCCCCCGCAGCGGCGGATGTACGCGCCCAGCCCGGCTTTGTCCAGCCGCAGTTGCTTGGGGCCAAACAGGCAGACACGGCCGCCCAGCCGCACAAGCTCGTCGTCGGACAGAGAACGGTTGCGGCTGGCGACGATCAGGTGTACATTCTTCGGCAGGCGCTGCGCCCATTGCAGGATAAAGACCTCCGCGCGGCGATCCCCCAGCAAGTGGAAATCATCAAGGAAGATATAGCAGGCATCCGGCCCGGCCAGTGCATGGCACAGGTCGTCCATCAGCATGGCGGCGGTGGGGGCATCGCTGGGGCAGTCGTACCCGCGCAGCACATCGAACCCGGCATGGGCAAAGGCGTACTGTACGCTTTGCCAAAAGATGGGCAGGCTGTTAGAGTACACGTTGATGCGCAGCACCTTGGTGCCCGGCACCTGCGCACATTCGTCCAGATACCAGTTGACGGCGGTGGTCTTGCCGTAGCCCATCGGCGCCACGACCAAAGTCAGCGGGCAGCGGCTGATCATGCGCAGCTCGGCCTGCAGCTTGTCGGACAAATAGAGGGTGTTCAGATTTACTTTGTGGTTCTGCATTTTGTCACAGCCTTATCGGATCGGCGGAACGTATCATTTCTGGGGGGGGTAGATGAAATAAAAGTTTACACGTTCTTTGATTGCATTATACAGCAAATTTTGTCGAAACGCAAGCCCCTATTGACGTACGAGCGCGGAAAGCGCCTACTGGTATAGGCTCAGCGGAGAACAATTTGTTCAAAAGAAACAAAAACAAACCGGAAAAATAGGCACATAGAATAAAAGTAAAAAAATTATCGCAACCAAGGGCGAAGAATGGCATTTTTTGTCGAATTGTGCTATACTAAGCAGCGTATATAAAAGTATGCTCGGCGCCCATGGCCTAAGCGCGGCGCTACAGGAAAGGATGCACTTTTATGGTACGCCGCATCGGCGCAAAACGGGAGCATAGCAGCTCCCCCGTCAGCAGGGCGGCCCTGCTGCTTTGCAATCTGGTTTTGATCGTGGGCATGATCGTGGCAGCGGTCATCTATTCCCGCGGCATCACCCAGCAGCGCTACAACATAAAAAAGGACGCGTTCTGTACAGCGGTCGAGTCGATGAAGCAGGTCTCGGAGAACTATTTTATTACCGAGAAAGGCTATGTCAACAACTGGTCCCACTACATTTCCACCCAGCACATGACCGAGGACGAAGCCCTGCAATTCATCAGCACCCTCAACACGCAGCAGGACCGCGTGGCGCACATTGTGGATATGGACGATTTCAGCGCCCGTACCAGCCTTGCGCGCGACAATGGCGACTGGATCCACTGCTACGAGAAATGGGCCGAGAGTGATACCCCGGCCGATGCCGCCCTGCTGCAAAAAATGCGGGAGATCTTCCGGGCAGACCAAAATGATGTGCGGGTACTGGGCAAATACAGCGTGGGCGAGACCCAGCAGACCGTTGTCAGCGTCGGCGCGCGTGTGACCCTGCGGCAAGCGGACGGCAGCGATAAAGACTACTTGCTGCTGCGCCTGATCCCGGTGGAATACCTGCAAAAATCCTGGGTGTTCCCGACCGGGTATCCCACCGCGCAGATCGGCCTGATCACCCGCGAGGGCGAGTATGTCATTCAGTCCGGCGCAATGCGCTCGCGAAGCTTTCTTGATTTTATCCGCGACTATAACTTTGCCGACGATTACGGTAAAATTGACGAGATCGCCGCCCGGCTGGCAAACACCGACAACGGTCTGATGGAGTACAAGGACTCCAAAGGGCAGGACTGCTACTTCTATTATTCCAGCTTCGGCGAGGATACGGATATTGATATTCTCGGCTTTGTGCCGGTTGCGGATATCGAGGTCGAGACCATCGACTGGACCATCATTCGGCTGATCTGCGGCACGTTGCTGCTGCTGGTTTTCATCGACGGCATGCACATTCTGTCCATCAACCGGCAGCTGCACCACACCGCTGAGCTGGCAGAAAAAGCCAACGCCGCCAAAACGCAGTTCCTTTCCTCGATGTCGCACGACATCCGTACCCCGATGAATGCGGTCATCGGCATGACCGAGATCGCCAAGCAGCACCTGAATGAACCTGCCTACGTCAAAGACTGCCTGGACAAAGTCTCGCTGGCGGGCAACCATCTGCTGACGCTCATCAATGATATTCTGGACATTTCCAAAATTGAAAGCGGCCGCATGACACTGGACCCGGTGCCGTTCTCGCTGCGGGAATCGGTCGACGAGATGGTCGCCATCGTGCGGCAGACGGCAGCCGAAAATCAACTGGGCTTTACTGTGCAGATACACGATGTGACGCAGGATATCATTGTGGCCGATCCGCTGCGCCTGCGCCAGATCCTGCTCAATCTTTTGGCCAACGCCGTCAAGTATACCGAGCCCGGCGGCCATGTGCGGTTTGATGTGTCCGAAAAGGCGGTGCCGGGCTGCACCGACCGTACCCGCTTGCAGTTCATCATCACGGACGATGGCATCGGCATGAGCGAGGCGTTCCAGAAAACGATGTACACCTCGTTTTCCCGTGCGACAGACAGCCGCATCAACAAAATTCAAGGCTCCGGCCTGGGGCTTGCCATCGCCCGCCAGATGACCGAGCTGATGGGCGGCGAGATCCAGTGCGAAAGTGCGCTGGGCCGCGGCACAACGTTCCGCGTTGTGTTTGAGCTGCCCACCGCGTCCGCGCTGCCGATGCAGCCCGCGCCCCGCACCGAAGCGGACGGCACCCCCGGCGGGTTGGCAGGCATGCGCGTGCTGGCCGCCGAGGATAACGACCTGAACTGGGAGATCATCCACACGATGCTGGAAGAGTACGGCATCGTGTCCGACCGCGCCGAGAATGGCCAGATCTGCCTGGATATTCTGCACGATGCCGCCGCGCCGCACTATGACATTGTACTGATGGATGTACAGATGCCGGTGATGGATGGCCGCGAAGCCACCCGCCGCCTGCGCGCCGACCCTGACCCCGCGCTGCGCGACCTGCCCATCGTGGCCATGACCGCCGACGCCTTTGCCGAGGATGTCGCTGCCTGCCGCGAAGCCGGTATGGACGCGCACATCGCCAAACCCGTGGATATCAAGCAGGTGCTGCGTACCCTAAAGCTGGCCCGCGATGGCACCCTGCACGAACAAAAGAAGTCATGATACAAGCAAACGCCTGCTTGCCGCCGCCCCCGGGGCTTGTGGAAAAATGTAAGGCGTAAAACCTATAAAAGCCGTACCCGCCGGTACGGTTTTTTGCTTTCTGTGCATAAATTACAAAAATCCGCCTACCCTTTTTACGTAAACTTTCGCAAGGGGGCAAGCTGTAAGTATGCAAGAAATGTTCTGTTTCCAGTGCCAGCAGACGGCGCACAATACCGGGTGCAATGGCAAGGCCGGGGTATGCGGCAAAAAGGCCGATACCGCCAATTATCAGGATGAACTGCTCGGTGCGCTCGTCGGGCTGGCGCGGGCTGTGCAGGCCGGTACGGCGACCGAGCGTACCGACGAGCTGATGCTGAAAGGCCTGTTTACCACCATCACCAACGTGAATTTCAACAATGAGACCATCCTGCAAATCAAAAACGAGATCGAAAAGGAAAACGCCGCCGTCAGCCCGGCACACTATGACGATTACGACATGGCCGGGCTTTGGCGGGCAGAGGAGGACGTGCGCTCCCTCAAATCGCTGATCCTGTTCGGGCTAAAGGGCATGGCGGCCTACGCCTACCATGCCCGTGTGCTGGGCAGGACCGACCCCGCCGTGAACCGCTGGTTTTACGAGGCCCTCGCCGCCATCGGGGAAGAAAAAAATACCGATGAGCTGTTACAACTGGTGCTGAAAACCGGCGAAGTCAACCTGGCCTGTATGGCCCTGCTGGACGCCGCCAACACCGAGGCCTACGGCGACCCTGTGCCCACCACCGTGCCGCTGACCATTGAAAAAGGGCCGTTTATCGTGGTAAGCGGCCACGATCTGCACGATTTACAGCTGCTGCTGGAGCAAACCGCAGGCAAGGGCATCAACATCTACACCCACAGCGAAATGCTGCCCGCCCACGGCTACCCGGAGCTGAAAAAGTACCCGCATCTCAAAGGCAACTTCGGCACCGGCTGGCAGAACCAGCAGACCGAGTTCCACAACATCCCTGCGCCCATCCTGTTTACCACCAACTGCCTGATGCCGGTGCGGCAAAGCTACTGCGACCGCGTGTTTACCACCTCGGTGGTCTCGTATCCCGAGCTCCGGCACATCGGCGCGGATAAGGATTTTACCCCGGTCATTGAAAAGGCGCTGGAGTGCGGCGGCTACCCCGAGGATCACCTCCTGACCGGCATGAACGGCGGCCATACGGTAACGACCGGCTTTGCCCGCAATGCCGTGCTGGCCCACGCGGGCGAGATCGTGCAGCTGATCCATAGCGGCAAGATCCGCCACATCTTCCTCATCGGCGGGTGCGACGGTGCTGCGCCCAGCCGCAGCTACTACACCGATTTTGCCCGTATGACGCCCGCCGATACGCTGATCTTAACGCTGGCCTGCGGCAAGTACCGCCTTAACGATATGGATCTGGGCAACATCGGAGGCATCCCGCGCATTCTCGATTGCGGGCAGTGCAACGACGCCTACAGCGCCATCCGCATTGCACTGACCCTGGCCGAAGCGTTCGGCTGCGGCGTCAACGACCTGCCGCTGACGCTCGTCCTCTCCTGGTACGAGCAGAAGGCGGTCTGCATTCTGCTGACGCTTTTGTATCTGGGCTTGCAGCACATCTACCTGGGCCCCACGATCCCGGCGTTCCTTTCGCCGAATATTCTGCAATTCCTTGTGGAAAACTACCATTTGACCCCCACCAGCGACCCCGAAACGGACCTGAAAGCCATTTTGAACGAATAAATCTACCGGCGGCAGCACGACAAAACAACGTGCTGCCGCTTTTTTGACAACTATTTCAAAATTTCTTGTATTATTTACCTATTAACATATTGACATAGTAGGTAAATGGGTGTATGATACAGGCATGGAAACCGAACAGAGATCACGAAAGGAGATATGTGCCATGTTCACCATCAACGCCATTGCCACCATCCGCATGTGTTGTCGAATGTTCAGCTCCCAGGCATATCCGTATGGCCGGGCACATTCGTCTTGCTTGTGCTTTGTCGATGTTTAATGTGTAACTGCAAAACATCGTTTGTCGTATGCCTGGGAGCCTGTAAAAGCCCCCGGGCTTTTTGTTTGCCCTGTTCGGCTTCCTGACCGCTGAAACAATTGTATCGCTCTTACAAAATAGAGGGGAATTTACCATGAAAAACGTACTGAAAAAAACCGGCGCCGCCGTTCTCGCCTTAACTCTTACCGCTGCTTTGGCAGGCTGCGGAAGCAGCGCTTCTTCCGCAGCCGCTTCGTCTGATACAGCCGCCGCTTCCACCGCAGATACCGCTGACGAGACCGAACTCGGTAAGGTCAAGGCCGCCGGTAAGCTGGTCGTCGGCGTTGAAGGGACCTATCCGCCGTTCACCTACCATGACGATAACGGTGAGCTGACCGGCCTGGATATCGAGCTGGGCAAGGCGCTGGCCGATAAGCTCGGCGTTGAGGTCGAGTTCCAGGAAGCTGCCTGGGATTCGCTGCTCATCGGCATTGACACCGAGCGTTTCGACACCGTTATCAACAGCGTCAGCATCACCGACGAGCGCGCCGAGAAATACGATTTCTCCGACCCGTACTACTACGAGGCCCGCCGCGTGGTCGTCCGCGCCGATGATGACAGCATCCACGGCCCCGAGGATCTGAACGGCAAAAAGATCGCCACCAACACCACCAATGCATTCATCCCCTGGTACGAGGAGCAGGGCGTTGAGGTCGTCGGCATCGACACCAGCGGCGAGGCCATCGACCTGCTGCTCTCCGGCCGTGTGGATTTCGTGGGCACCAGCGTCCCGGTGCTGAACGCCTACCTGCAAGAGCACCCCGACGCTGCGGACAAGGTGAAAGAAGCCTTCGTCATTCCCAACTCCGAGGACGTTATCGCCATCCCCGTCCGCAAGGGCGAGCCGGAATTCCTCGATGCCATCAACGCCGCGCTGGCGGAACTGCGCGAGGAAGGCACCCTGAAAGAAATCTCTGAAAAATATCTGGGCGGTGACTACACCAACTCCGCGTACAGCAACTGAATTGTAAGGTGATTCGCAATGACGCAAAGACTGCTGGATATCTTGCTATCCTCGTTCCCCACGCTGGTAGCGTACTGCATAAAAGTTACGATCCCGCTTACCGCGTGCATTTTCGCCCTCAGCCTGGTGCTGGCGTTCTTCCTGGCACTCATTCAAATTCAAAAAGTGCCGGTGCTTAAACAGCTGGCCCGCGTGTATGTGTGGGTGTTCCGCGGCACGCCGCTGATCGTCCAGATGTACATTATCTTCTTCGGCCTGCCGTCCCTTGGCATTACGCTGGATGCGTTCCCGTCGGCGGTCATCGCTTTCTCGCTGAACTACGCTGCCTATATGTCCGAGACCATCCGCGCCGCCATCCTCTCGGTGCCCGAGGGTCAGTGGGAGGCCGGGTATATGATCGGCCTCAGTTCCGGCCAGATCATGCTGCGGGTCGTTCTGCCGCAGGCCGCGCGGGTCGCATTCCCCACGCTGTTCGGCACCCTCATCGGCCTGACCAAAGACAGTTCGCTGGCCGCCAGCATCACGGTGGTGGAAATGTTCAAAGCTGCCCAGCAGGTTGCCTCCCGCACATTTGAACCGTTTGCGCTTTATTGCGAAGCCGCTTTTGTTTACTTAATGCTCAATACCGTTTTGACCCTGCTGCAAAGCGTGCTGGAAAAACAGCTCGCCTGGAAGCAGCCCAAGCCGCAAAACACCCCCAAACAATTGGAAAAGGAGCCTGCCTGATATGTCCAGAATCAGTGAAATCAACATCGAAACCGCCCCCGAGAACATCAAAAAGATCGTGGCTGACCACGTGGCCGAGGGGCACACCATCACGGCCGAAAAGCGCACGCTGCTGCATAATGCCGCCGCATTCAACGCCGTCGAAGCAGGCTCCTACGCGCTGGATGATGAGCTGGCCCGCCTGATCGGCAAACGCGCCGCCGATTTTTACGAGTATGCCATCTCCCAGGCCAACGGCTGCCTGGTGTGCAGCATCTACTTCCGCAACCTGCTCAAGAAAAACGGCATCGACTTTGACACCTTCGCCTTCACCCCCGAGGAAGAAGTGCTGATCGACTACGGCCGTGCCATCGCCAACGACCCCAAGCATGTGCCCGAGGAGCTGTTCACCAGGCTGAAGGCCTATTTCAACGAGGAACAGATCGTCGTTATCACCGCCATGGGCGTCATGATGATCGCCAACAACTACTTTAACGATATCCTCGACGTCACGCCGGACCGCCTGGCATGACCCGAACAAAGGAGCACAAGACCATGCTGGAAGTAAGAGATCTGCATTGCAGCTACGGCACCACCCAGGTGCTGAAGGGCGTGGACATCACTGTCAACAAGGGCGAGGTCATCTCGATTTTGGGCAGCAGTGGTTCCGGCAAAACAACGCTGCTGCGCTGCATCAGCTTTTTGCAGAAAGCCGACAGCGGCACCATCCGCTTTGACGACTTTGAAAAAGACATCACCAAGCTCAAACACAGCGAAGTCCGCGCCCTGCGGATGAAGATGGGTTATGTGTTCCAGAATTTCAACCTCTTCCGCAACATGACCGTCAAGCAGAATGTGCTGGAAGGGCTTATCACCGCCCGCGGCGTTGACCGCGCCACCGCCGAGAAAACCGCCGAGGAAGTGCTGGAAAAGGTCGGTATGCTGCACCGCAAGGATTTTTACCCCGACCAGCTTTCCGGCGGGCAGCAGCAGCGCGTTGCCATCGCCCGTGCCATCGCTTTCCGGCCCGAAGTGCTCTTGTTTGACGAGCCGACTTCCGCCCTTGACCCCGAGCTTACCCGCGAAGTGCTGAACACCATCACCCAGTTGGCCGCCGACGGCCTGACGCTGGTCGTCGTCACCCACGAAATGGGCTTTGCCCGCAACGTTTCGGACCGCATTATCTTTATGGAAAACGGCGTTGTAGCCGAGGAAGCCCCCGCAAAAGAATTTTTCCTGCACCCCAAGCAGGAGGCAAGCAAGCGCTTTTTGCGTACCGTGACTGACGATTACGACTACAGCATTTAAGGAGGACAGCAAGCGATGGCAGGTATTGTACATTCCATCGAGGAATTGGTGGGCCATACGCCGCTGATGGAGCTGGACCGCTTTGAACGCCAGCAGCAGTGCGGCGCGCATATCCTCGCCAAGCTGGAATTTTTCAACCCCACCGGCAGCGTCAAGGACCGCGCGGCCCTCTCGATGATCAACGCCGCCGAAGCTTCGGGCGAACTTGCCCCCGGTGGAACCATCGTCGAGCAGACCAGCGGCAACACCGGCATTGGGCTGGCTGCGTTCGCCGCTGCGCGCGGGTATAAGATGGAAATTTTCCTCGAGCGCGGTGCTTCCCTCGAACGCCGCCTGATTTTGCAAGCCTACGGCGCGCGCCTGCTGGACTACAAAGACGCCACCGGCGAGCGCCCCGAGAGGGAGCGCACCCACCCCTGGCAGGAACCAGACCGCGAAGCCACGCTGGCCGAGATCGCCGCCTACTGCAAGCGCACCGGGGCGTTCTTCAACAACCAGGCCGCGAACCCCGCCAACCCCGAAGCCCACTACCGCACCACCGGCCCCGAGATCTGGCAGGATACGGGCGGCAAGGTGGATGTGCTCGTCTGCATGGCAGGCACGGGCGGCACCGGCAGCGGCACGGCGCGCTACCTGCGCAGCCGCAACCCCCAGCTGCAAGTGGTGCTGGTGCAGCCCCATCCGGATTCCCGCATCACGCCCGCACACCCCCACGCACAGATCATCGACGGTGTGCTGCCCGCCTACGGCGTACCGCAAAGCGAACTTTCGGACTACCTCACCCCGGATTGGAGCGATGAATACATCGACATCCGCACCGAGGAAGCATACGAGACCGCACACGAAGTGCTGCGTGCCGAAGGGCTGTTTCTCGGCACCTCGGCCGCTGCGGCCCTGCGCGCCGCCGTGCAGGTGGGCCGCCGCCCCGGGAGCACCGGCAAAAATATCGCCGTCATCATCCCGGATAACGGCATGAAGTATCTTTCCACCCCCATGTATCGCAACGTGTAAATAAGGAGGAACCCATCATGTATATCGGCAATGTTGGCATTTTTGTAAAGGACCTGAAAGGTGCCCGCCAGTTTTTTGAAAGCTACTTCGGTGCAAAATTCCTGAAATCCTACAACGAGCCGGAGAACAACTATTACTCCGATATTCTTGAACTGGACAAGGGCGCATGGATCGAGCTGATGACCAAGCCGGAGATCGTGGATGCCCCCAAAGACCCCAATCGCTCTGGCCTTGCGCATATCTGCATCAAGGTCGATACCCGCGCACAGCTTGACAACATTGTGGCCCGCTTCAAGCAGGATGGCTACAAAATTCAGTACGAGCCGTCCAACCCGACCGGCATCGGTGAAGTCCGCGCCGTGACCTTTGAGGATATTGTCGTCGAGGTCAACTACACCCCCGCCGATTGAACGCTATTATAAATAAGGAAGTGCAACGATGAGCCTTTCGATCGAGAGCCGATGTATCCACCTGGAAGATGACGACCGCGCTGCCCGCTACGGCGCCGTCAGCTTCCCCATCTACCAGAGCGCGACCTTTGCCCACCCGGGGCTGGGGCAAAGCACGGGCTATGACTACAGCCGTGTGCAGAACCCCACCCGCCAGCAGCTGGAAAAAACCGTTGCCGCCTTGGAGCAGGGGACAGATGCCGTGGCCTTTTCCACCGGCATGGCAGCTATCCTGGCTGTGATGGAACTGTTCGCCCCCGGCGACCATATCGTGACCGAGTCCGACCTGTACGGCGGTACGCCGCGCTTGTTCCGCACGGTCAGTGAGCCGCGCGGCATCACCTTTACGGCGGTGAATTTCAGCGCCGGGATGGCCGCCGCCGAAGCCGCCATCACCCCCGCGACCAAAGCTCTTTACATCGAAACACCCACCAACCCGATGATGAATGTCACCGATATCCGCGCCGCCGCCGAACTGGCCCACGCGCACGGTGCCTTGCTGATCGTCGATAACACGTTCCTTTCGCCCTATCTGCAAAACCCGCTGGTGCTGGGTGCCGATATCGTTGTACACAGCGGCACCAAGTATCTCTCCGGCCACAATGACACGCTGGCAGGCTTTGCCGTGGTCAAGGATTCCGCACTGGCCGACCGCCTGCGCGAGATCAGCAAGACCATCGGTGCCAACCTGGCCCCGTTCGATTCCTGGCTGGTGCTGCGCGGCATCCAGACATTGGCCGTGCGGATGGACCGCGCCGAGCAAAACGCGCTGGCACTGGCCCACTGGCTGCAAAAACAGCCGCAGGTCACGCGGGTCATCTATCCCGGCCTGCCCGACCACCCCGGCTATGAATTGATGAAACAGCAGGCCCGGGGCTTCGGCGCCATGCTGAGCTTTGAGGTGCGCGACAAAGCCTATGTGCCTGCGCTGCTGCAAAACGTAAAGCTCATCCGCTTTGCGGAGAGCCTGGGCGGCACCGAAAGCCTGCTGACCTATCCCATCACCCAGACGCACGCCGATGTCCCGCCCGAGGTGCTTGCCGCCAACGGATTGACCGACCGCATTCTGCGCCTGTCCGTCGGCATCGAGAACATCAACGACCTGACTGCCGACTTGGCCCGGGCCTTTGCCGCCCTGTGAGCGAGGTAACACCCATGAGTGAACGCAATCTGGATTTTGACGCTGTCATTGACCGGCGCGGCACCAAATGCCTGAAATATGATTTCGCCGTCCAGCGCCACCGCCCGGCGGATGTGCTGCCCCTGTGGGTGGCGGATATGGATTTCAAAATTTCTTCGTATATCGAGGATGCGCTCATCCGTCAGGCACAACATGCGATTTACGGCTACACCGAGTCGGACGGCACCTACTTTGCCGCCGTGCAGCAGTGGATGGCCGCACATCATGGCTGGCAGGTGCAGCCCGCATGGCTGCAAAAAACGCCCGGCGTGGTGTTTGCCATCGCGGTGGCGGTCAAGGCCTGCACCCAGCCAGGGGACGCCGTGCTCATCCAGCAGCCTGTGTACTATCCGTTCAGCGAGGTCATTACGGATAATGGCCGCAGGCTGGTTTCCAGCGATCTGGTACTGGATGAAGCGACCGGGCATTATGAAATTGATTTTACGGATTTTGAGCGTAAGATCGTTGAGAATGATGTAAAACTGTTCCTGCTGTGCAGCCCACACAACCCCGTGGGGCGCGTGTGGAGCCGCGAAGAACTGCTGCAAATCGGTGCGATCTGCCAGCGCCACGGCGTGACCGTCTTCAGCGATGAGATCCATGCCGATTTCGTCTGGCAGGGCCGTCATCAGGTGTTTGCGGCGGTCGACCCCGCATTTGCGGCGTTTACCATCACGGCCACCGCGCCCAGCAAGACGTTCAACATTGCGGGGCTGCAAGTCTCCAACATTTTTATTACGGACGATGCCCTGCGGGCAAAGTTCCGCCGTGCCTACAATGCCAGCGGCTACAGCCAGCTCAACGCCGCCGGGCTGATCGCCGCCGAAGCCGCCTACCGCGGCGGTGAGGTTTGGTACAATGCAGTGAAAGCCTATCTTGCGGAGAATATCGCGTACATGCGCGAATTTATCAACACCCGCCTGCCGCAGCTGCGCATGATCGAGCCCGAGGGAACGTACCTTGTCTGGGTGGATTTCCGCAAGCTGGGGCTGGACAACGGCGCGCTTGAGGATTTGATTCTGCACAAGGCCGGGCTCTGGCTCGACAGCGGCGCGATTTTCGGTCCGGTCGGCGAGGGCTTCCAGCGCTTCAACATCGCCTGCCCCCGCGCCACGCTGCAACGGGCACTGGAAAAGCTGGAAGCAGCTATAATACAATAATGTGGGGGCGGGCATTGCTTGCCCCTACCCGTTTGTCTTGTAAAAAAACTGCCCCGGAAAACGCGATGCTGCGCCAAGTTGGCAGGCAACCAATGGCCGCCCCCCTACACATTCAATAGACCAGGAATGTGATTTTTTGACATGCTGAGCCGCTGTGCCTGCCGCACGGCGGCTGTTTTGCAACTGGTTGCAAGGCTGTGATATACTTAAAAACCAGAAAACCAGTTTACAGTTAAAACCAGCCGAAAGCCTAAAAAATAACGTATATATGTATATAAATAACTTAATATATAAATTAGTTATATTATATAATAAATATATATATTAAGAATTATCTAGATATTTAACGTATATACGTTATTTGCGAACTTGCAAAGGTGTGTGAACTGTTTATCTGGTTTTATAGTTATTATGGGTCAGGGAAACTTTGCAACCAGTTTGCAGCATCCGCTATTTCTCCCCCAAAAGCAAAATAGTACCCCATATTCTGCTAAAATCATCCTGTATTCTGCGCGGCGCGGCCGGTATAATAGAGCCATCATCAACGAAGGAGGAATGTATGATGATCGCTCTTCTAATCGCCGCCATTGTGGCGGCACTGGTCGTGTTCGCCTTTCTCTGCTACAAAAAAGCCCCGCCTACGCAGGCAATCGTGGTAACAGGCTTCGGCCTGGCCCGCCCCAAGGTGGTGTGCGGGCGCGGCGTGTTTGTACTGCCCATCGTGCAGCGCGCTGACCGCCTGAATATGCGCCTTTTGAAAATCGACGTAAAAACGCCGGAAACCGGCGTAAAAACCAAAGAGGGCGTTTCCCTCTGGCTGGACAGCGTCGTCACCGTGCAGGTCTACAGCGAAAACTCCACCGTCTCGGACGAGGAGGTGCGCAACGCCGGGTACGACGATGTGAAAAAGTACATCAACAGCCGCCAGCAGTCCGCCATCTCCAACTTCCTGGGCATGGATGAAGCCCACATCAACGAGAAGATCAACGATGTGCTGCAAGGCAACCTGCGTGAGATCGTCAGCGAGATGACGGTCGACCAGATCCTGACCAACCGCAAGCAGATGGCCGTCAGCGTGGTCGAAAACGCCCGCCCCGACCTGGCCAAGATGGGCCTGGAGGTCGTGACCTTCAACGTGCAGGACGTCAAGGACGCCGTGGACGCCATGGGCCACAACCACGGTGTCATCGAAGCCATCGGCGTGGAGCAGGAGGAACTCGTCAAAAAGCGTGCGTCCATCGCCAAGGCTGAAGCCGAGCGCGATGTCTCCTGCGCGAAAGCCGCTGCCGCCATGGCCGCCAACGAAAAGGAGATCGAAGCCCAGACGGCCATCGCCCAGCGCAACAACGAGCTGGAACTGGCGAAGTCCAAGCTGAAGGCCGAAGCCGACAAGGCCGCTGCCGATGCCCAGGCCGCCGGTATGATCCAGACCAACCTGCGCGCCAAAGAGGTCAAGGAGTCCGAAGCCGACGCCGAGATCGCCCGCCAGAAAAAGATGGTCGACCTGGCTGCCCAGGAAGCCGAGGTGCAGCAGCGCAAGCTGGATGCCGAGGTCCGCAAGCAGGCCGATGCCGAGCTCTACCGCCGCCAGAAGGAAGCCGAAGCCCAGAAGTACGAGGCCGAGCGTGCCGCCGAAGCCGCCAAGTTTGCCAAGCAGCAGGAGGCCGAGGGCATTGCGCTGGTCGGCAAAGCCGAGGCCGAAGCCATCCGCCAGAAGGGCCTGGCCGAAGCCGAAGCGATGAAGCAGAAGGCCGAAGCCTACAAGCAGTACAACGACGCCGCTGTGGCCGAAATGATGATCAAGGTCCTGCCTGAGATCGCCAAGAGCGTGGCCCAGCCCCTGTCCAGCATTGACAAGGTGTCCATCATCGGCGGCGATGCGTCCGGCGTGTCCGGTGTCTCCGGCAATGTGCCCGTGTTGATGGCCCAGACCATGGAAGCCATGAAAGAAGCCACCGGCATCGACATGAAAGAGATCGTCCGCGCCAACAGCATCCAGGCCAAGACCGACCGCAACATCAACGTGACGGGGCTTGAAAGCTTGCAGCCTGCCCCGCGGCCCGACCCCGCCCCGGCCGATGCAGCCCCCACCGACCCCGTAACCGAGTAACCGCTTTATAACAGCAACGCCCCTGCACCGTATGGTGCAGGGGCGCTTTTGCGCTATGCCGCAGGTAAAAGGTAAAAAGGGCTTTACAACGTGCGCTGCCGGTAACAATCGCTGCCAGACAGCGGTATTACATTGCCATTTGCAGAAAAATGGCGTATACTAAAGTAGAAGGATTTTGCAAAAAAGAAAAAACAAGAGGATATTCTATGAGTGAAAAAACCATCTCCCGCCCGGTGGAAAATGAGGAAATCAACCCGCTGCGGGTGGAAAAAGAAAGCAAGCTGATCGTTAATTTTGCGGTGCCCTGCATTATTTCGATGCTGGTGACATCGCTGTATAACATCGTTGACCAAATTTTCATCGGCCAAGGCGTGGGCATGCTGGGCAATGCGGCTACCAATATTGCATTCCCGCTTTCCATCGCCTGTACGGCCATTTCTCTGCTGCTGGGTATCGGTGCGGCATCCAACTTCTCGCTGCATCTGGGCGCAGGGGAGGAGAAGAAGGCCGTCGACTACGCAGGCACCGGCCTGTGCCTGATGGCTATCTCCGGCATCGCACTGTTCCTGGTGACGATCTTTTTCCTGACGCCGATGCTGAAATTCTTTGGTGCAACGCCGGATGTGCTGCCCTACGCCGAGGAATACACCCGCATTACGGCCATCGGCTTTCCGTTCCTCATCGCCAACACCGGCATCAGCAAACTGATCCTGGCCGACGGCAGCCCCCGCTACTCGATGACCTCGATGCTGGTCGGCGCTATCGTCAACACCATCCTGGACCCGCTCTTTATTTTCGGCATGAACATGGGCATGCGGGGCGCGGCGCTGGCTACCATCATTGGCCAGATCGTCTCGTTCTGCATCAGCCTGCGGTATCTGTTCCACTTTAAAACGGTGCGGCTGCATAAAGACTGCCTGCGCCTCTCCTGGGACCGCACCTGCAAAATCTGCAGTTACGGTGCCAGCGCCGGGTTCAACCAGGTGGCCATGGCGGTGGTGCAGATCGTCATGAACAACACCCTGGCCCACTACGGCGCACTTTCGGTCTATGGCAGCGACATCCCGCTGGCCTGTGCGGGCATCATCTCCAAGGTCAATATGATCTTCATGTCCTTTATTATCGGCATTTCGCAGGGAATCCAGCCCATCATCGGCTATAACTACGGTGCGCGGCTGTACCAGCGCGTCAAGCGCACCTACCTGCTGGCGCTGGGCACGGCCACGGTGCTGTCGATGGTCGCGTTCCTCTGTTTCCAGATGTTCCCGCGGCAGATCATCAGTGTGTTCGGCTCGGGCAGCGAGATGTACTTCCAGTTCTCGGAGCGGTACTTCCGCATCTATATGTTCCTCACGATCATCAACGGTATCCAGCCGGTCACGGCCAACTTCTTCAGCTCCATCGGTAAGGCACAGCTGGGTGTGTTTATGTCGCTGACACGCCAGATTTTGTTCCTGCTTCCGCTGATCGTCATCTTCCCGCTGTTCATGGGCATCGACGGTGTCATGTACGCTGGCCCCATTGCGGATGCCGCCACCGCGATCGTCTGCGGCTTCTTCACCGTCCGCGAACTGCGTGAACTGACCCAGCTGCAAAAATGAACAGCAAATAACATAGTTAAACTGAACCGCACCGCGTCAAGCGTACAATGAAATAAAATAAGGGCAATACCGCATAATTCTAAGTGCCGATACGGCGAGCGAGGTACGGCAGCTGCTAAGCCAAAAGCGCAGATAATACTTTGTGTCTTATCGAGCATTTTGGCAACGCAGATGCCGTGCCGGAGCCGCCGGAGCGGTGCTTAAGCCGTCAGGCGGGAATTGTGCGGTGTTGCCTATGATTTTTGCTGCCAAGGGCATCTGCTCTTGGCAGATTTTTTACGCAGCAAATGCCATCTGGTACTTCTCCATCGGCGGCGAAAGCCACTGCGGCTGTACATTGGCTTACACTTTCAGCATCCTGTACCCGATGCCGATATGCGTCTGGATATACTGCGGCGAATCCGGCTTGGATTCCAGCTTTTTGCGCAGCGTAGCCATAAAAACGCGAAGTGAAGCCACATCATTGTCCCAAGAACTGCCCCAGACTTCGTGGGTGATATAGGTATGGGTCAACACTTTACCGCAATTTTTGGCCATGACACAAAGCAGTTTGTATTCGATGGGGGTCAGGTGCAGTTCCTGACCTTTCAATGTGGCACAGCCCGCCGCAAAATCAATTCGCAAATCACCGTTGGTAAAAACAGAACCACCGGCGGCGTTTTGCAGCATCGAGATGCGGCGGAACGTTACCCGCAGCCGCGCCAGCAGTTCTTCTACCGAGAACGGCTTTGTCAGGTAGTCATCCGCACCGCTGTCCAAGGCTTCGATTTTATCGCTGTCCTCGCTGCGGGCGCTGATAACGATGATGGGTATCGCAGACCAACTGCGAATACGGCGGATCACCTCGATGCCGTCCAGATCCGGCAGACCAAGATCCAGCAGCATCACATCCGGTGCATGGATCGTTGCCTGGTGGAGTGCTTCTGAGGCAGTAGCCGCTGCAATGTACTTGTAATCCTGCGTTTTCAGTGTTGTAGTAATCAGGTTGCGGATGGGTGCATCGTCCTCCACAACCAGGATCAAGGGTTTATTCATGCAAAGAAACCTCCCCAATGGGCAGTGTAAAAGTAAAAATGCAGCCGTGCGGCTTATTGTCGGACAGTGTGATGGTGCCGCCGTGGGCTGCGATGATCGTGCGGCAAAGAGCAAGCCCCAGCCCGAGGCTGCGGCGGCTGTCCGAAATGCGATTTTCCCCGGTGGAGAACATCTCAAACACTTTTTCTTTTGCTTCATCCGGGATGCCGGGGCCGTCATCGCTTACCCGAATTACGGCGGTTTCTCCCTGCGCCGCAGCGGAAAGGACAATGTGCGACCCTGCGGGTGTGTATTTGATGGCATTGTCCACCAGATTGATCAGGACCTGCACAACCAGCTTGGCATCCATGCGCGCCAGCAGCAGATCATCGTCCATCTGCACAGTAATCGTGTGCTGCCCACGGTGCCGGTTGGTATGGCGCAGGGCTTCTTCAAATACTTCACTTACTAACTCTGTAGAGATAGACAGATTCATCCGTCCATCCTCAATGCGGGAGATGGAAAGAATATTCTCCACAAGATTGATCAGCCACATAGAGTCGTCGTAGATGTCCAGAAATGTTTGCTTGCGGGTGGGGTCGTCCATCTTCTCATAGTTGCTGATGAGGTTGGAGGCATTGCCGGAAATGGATGTCAGCGGGGTACGCAGGTCGTGGGAAATCGTGCGC
>JABLTO010222883.1_pt1 | contig 27739 bp, 21 predicted proteins | sample 7160091 | NCBI WGS metagenome assembly JABLTO01 (sample SAMN14651225, study PRJNA627086) | human gut metagenome | isolation source: feces | host: Homo sapiens
TGGTGGAGATTACCGGGATCGAACCGGTGACCTCTTGCATGCCATGCAAGCGCTCTCCCAGCTGAGCTAAACCCCCAGATATGCTGCTGTCGCCTGACAACGTATTGTATTATAGCAACCAAAACAGCAGTTGTCAATAGATTTTGACAAAAAAGTTTGGGGGATTTTGAAAAAACTGCAAGACAGGGGAACTAAAGCAAAGAAACAAACAATAAACCACGAAAATACGCAAGATATAAAACAACAAAAAGCACCGCCAAGAAACAATCCTGGCGGTGCCCGGTCAAGGGTCAAAATAAATAATGAGAAAATAGAAAGCGACTGAAATCAGTCCTTTGCCGCCTGTGCAGGGGCCTGCTCCTGCACATAGCGCACAAACGCATCGCGCTCTGTGGCGGTATCCAGGGTGGCAACATACATCTGGTTGCCCATGTCCAGCGAAAGCACATCCGGTACGCGGTCGCACATCTTCATCTGGCGGCCATACCGGGCCAGAATCTCCTCATGGCTGTGCTTGTAGGTGTGGCAGTCGCGGCGGCCTGCGTATACACAATAGTGGTGGGGCAGGTCCAGCTTTTCGTGGCGGAGCTCGTCATAGCATACCATGTCGGCCCAGATCTGGTAGCAGTCCACGCTGTTGGCATAGTTGATCAGGTCCGGGGTGTAGCCGCCGGCGGGGCGCATGTTCACTTCCAGCGCAACGTAATCGCCCTTTTGGCCAAGGCCCTCTTTGTCCTCGTTCAGGCGGAAAAACTCGCAGTGGAAAAAGCGGCTCTTTGCGCCGAATGCCTTGATGGTGCGAAACCCGACATCCCGCAGCTCCTCCGGCACGGTTTTCTGCGTCCAGTAGGAAAGATCGCCCAGCGAGTTCACAATGTCGATCAAGGGGGTGGGGAATACGTTGGAGGTGTAGAACAGCGGTACACAGCGGCTGTCGGCTACGCCGTCAAAGCTCACAATGGTGCCGTTGATGAATTCTTCCATAATATAGGAAGTATCCGGCAGTTCCGCATAGAACGCTTCCAGTTCGGCATCGTTTTTTAGCTTATAGGTGGCCTCGGCACCACAGCCGTTGTCCGGCTTCACAATGACCGGGTAGCCGACCTGAGCCACAAAGGCGCGGGCATCGTCCAGGCCGTTTTCATGCACCATGTGGTGGCGGGCCACGGGTACCCCGGCAGCGATGTAGCTTTCCTTCATTTTGCTCTTGTACTTGATGCGGTCAATAAAGTCGTTCTGTGCGCCGGTGGTAATATTGAAATCGGTGCGCAGGGCGGCGTCCTGCTCCAGCCAGAATTCATTGTTGCTTTCCAGCCAGTCGATTTTGCCGTACTTAAAAGTGAAATACCCCATGGCGCGTACCATGGCATCATAATCCGCCATGGAATCCACACGGTAATACTCGGTCAGGCATTCTTTCAGCTCGTCCGGGATCTCGTCATAGCCGGAATCGCCAATGCCCAGCACATTTACCCCGTTGTGCTTGAGCCGGTCACAAAAATTCCAGTAGGTTTTGGGGAACTGCGGCGAAACAAAAACAAAGTTCAAAATATACTTTCCTCCCTTAAGGGCGCACATGAAAAGCCGAAACCATCGCCTGTTTCTACAAACGCAGCCGAATTTTGTGTTTGCGGAAGGGTCACCATTTGTGTAGCTTTCAGGCGTGCCTTGCGCAGCAAACAGCGCTGCGGTTTACCCAAAAAAACAGCACCTTACCCCTTGCGGGGCAAAGTGCCGTGCGAAAACATGTGGGTGTGATCAACACCGTTACACAAACTGGTTGCGGCTGGCGTTGTATTCATAGCCAACATCGGCCAGTTTTGCACAAATGGCATCCTTATCGGCGTCCTGATCGGCACACAGGGCATCCAGGCTTGCGTAATGATCCCGCAGCTGGGTGTTGATATAACTGAGCAGGATGATTGGGTCAGCTGGCAGCATAGCAACCTCCTAAGGCGTATCTGATCAGATACATCCTGATAAAAATCAAAAAAGCACTGCCAAGGCAGCCCCTGACAGCAACGGGAACCCGCTTATAAAAAGCACGCAAAAATGCCGGCCACCAACTGTGACCGGCAATTTTTTGCGTCTTGATCAGACCGCGCGGGTAACCTTACCCGAACGCAGGCAGCGGGTGCAGGCGTAGATATACTTCGGGGAACCATCCACAACCGCTTTCACGCGCTTGACGTTGGGGTTCCAGGTACGATTGCTCCGACGATGGGAGTGGGAAACCTTGATGCCGAAAGTGACACCCTTGCCACAACATGCACATTTGGCCATTCTGCTTGCACCTCCTTTAACATAGCTGTACTATAATAGCAAATCTTAAGCCAAAATGCAATACCCTTTTTGAAAAAATCCGTAAAAAATCCGCAGAAACGGTACATTTTTTCAAAAACAGGCGCAAAGTGTCCCGCTGCCCTTGTTTTGGGGCGGATTGTACGGTATAATACTTTAAATAATTACCCGTATGTGCCTGTGTGGCCTGCTATGCGGTATGCTGAGGTTTTTATGAATCATTTTGCCCTCAATGGCGTGATCTCCCCGCAGGAGCTGTATTATTACGCTCTGCGCACCGTGGCCATGCTGATCGTCATCCCGTTCCATGAATCCGCCCACGCGCTTATCAGCTGGAAATTGGGCGATTCCACCGCCAAGGATATGGGCCGCCTGTCCATGAATCCGCTGCGCCACTTTGACCCGCTGGGCGCTTTGTGCATGATTGCGGCCGGGGTCGGGTGGGCAAAGCCGGTTGGCATCAACCCCACGCGCTTCAAAAATCCCAAACGGGGGATGGCTGTTTCCGCCGCGGCGGGGCCGCTCTCCAACTTTTTGCTGGCCTATGCGGCCATGCTGCTCTATAAAGTGGTATATTATGCCTGCGGCGGCGCGGCGCCCCAGCTGGTGCTGGATTTCCTTTATGTTCTGATCAGCATGAACATCAGCCTTGGCGTGTTCAACCTGATCCCTGTACCGCCGTTTGACGGCAGCCGCATTGTGTTGCTCTTTTTGCCGCAAAAACTGTATTTTCAGGCCATGCGGTATGAAAAATACATCATGGGCGTTGTGCTGCTTCTGGTGTTCTTTGGCCTGCTCAACACCCCGCTCAATCTCTGCGTAAACGCGGCGTGGCGTTTGCTGCTGAACCTGACCGGCTTTGTGGAACTGCTGTTCGGCATTGCCTGATGGCACATCTCAATTTAAGTAAGGAACAATATCCGCTGTTTTATGGAAACACTTACCTTTAAGCTACAGGAAGATAATTTTGAAGGTCCGCTGGATTTGCTGCTCTATCTGGTTGGCAAAAATAAAATGAACCTCTATGATATCAATATCATGGAACTCATTGAGCAGTATACTGCCGCCATCCAGACCATGCAGGCCGATAAGCTGGAAGTCTCCAGCGAATTCATTGATATGGCCGCGCACCTGGTTCAGATGAAAAGCGCCCTGTTGCTGCCACGCAGCCCTGAAGCGGAACGCATGAAAGCGGAGCTGACCGGCCGTCTGATCGAGTACAGCACCTGCAAGCAGGTGGCGGCGGAGTTGGGCAGCCGTGCGCGGGATTTGTACACCGCGGTGCGCCAGCCCCAAAAACCGGAAGGCCCGGCGGAATATTCCCGCAAACAGGATCCCGACCGGCTGGTGCAGGCGTGGTTCAGCCTGATGGGCCGCAGCCAGCGCCGCAAAAAGCCCACCCAGGAGCGGTTTGAACCGTTGGTCACCGCGCCGTTCGTATCGGTGGCAAGCCGTGTGGCCCACATGCTGCGCGGTATGCTGAAAGGTACGCTGTGCCGCATGGGCCAGCTGTTCAGCCCGCAGGAAAGCCGCAGCACCAATGTGGCAACGTTCCTGGCGCTGCTGGAATTGATCCGCGCCGGGCGTGTGCGGCTGGATGAAACCGGAACCCTGACGATGGACCGCGCCCGCCGCCCGCGCAACAAACAAAACCAACCCACAGGAAAGGAGGCCGCAGCCGATGCCGATCACACAGCGCAATAAAATTGGCATGCTAGAAGCCATGCTGTTTGCCAACGCCGAACCGGTGGAAACCGACCGCCTGGCCGAAGCCATGCGTGCCGACCCGGCAGAGGTGCTGACCCTGCTGGAAAAGCTGCAAAAGCGCTATGATGAAACCGAAAGCGGCCTGATGCTGCTGCATTTTGACGGCGACCGCTGGCAGATGGCGACCCGCCCGTATTATGGCGAGGTGGTCAAGCGTATTTTGGATACCCGCCGCAACGCGCCGCTTTCGCCCGCTGCGCTGGAAGTTCTGGCTATTATCGCCTATAACCAGCCGGTCAGCCGCAGCTTCATCGAACAGGTGCGCGGTGTAGATTCCTCTTCCACCGTGTCCAAGCTGATGGAACGCGGACTGATTGAGGAAGCTGGCCGCCTGGATCTGCCCGGCAAGCCGGTGGCGTTCCGGGTGACGGATACCTTTTTGCGGGTGTTCGGCCTTGGCAGTCTGGCCGACCTGCCCCCGCTGCATGACGACCCCCAGAAAGAAGAAGAACTGCCGGTGCAGCAAACCCTGGAGGAACTGCAATGAGCGCCGTGTTGGCGGTTGTGCTGATGGTGCTAAAAATAATCGGCATGATTTTGCTGGCACTGCTTTTGCTTTTGCTGTTGGCGCTGCTGCTGCCTGCGGTCATTCACTTCCGTTGGAGCCATATCGGCGGCCTGCGTTTACAGCTGTGTTACGGCCCGCTGCACTTTACCCTGTACCCGCGCAAAGCGGATGAAGAGGAAAAAAAGGCAGAACCGAAGGCAGAAACAAAGCAGGGGAACACGCCCAAAACCGAGCCGACTTCCGCCGCACCGCCCAAGCCAACCCCGCCGCCTGCAAAAGCGCCGGAAGAACCCCAAAAAGCAGAACCGGCCCCGCCCGCTGAAAAGGAACAGGGAAAAGCAAAAGCACCGGAAACATCCCCGCAGCCGGAACAGGCAGTACCAAAACCAAAAGCCAAATCTGCCCCGGCCAGCCAACCGGGAGCCGCTGCTGCCCATGCCACGGCAGCGGAAACACCTGCCGCGGAACCACAGCCGGAAGAAGATACCGGCCTTGAGGACCGCATCAAAGCGGCAGTCAGGGCAAACCCCGTTGGCTATGTGCGGCACCTGTTCAGCGTGCTGCGCACCAGTGTGGGGCCGCTGCTGCGCGGCTTCCGCGTCAGCAAGCTGAATGTGATCTGGACGATAACAGGGGAGACCGCCGCAGAAACGGCCATCCTGTACGGCCAGACGCTGACCACCCTCAACACCATCTTGGCAATCGCACAGGACCACATTAAAATACAGGCGGATCAGCTCTGGCTGGAGGCTGATTACACCGGCAGCGCCAAACAGCAGCGTGTGGTTTCGCTCAAACTGCTGCTCTGCCCGCTGCTGGCACTGGTTACAGTGGTGTGCTTTGTGTGGCATGCCCGGCATGACCCGCAGCTGCTGCCCCCAAAACACCCCAAATACAATACACCTGAAACAGAACAGGGAGGTAATTTATAATGGCAGAACATCCGATTGAAGGCATGATGGGCGTTACCATGGAAAAAATCCGCCAGCTGGTGGATGCCAATACCATCATTGGCGAACCGATCACGGTGGATGGAGCAACCATCATCCCTATTTCCCGCGTTACCTTTGGCTTTGCCTCCGGCGGCTCTGATGTTGGAGCAAAAACCAACAAGCAGATGTTTGGCGGCGGCACCGGCGCGGGCGTTTCCATTGCACCCATCGCGTTTTTGGTGATCAGCGGCGGCAATGTGCGCACCATCCAGCTGGTGGAACATGTCAGCCCGGTGGACAGCGCTATCAACGCTCTGCCGGACCTTGTGGACCGCATCAGCGCCCTAATCAAAAAGGACAAGCCCGAAACCCCGCAGGAATAAGCGGACAGATTTCATTTTTCCCCAACCGGAACCCGGCCCAAAGCGGGCTGTTCAACTGAAATGCCGGGAGGACATTATCATATAAGCAAATCCACCCGGCGGATATTACCCTGATATTGGAAAGGAACACCATGGCAGAACAACGGATTCAAAAAGTACTCTCGGACCAGGGCGTGTGCTCCCGCCGCGCTGCAGAAAAATTGATTGATGAAGGCCGCGTCAAGGTCAACGGCCACCCGGTCACGCTGGGGGATAAGATGGACCCCGACTTTGATAAAGTCAGCATTGACGGCAAAAGCGTGCGCATTGTGCGCAAGCGCCAGTATACCTATCTGATGCTTAACAAGCCCCGCGGCTATATTACCACCGCATCGGACGAACGCGGCCGCAAGACCGTTATGGATCTGCTCACCGGCGTAGACCGCCGTGTGTATCCCATCGGCCGTCTGGATAAAGACAGCGAAGGCTTGCTGCTGCTGACGGATGACGGCGCATTTGCCAACCTGCTCACTCATCCTTCCGGCGGCGTGGGCAAGCTGTACCGCGTTACTGTGCGCCCCCGCGCGACCGAGGAACAGGTTGTCAAAATGTCCAGCGGCGTTGTGCTGGACGATGGTGTAAAAACCCAGCCCGCCGTCATCCATGTTGTGGTGGATGAACCCGGCCGCACGGTGTTGGAGATCACCCTGCACGAAGGCCGCAACCGCCAGATCCGCCGCATGTGCGAAGCAGTCGGCCTGGAGGTCATCCGCCTGAAGCGCAGCGCTGAAGGCCCGGTCAAACTGGGCATGCTGCAGCCTGGCGAATACCGCGAACTGAAAAAATCCGAGATTAGTGCCCTGCGCAATGCCGCGCTCAAGGCTGCCCCGGCCCGCAAAGCCGCCCCTGCCGCCGCCCGCCGCCCCGGCCCCATCAAGCACGACTAAGCAAGCTGAATCACAACATTCTATGCAAACAAACCGCTCCGCAAGGGGCGGCTTTGTCATAATTTTGGGCAAACCGTGCAGAAAAAGCTGAAAAATAAGGCAAAACGCAAAACTTTTTGGCGCTTTCCACTTGTCTGCTTTTCGACGAAGTAGTATAATAAAGCCATATGGCATATGATAACCATCTTGCTCATTGAATAAACAGGAGGTCAATGTATGGCAGCTAATAAGCCAGGCAAGGAAGCAATCCTTGCAGCATTTTTTGATGAGGGGAACTATTCTCCTCTGTTTACTGACGGTGCCGTCAGCGCAGCGTTCGGCTGTGCCAATGGCCAAAGCGTTTATGCCGTTTACCAGAACGGGGAACCCGTTGGCGCGGCAGATCTGGATAAAACCACTCGCGTGCTGAAAATGGCCGCTGAGACCGGCAATCCCGTTGTAACGTTCTACAATTCTACCGGCGCTAAGCTGGAAGGCGGCTTGGAGCTGCTGAACGCAAACTCCCGCCTGACCGCTGAGATCGCCCGCATCTCCGGCGTTGTGCCTCAGGTTGCCGTTGTTACCGGTACCTGCGCCGGCACCAGCGCTGTGCAGGCCGCCGCAGCTGATGTCTGCATCATGGCAGCTGACGCTGAGCTGTTCCTGACCGCTCCTTTCAATGCAGAGGACAAGGTCAAGGCTGCCGGCTCTGCTGAGTTTGCCGCCAAGGCAGGCGTTGCCGCTATCGTGGAAGAAGATGCCGTCAAGGCAGCTTCCGCCGCTGCCCGCGTTGTGGGTATGTTGCCGGCCAACAACCTGGCTGGCCCCGCTGTGTTTGATTTCGAAGCTCCCGCCGCTGCGCTCAACCTGATCAAGTATGATGCCAAGAGCGCTGCCGAGGCTATTGCCGATGCAGGCAGCCTGACCGAGCTGTACGCTGGTTATGGCCGCAACATCTATACCGCACTTGGTTCCGTCAACGGCCAGGCTGTCGGTATTGTTGCTACCGCCAAGGGTACCCTGTGCCACAAGTGCACCGCTAAGGCGGCCCGTTTTGTGCGCCTGTGCGATGCTTACAGCATTCCTGTTGTGACTGTTGTCAACACTGAAGGCTTTGTCAAGAGCGAAGGCGACGACCAAGCTGGCGGCATCCGCCAGGCTGCCCGTATGGCTGGCGTTTATGCCGAAGCTACCACCGTTAAGGTCGCAATCCTTGCCGGTGAGGCTGTTGGCCCCATCTACACCGTCTTTGCAGCTTCCGCTGACTGGCGTATTGCTGTGGACGGCTGCACCGTTGCCCCGCTGGCACCGGAAACCGCCGCTACCGTTCTGTACAAGGACGAGATCTTTGCTTCTGACAACATCCAGCAGGCTACCAAGCAGAAGGCTGCTGCCTACAAGGCAGAGCAGTGCAGCGCAGTTGCCGCTGTTGCCAACGGTGCTGCCGATGCCGCTGTAAAGGCTGCCGATGTGCGTGCTGCTGCCGCACAGGCCCTGGATATGCTGGCCACCAAGCGCACCACCCGCTTGCCTAAGAAACACGGCAACATCACCCTGTAATATTTAAGGAGGATCCTTTTTATGAAAAACCTGACTGTTACCGTGAACGGCGTTGCTTACAACGTTACCGTTGAAGAAAACACCAACGGCGCTGCTCCTGTTGCTGCTGCCCCGGCTGCCGCTCCGGCACCCGCCGCTGCACCTGCTCCGGCTGCTGCACCTGCCGCACCCGCTGCCGCTGGTTCTGTTCCTGTCAACGCTCCCATGCCGGGCACCATCCTGGACATCAAGGTCAAGGCAGGCGCTGCTGTTAAGGCTGGCGATGTTGTCATGATCCTCGAAGCCATGAAGATGGAAAACGAGATCAGCGCACCGCAGGACGGCACCATTGCCAGCATTGACGTTCGCAAGGGCGATACCGTCAACTCCGGCGATGTGCTGTACACCATGGGCTGATAAAGCGTAAACGATCCCGAACGTTAAAAAATGAGGTGAACGAGATTGGCTAAGAAACCTGTTAAGATTACCGAAGTCGTTCTGCGTGATGCGCATCAGTCTTTGCTGGCCACCCGTATGACGATGGATGAAATGCGTCCCATCCTGCCCGAAATGGACAAGATCCCGTACTTCTCTGTGGAGTGCTGGGGCGGCGCAACGTTTGACTCCTGCATCCGCTTTCTGGACGAAGATCCGTGGGAGCGTCTGCGCATCCTGCGTAAAGAACTGCCGCATCAGAAACTGCAGATGCTGTTCCGCGGCCAGAACATGCTGGGCTACCGCCCCTATGCTGACGACGCCGTTCAGTACTTTGTACAGAAGAGCGTTGCCAACGGCATTGATGTGATCCGTATTTTCGATGCTCTAAACGACCCCCGCAACCTGAAGACTGCCATCGAGGCAGCCAACAAGGAAAAGGCACATGTTCAGGCCTGCATCAGCTACACCCTGAGCCCGGTGCATAACAACGAGTATTTTGCCAAGTATGCCAAGACCCTGGAAGAGATGGGCGCAGACTCTATCTGCATCAAGGATATGGCAGGCCTGCTCAAGCCCTACACCTGCGCCGAGCTGGTGAGCGAGCTGAAGAAGACCGTCAGCATCCCTGTTGACATCCACAGCCATTACACCGCCGGTCTGGCCTCCATGTCCATCCTGAAGGGCATCGAAGCCGGTGCTGACATTGTGGATACCGCCATGAGCCCGCTGGCTCTGGGCACTTCCCATATGCCGACCGAAAGCCTGGTCGCCGCCCTGCAGGGCACTGATTATGACACCGGCCTTGACCTGAACCAGCTGAACGTTGTGCGTGCTTACTTCGCCAAACTGCGCGAAAAGTACATCGCCAATGGCCAGATCAATCCGAAGAGCCTGGGCGTTGATGCTAACACCCTGCTGTACCAGGTTCCGGGCGGCATGTTCTCCAACATGCTTAAGCAGCTCAAGGACGCTGGCAAGGAAGATAAGCTGGACGAAGTTCTGGCCGAAATCCCCCGCGTGCGTGAGGATGCCGGTTACCCGCCGCTGGTCACCCCGACCTCCCAGATCGTTGGCACTCAGGCTGTGTTCAACGTCATCATGGGCGAGCGCTACAAGATGGTCACCAAGGAGTTCAAGGGCCTGGTCCATGGCGATTACGGCAAGACTCCCGCTCCCATCAAGAAGGAATTCAGCGACTTTATTCTGAAGGGCGAAGAGCCCATTACCTGCCGCTTTGCTGATACCCTTGCCCCCGAAATGGACAAGCTGAAGGCCGAAGCTGCCAAGTATGCCATCCAGGAAGAGGACGTTCTGACCTACGCTATGTTCCCGCAGGTTGCTCCCAAGTTCTTCGAAAAGCGCAATGCCCGTATGCACGGTGTGGACGCTCTGCATGCTGACTATGAGAACAAGTCTCATCCGGTCTGATTCCAGCTACGCTGAATAAGCAATAAGCAACACCCGCAGGTGTAAGCCACTTGGCCGATCCCTGCGGGTGTTTTTGTATATTCGCTTTTTTGTCAGGCATAACTTGGGTGCGCATTTCAAATATCACATGGAACTAAGCCCAAAACGTACCCCCGTAGTAGTGTGTTAAGACTAAAACTTTACCTTTTTGCTCTATCTAAAAAATTAGAGCCGCTTCGCAACAAAGCCAAATGGAGAAAGTCTCCAAATCATAAAAAGTAAAGCTTTAGAATTACCACACTAGTAGGGGCACACAGCTACAAACGATTACGGACGATAAATAACGGCGAACCAACCGTATCCTAACCCAACGGCACTCCTTTATTCCTGTCCCGGCTTCCTCTCCAACGCATCAAACTGCTTTACAATCTCCGGGTCTGCCAGCTTGATGACCTTGCCGGAAAGATAGTGCAGCGTGTTTCCCTCCGGAATATTGCCAAACGTCAGCCGCTGGGCACACAGTGCCTGCGTCTTAAACCCGGTTTTCTCGTTCATGTTGCGGTTGCCGTACTTGATGTCGCCCAGCACCGGGTGCCCCAGGTAAGCCAGGTGCGCACGGATCTGGTGCGTGCGGCCGGTAATCAGTCCAATGCGGCAGAGCGCAAACGGCCCAATGCAGCGGATCACCGTTACATCGGTGATGATTTTTTTGTACCCCTCGCTTTCATGGGCGTGAATGCGCACCTTGTTGCCTTTTTCGCTGTGCTGCAGCCAGGCAACATGCCGCCCGGCCGGCGGGGCACCGATGGTAATGGTTAGGTACTCTTTCTTCATCCAGTCATTGCGGATGATCTCGTTCATATCCCGCAGGGCCGTATATTTTTTCGCGGCAATCACAAGCCCCTCGGTGCCGCGGTCCAGCCGGTTGCAGATGGCGGGTGCAAAGCGGTTTTCAGCCTTGGGGTCATATTCGCCGCTGGCCTGCAGCTGGTCACAAAAGGCATCCACCAGGTTGGCATCGCCGGTGCGGTCGCTGTGGCACAGCAGGTGGGCGGGCTTGTACAGCACCGCAATGTTTTCGTCCTGATAGATCACCTTGACCGGCGGCTGGCGGCGCGGCGGCTTTTTGGCCGGGACCACCGGCTTTTCGGGGAAGAACTCATCGTTGATATACAGCTCGATCACATCACCGCTGCTCAGCCGGGTGTCCGCTTCACCGCGCTTGCCGTTCACCTTAATGCGCTTGTTGCGGAAACTTTTATACAGTAGGCTGCGCGGCATGTCCCGGGTCACGCTTTCCACAAAGCGGGAAAGCCGCACGCCGTTTTCGTTTTCGCCTGCGATAAACTTTTTCATGGGGGGTCACATCCTCTTTGCAATCTTCAAACAATAGTATATAATAAGAACAGCCAAAGGTAAAGGATGTGCGCCCATGCCGGAAAAGAAAACTACCAATTCGATCCATGAAGAGCACCGTGCCCGCATGCAGGAGCGCGTTGCCCGCGATGGCTTAACCAGCCTTGCCGCGCATGAGGTGCTGGAATATCTTTTGTACTTTTCCATTCCGCGCCGGGATACCAACCCCTTGGCTCACCGCCTGATCCAGCATTTTGGCGGATTTTGCCAAGTGCTGGATGCCAGCGAGGAAGAATTGATGCAGGTACAGGGCATTGGCCCCGCCAGCGCAAGACTGCTGCATTCCTTCCGGGATGTTGCCCGCTTTTACCAGATCCAAAAGCACAAGGAACACCCTGTTCAGCTGCGCAACGCTGAGATGTGCTGTGAGTATATCCGCCCGCTGTTCAACGACCCCAAGCGAGAAGAGTTTTATATGATCGCCATGAATGACGATTATGTCCCGCTCAAAGAAATTTACATTGCATCGGGTATTCCCAACCGCGTGCAGTTTGATACCCATAAGCTGTTGCGGGATGCCGTTGCCAGCCAGTGTACCTGTGTTGTGCTGGCGCATAACCATCCGTCCGGTTTGGCGGCGGCTTCCAATGCGGATCTGCTTGCCACGCAGGCCATTATTCTGGCATTGGGCCAGGTTGGCATTGATGTGCTGGATCATGTGATTTTGACGCCTACCAACTGGTTCAGCATGGCAGAGCATGGCCGTGTGCCGCAGTATAACCCCGGTACCGGCCAACTGCTGTTTGCCGCCCGTGCCACCTGGCCGATGGAACCGGAGAAGCCCAAACAAATCAAGCGCTGAATGCGCCTCAAGCACAAAGCAAACCCGGCATGTCCCGCGGGCGCAAGGCAGCAGGGTTTGCCTTGAACCATACAAAACAAATAAAAAATGCCGCCCCGTAAAAGGGGCGGCAAAGTTATGCCGTTTGTGCGGCGCTAGGTTAAGTTTAAGCTGCCAGCTTATGCTTCCGGGATCAGCACGCCGTACCCGCCATCAGCGCGGCGGTAAACGACCTGGATCTTGTCGTTCTCGGTGCTGTGATACAGGAAGAAGCTGTGCCCCAGCAGGTCCATCTGCAAAATGGCTTCCTCAGTGCTGCAGGGCTTCAGGGCAAAGTGCTTTTCGCGCACAATATCCATGCTTTCTTCCGGCTCGGTAGCGGGTATTTCCGCTGCTGCGGCGGTCAGCTTGGTGCCAAGGCGCTTGCGGTACTTTACCACACGGCGGGTCAGCAGATCGACGGCGTCGGCTAAGGCATCTTCCATGCGCTCATCCGTTTTTTCGGCGCGCATGGCCAGATCCTTGCTGCGCAGCATGATCTCAACGGTCTGCCCGCTTTTTTCTACCGTGACGGTAACCTGTGCCTGTGCTTCGTCAGGGAAAAACATGTCCAGCTTCGCAAGCCTCTTTTCCGCATTTTCGATAAAGCTCGGTTTGAGCGTAACGCGACGGCCGGTACATGTAACTTTCATAGGACAACCTCCCTTTGTTTTGGGTGCCCAGCACCCTTGCCAGAAAGCCCGCTGCCAACTTGGCTTCATTTTCGACAGCTGCTTCCTGTACCTCTATTATAGCAAATCTATACAAAAAGTCAAAATGTTTTTGCGGACAAATTAAAAATTTTGTAAAATGTTCACAACTTGCCGCACTCATCCAGAAAAGGACGAATTCATGGATAAATTTTCCGTTTTGCAGCAATACTTCGGCCACAGCAGCTTCCGCCCCGGTCAGGAACAGGTGGTGGATGCCATCGTTTCCGGCCGGGATGTCCTCGGCGTTATGCCCACCGGCGCAGGCAAATCTGTTTGTTACCAGGTTCCGGCCATGCTGATGCCGGGGCTTACGCTGGTCATTTCACCGCTGATTTCCCTGATGCAGGACCAGGTTGCCGCCCTGGAAGAGGAGGGCGTTCATGCTGCCTGCCTGAACTCCGCCCTGCCGGAAGGGCTTTACAGCACCATTCTGCGTGCCGCGCTGGAGGGGGATTATAAAATTCTATACGTTGCCCCGGAACGCCTGCTGACGGACAGTTTCTTATACCTTGCCATGCACGCCCGCATCGCTTTTGTGGCTGTGGACGAAGCCCACTGCGTGTCCCAATGGGGTCAGGATTTCCGCCCCAGCTACCTGAAAATTGCCGAATTCATCTCCCGTCTGCCGTACCGCCCGGTCATTGGTGCGTTCACGGCAACGGCAACGGAACAGGTCAAGCAGGATATCATTGCCCTGCTGCAGCTCAACCAGCCTTTTACGCTGACCACCGGCTTTGATCGCCCCAACCTCTATTTTGGTGTGGCCCGCCCGCGGGATAAAGAACGTTATATTGAAGAATATATCCTCGACCACCGGGACCGCAGCGGCATTGTCTATTGCGCTACCCGCAAATCGGTAGAGTCCGTCTGTAAGGAGCTGCGATCCGTTGGCATTTCCGCCACCCGTTATCATGCGGGCCTTACCCCGGAGGAACGCAGCAAAAATCAGGAAGATTTTGTCTATGACCGCAAGCGGGTCATGGTTGCAACAAACGCCTTCGGCATGGGCATAGATAAATCCAATGTCAGCTTTGTGCTGCATTATAATATGCCAAAAAATCTGGAAAACTACTATCAAGAAGCGGGCCGCGCCGGGCGCGATGGCGAGCGCGCCGAGTGCATCCTGCTGTTCTCCCTGGGGGATGTGCAGACGGCAAAGTATTTTATCCAGAACTCCCACGATAACGATGAGCTAACCCCTGAACAGGCCGAAGCCGCCGCCAGGCGGGACCGCGAGCGGCTGGACGTGATGGTGGGGTACTGCAAAACCACCCGCTGCCTGCGCAGCTATCTGCTGGATTATTTCGGCGAGCACCACACCGGCGGCTGCGGCAACTGTTCCAACTGCACCGGCGAGTTTGTGCAGACCGACATCACCACCGAAGCACAGAAGATCCTTTCCGGCGTGGCGCGCATCCAAAAGCGTTGGCCCGGCGGGCTGGGGATTGTGGCGCTGGTGCAGATGCTGCGCGGCGCCAAGGATCAGAAAACCCTGGAGCGCGGGCTGGACCAGTTCCCGACCTATGGCATCATGCGGGATGTGCCGCCCCAGCGCATGCGCCTTTACCTGGATGCATTGCAGGAGCAGGGCTACCTGGCCGAAACCGGCGATGAGTTCCCGGTCATCACCCTGACAGCCAAGGCTCCGGCGGTGCTTTTCCACGGTGAGCAGGTTACCATGCAGGAGCGCGCCGCCACCGCGCAGGAAACCCAGGCCAAGCGCCGTGCTTCCCGCAAAAAGACGGCTGCCCGCACCGCACTTTCGGAAGCGGACGATTCGCTGCTGGCAAGCCTGAAAACCCTGCGCAGCGAACTGGCCCAGAAAAACCACGTTCCGGCATATATCGTGTTCAACAATGTCAGCCTGGACGAGATGGCCGAGCTTAAGCCGCGCACCATGGGGGATTTCCGCCGCATTTCCGGCGTCGGCGATGCAAAAGCTGCCAAATATGGTGAGGCATTCATTAAGCATATTGCCAAATGGGTGCGCGAACACTCGGAGGAAGAATAAGCCGAAATGCCGCTGCCGGATGCAGCCCCGGCAGCAGCGCATAAAAGGCATAAAAAGCCGCAAAATGCCTTTAGGCAATACCGCACAATTCCCGCCTGACGGCTTAAGCACCGCTCCGGCGGCTGCCGCACCTCGCTCGCCGTATCGGCACTTAGAATTATGCGGTATTGCCTTTACAATTAAAAAGATCTATACTATAATGAAACAACAGCAAGTTGTATAAGACGAACTTAAGTTGTAAATAAACGACCAACAGCAGGGGAGGTCCGCTATGCCGGAGCAACAGGAAAATCAAACCGAGGTGTTCCACCTCAAAGCACCGTTCAAACCGACTGGCGACCAGCCCCAGGCTATTGAAGCGCTGGTGCAGGGCCTGAAAGCAGGGGATAAAGGTCAAACTTTGCTGGGCGTTACCGGCTCAGGCAAAACCTTTACGATGGCCAATATCATTGCACAGTGCAACCGCCCCACACTGATTCTGGAACCAAACAAAACCCTGGCCAGTCAGATCTGCACCGAAATGCGCGGATTTTTCCCCGATGATGCGGTGGAATATTTTGTGAGCTATTACGACTATTACCAGCCGGAAGCCTACATCCCCTCCACCGATACCTATATTGAAAAAGACAGCGCCATCAATGATGAGATCGACCGCCTGCGCCATTCGGCCACGGCGGCACTGTCGGAGCAGCGCAATGTTATCATTGTGGCGTCGGTTTCCTGCATTTATTCCTTGGGCGACCCTATCGATTACCGCAGCATGGTCATCAGCCTGCGCCCCGGTATGCAGATGGAGCGGGACGAGCTCTGCCGCCGCCTGGTCAAGCTGCAATATGAACGCAACGATATGAACTTTATCCGCAATAAGTTCCGCGTTCACGGCGATATTGTGGATATCCACCTTGCTTATAATGATGAATACGCCATCCGCGTCGAATTCTTCGGCGATGAAATCGACCGCATTTCCGAGTTTGATCCCCTGACCGGCGAGCGCAAAAATATTGTGCGCCATGTGGCCATTTTCCCCGCCAGCCACTATATCGTCGGCCCTGAAAAAATGAAAGAAGGTCTCGCCAAGATCCAGACCGAGATGGAACAGCAGGTGCAGGCCTTTACTGCAGAGGGCAAACTGCTGGAAGCCCAGCGCATCCAGCAGCGCACCCAGTACGATATGGAGATGCTACAGGAAGTTGGCATGTGCAAGGGCATCGAGAACTACTCTGCCGTGCTGTCCGGCCGTGCCCCCGGCTCCACCCCCACCACGCTGCTGGACTACTTCCCCAAAGATTTTATCCTGATGGTGGATGAAAGCCATGTGATGCTGCCGCAGGTCCGCGGCATGTTCGGCGGGGACTACAGCCGCAAAAAAACGCTGGTGGAATATGGCTTCCGCCTGCCCTCGGCGTTTGACAACCGCCCGCTGAAATTTGAGGAATTTGAATCCAAGGTCGGCCAGACGATTTTTGTCAGCGCTACCCCTGGCCCCTATGAACGGGAACATTCCAGCCGCGTGGCCGAGCAGGTCATCCGCCCCACCGGTCTGCTGGACCCCGTCATCATGGTGCGCCCAGTGGAAGGCCAGATCGAGAATCTGCTGGGCGAAATTTTGCAGCGCATCGACCGCGGCGAGCGTGCCCTGGTTACCACCCTGACTGTCAAAATGGCCGAGGACCTGACCGACTACCTGGAAGAACACGGCGTGCACACCAAGTATATGCACCACGAGGTGGATACCTTTGAGCGCATGGAGATCATCAAGGACCTGCGCACCGGTGCCATTGATGTGATTGTCGGCATCAACCTTCTGCGCGAGGGCCTGGACCTGCCGGAAGTTTCGCTGATCGCCATTCTGGATGCCGACAAAGAGGGCTTCCTGCGCAGCGAAACCAGCCTGATTCAGACCATTGGCCGCGCGGCCCGCAACGCAAACGGCGTGGTGCTGATGTACGCCGATGAAGTAACCCCCAGCATGGAGCGCGCCATCATGGAAACCGAGCGCCGCCGTGCCATCCAGGATGCCTACAACAAAGAACACGGCATTACACCAAAAACTATCGTGAAAGCCATCGGCGACGGGCTGGAAATCAGCATGAGCGAAGAAAACAAAAAGATGCGCCAGCACCGTATGAGCCGCGCTGAACGCGAACAGACCATTACCCGCCTGACCCGCGAGATGAAAGAAGCCGCCCGCCTGCTGCAGTTTGAGCACGCCGCATTCCTGCGTGATGAGATTGAAAAGCTGCAGCGCGGGGAGGACCCTACCGCCGATACCAGCACCCGCCGCGCCGCTGAAAAACAGCGCAAAACGGGCAAGGGGAGAAGGAGCTATAAAAAGTGAGCAACATTCAAATTGATGCAAACAACCGCATTACGATCAAGGGCGCGCGGGAGCATAACCTGAAAAACGTCAACCTGGTTCTGCCGCGCAACAAGCTGATTGTTATGACGGGCCTTTCCGGCTCCGGCAAGTCCAGCCTGGCCTTTGATACCATCTTTGCGGACGGCCAGCGCCGCTATATGGAAAGCCTTTCCAGCTATGCCCGCATGTTCCTGGGCCAGATGGAAAAGCCCGATGTGGACGAAATCACCGGCCTTTCCCCGGCGGTTTCCATTGACCAGAAAACCACCAGCCACAACCCGCGTTCCACCGTGGGCACCGTGACGGAAATTTATGATTATCTCCGTTTGATGTATGCCCGCATCGGCGTTCCGCACTGCCCGGTCTGCGGACGCGTCATCAGCCAGCAAACGGTGGACGAGATGGTAGACGAGGTGCTTAAACTGCCGGAACGCACCCGCTTCCAGGTGCTGGCCCCTGTTGTGCGGGGCCGCAAAGGCACCCAGGCCAAGGAGCTGGACGCTGCCCGCCGCGGCGGTTACGCCCGCGTGCGCATTGACGGCAACATGTATGATCTGGACGAAGAGATCAAGCTGGAAAAGAATATCAAGCATACCGTTGAAATCGTCGTGGACCGCCTGTCCATCAATGATACGGTGCGCGGCCGCCTGGCCGATTCTATTGAGACTGCCGTTGCCCTGACCGGCGGCCTTGTCATCATTGATGTTATCGGCGGCGAACCGATGGAGTTCAGCCAGAACTATGCCTGCCCGGAGCACGGTGTTTCCATTGACGAACTTTCCCCCCGCATGTTCAGCTTTAACAATCCCTTTGGCGCCTGTGAAACCTGCACCGGCCTGGGCACCTTTATGAAGGTGGACCCGGCCCGCGTGATTCCGGATCCGCGCAAGTCCATCCGCGAAAGTGCCATCAAGGCCAGCGGCTGGTATTATGCGGAAGGATCCATCTCTGAAATGTATTACAAAGCGCTGGGCAAGCGCTATGGCTTTAAGCTGGATACCCCCATCCAGGAGATGAGCAAAGAAGCCGTGCACGCCATCCTGTATGGCACCGGAACTGAAAAAATCGAGATGCAGCGTGAGAATATGTTTGGCTCCGGCACCTATATGAACACGTTTGAGGGCATTATCCCCAACCTGGAGCGCCGCTTCCGTGAAACAGGCAGCGAGTGGGTCAAGGAGGAAATCGCCCTTGTCATGTCCAGCGAGGAGTGCCCCACCTGCCACGGCCAACGCCTGAAGCCCACCAGCCTCGCCGTCACAGTGGGCGGCATCAACATTGCCCAGTTCTGCGATATGAGCGTGAACGAGGAGCTGGAATTTATTCAGACGGCAAAAGTGTCCGAGCGGGATGAAGTCATCGCTGCCTCCATCTTCAAAGAGGTCAAAGAGCGTCTGGGCTTTTTGAAGAGCGTGGGTCTGGGGTACTTGACCCTGTCTCGCGGCGCATCGTCCCTTTCCGGCGGCGAAAGCCAGCGCATCCGCCTGGCGACCCAGATTGGCAGCGCACTGACCGGCGTGCTGTATGTGCTGGATGAACCCAGCATCGGCCTGCACCAGCGCGATAACGATAAGCTGATTGCCACCATGAAGCGCCTGCGCGACCTGGGCAACACCCTGATTGTAGTAGAGCACGACGAGGACACCATGCGCCAGGCAGACTATATTGTGGATGTCGGCCCCGGTGCCGGTGTGCATGGCGGCGAGATCGTGGCCGCCGGCAGTGTGGAGGACATCTGCAATGCCCCGCGCAGTGTGACCGGCGAGTACCTTTCCGGCCGCAAATTTGTGGAAGTTCCCACCGCCCACCGCTCCGGTAACGGTAAAATGCTCACGGTGGTCAAAGCGCGGGAAAACAACCTGCAAAACATTACCGTGGATTTTCCCCTTGGCAAAATGATCTGCGTGACCGGTGTTTCCGGTTCCGGCAAGTCCACGCTGGTCAATGAAATTTTGTATAAGTCGCTGGCCGCAGCGCTCAACGGCGCCCGCAGCCGCCCCGGCCAGTGTGACGAAGTTCAGGGTATGGAATGGATCGATAAGGTCATCGGCATTGACCAGTCGCCCATTGGCCGCACCCCGCGCTCCAACCCGGCCACCTACACCGGTGTGTTCAGCGATATCCGCACCCTCTTCTCCAACACCCAGGATGCCAAACAGCGCGGTTACGGCCCCGGCCGGTTCAGCTTCAACGTCAAGGGCGGCCGCTGCGAAGCCTGCGAGGGCGGCGGCATTGTGCAGATCGAAATGCACTTTCTGCCGGATATTTACGTCCCCTGCGATGTCTGCAAGGGCAAGCGCTATAACCGCGAAACGCTGGAAGTAAAATATAAAGACAAAAACATCTCCGATGTGCTGGATATGACGGTGGAGGAAGCCTGCAATTTCTTTGCCAACCAGCCCAAAATTGCGCGCAAACTGCAAACCCTGCAGGAAGTCGGCCTTGGCTATGTGCAGCTGGGCCAGTCGGCCACCACACTTTCCGGCGGCGAAGCCCAGCGTGTCAAGCTCGCCAACGAGCTTGCCCGCCGCGATACCGGCAAAACCGTCTATATTCTGGACGAGCCTACCACCGGCCTGCACATTGCCGATGTGCACCGCCTGGTCAAGGTGCTGGATAAGCTGGCCGATGCGGGCAACACCGTGATCGTGATCGAGCATAACCTGGATGTGATCAAGCGTGCCGACTATATCATCGACCTGGGGCCGGAGGGCGGCAGCGGCGGCGGTACCATTGTGGCAACCGGTACGCCGGAACAGGTGGCCCAGAACCCGAACTCCTTCACCGGCCAGTACCTGAAACCCGTGCTGGAGCGCGCCTGGAAACTGCAGGGCACAGCTCCGGCCCCCGTGCCGGAAGAGCCGGGACGCCCGGCGCCCGCAGAGGAAAAAGCCTCTGCCCAGCCGCCGCGCAAACGCAAAAAAGCAGACAAAAAATAACCACAACAGGGAACTTTGTGCAGCAAAAACGCAAAATTGGATTTGACAATTCCTGTCAACCTGTGGTTTAATTATCTTTACGCGCCTGAAAAAGAAAAATTCTGCGCGCACAGGGGTACGCAGCAGCGTGATTCCCTGCATCCAAAAACGGGAGGGAACTGCCGAATGGCAAAAAAGAAGGAAGAATACGGCAACGAAAGCATCAAGAGCTTAAAAGGTGCAGACCGTGTGCGCAAGCGCCCGGCCGTTATCTTTGGCTCTGACGGTGTGGAAGGCTGTGCCCATTCCATTTTTGAGATCGTATCCAACTCCATCGACGAAGCGCGTGACGGCCACGGCAACAAAATCAACGTTACCCTTTACCCGGATCACTCTGTGGAAGTAGAGGACTTTGGCCGCGGTATCCCCGTCGATTACAATAAAGCTGAAGAACGCTGGAACTGGGATCTTGTGTTCTGCGAACTGTACGCGGGAGGCAAATATGGCGAGGGTAGCGGCAACTATGACTTCTCCCTTGGCCTGAACGGCCTTGGCCTTTGCGCCACCCAGTATTCCAGCGAATGGATGACTGCGGATATTTACCGCGATGGCATGCACTATCACTTGGATTTCAAAAAAGGTGAGAATGTCGGCGGGCTGAAAAAAGAGCCGTTCACCGGCCGCCGCACCGGCTCCGTCATCCGCTGGAAACCGGACACCGATGTGTTTACCGACATCAATGTTCCGGCGGATACCTTCAAGGATATGCTGCGCCGCCAGGCCGTTGTCAATGACGGTGTGACTCTCGTGTTCAACGACCGCACGGGCGAACGTGCCGAAAAAATCGAATATTTCTATGAGCATGGCATTCAGGACTATGCCAATGAGATCGCCGGTGAGGGAACCCTGACCCCGGTGCATTTCTGCTCCGGTTCCGCAATCGGCCGCGACCGTGATGATCAGCCGGAATATCAGGTCAAAATGAACGTGGCGTTCTGCTTTTCCAACGCGGTGCAAACGCTGGAATACTATCACAACTCTTCGTGGCTGGAGCACGGCGGCAGCCCGGACCGCGCTGTCCGCCTGGCCTTTGTCAACCAGATCAACAACTGGCTGAAAAATAAGGGTCTGTACAAGAAAAACGAAAGCTCCATCACCTTCAACGATGTGCAGGACTGCCTGATTCTGGTTTCCTCCAGCTTCTCCACCCGCACCAGCTACGAGAACCAGACCAAAAAGGCCATCACCAACAAGTTTGTGGCCCAGGCCATGACGGAGTTCCTCAAGCACCAGCTGGAAGTCTACTTTGTGGAGAACCCGGACGAAGCCGAAAAAGCCTGCAAGCAGGTGCTAATCAATAAGCAAAGCCGCGAGCACGCCGAAAAAGCGCGTGTGTCCATCAAAAAAACAATGACCCAGCAGATGGACCTGGCCAACCGCGTGCAGAAATTTGTGGACTGCCGCACCAAGGATGCCACCCGCCGCGAACTGTACATCGTGGAGGGCGATTCCGCTATGGGCGCGGTCAAACAGAGCCGCGATTCGGAGTTCCAGGCTATCATGCCCATTCGCGGCAAGATCCTGAACTGCCTGAAGGCCGATTACGCCCGCATTTTCAAGTCTGACATTATCACAGACTTGATCCGCGTGATGGGCTGCGGCGTGGAGCTGGGCGGCAGCCACAATAAGGATCTGGCTACCTTCAATCTGGGCAACCTGCGCTTTAACAAGATCGTCATCTGTACCGATGCTGATGTGGACGGTTATCAGATCCGCACCTTGGTGCTGACGATGCTCTACCGCCTGACCCCCACCCTCATCAATCAGGGGTATGTGTATATCGCGGAATCCCCGCTGTATGAGATCAACACCAAAAATAAGACCTACTTTGCCTATACCGAGCCGGAAAAGGCCGATATCATGAAGCGGATCGACGGCCAGAAGTTTACGATCCAGCGATCCAAAGGTCTGGGCGAAAACGACCCCGAAATGATGTGGCTGACCACCATGAGCCCCGAAAGCCGCCGCTTAATTAAAGTTCTGCCCACCGATGTTCAGCGCACGGCGGAGGTGTTTGACCTGCTCCTGGGCGATAATCTGCAGGGCCGTAAGGAGCACATTGCGGAGCACGGCGCTGAATATCTGGACGATCTGGATGTATCTTAATCAGGGGAGGAGAGAGCAAAATGGCAAAAAAAGCAACCAAAAAGAAAGCCGCCCCTGCCCGCCCGCAGCTGGGCGATAACGTCGAGATCCTCTCTGCCGGTGAGGTCATCGAAAGCCCCATTACCGATACGCTGGAAACAAACTACATGCCTTACGCCATGAGCGTTATTGTTTCCCGCGCGCTGCCGGAAATTGACGGCTTCAAGCCCGCCCACCGCAAACTGCTGTATACCATGTACGGCATGGGCCTGCTGAAAGGCGCCCGCACCAAAAGCGCCAACATCGTGGGCAGCACCATGCACCTGAACCCCCACGGCGATGCCGCCATTTACGACACCATGGTGCGTATGGGCCGTTCCAACGAAAGCCTGCTGGTGCCCTTTGTGGACTCCAAGGGTAACTTTGGCAAGGCGTACAGCCGCGATATGGCTTACGCCGCCGCTCGTTACACCGAGGCAAAGCTGGAACCCGTGTGTGAAGAGCTGTTCCGCGATATCGACAAGGATACCGTGGATTTTGTGCCCAACTATGACGGCACCACCACCGAACCGACGATGCTGCCGGTCACTTTCCCGACCATTCTGGCCAACAACACACTGGGCATTGCGGTCGGTATGGCGTCCAACATCTGTTCCTTCAACCTGGTGGAGCTCTGCAATGCAACCATCGCCCTGATGAAAGACGACCAGGCGGACCTGGCCCAGCTGATGCCCGCGCCGGATTTTGTCGGCGGCGGTTCCATCCTGTATGATGCCGCCGAGATGCAGAATGTGCTGGAAAAAGGCCGCGGCAGCATCCGCGTGCGCGCCCAGTGGGCTTACGATAAAGAGAACAACTGCATTGACATCACCCGCATTCCGCCGACCACAACGGTGGAAGCCATCATGGATAAGATCACCGAGCTGGTCAAACTGGGCAAGATCCGTGAGATCAGCGATATGCGTGATGAAACCGATCTGAACGGCTTGAAGCTGACCATCGACCTCAAGCGCGGCCAGGACCCGGACAAGCTGATGGCGCGTTTGTTCAAGGCAACCCCGCTGGAGGACAGTTTTGCCTGCAACTTCAATGTGCTGATCGGCGGCCAGCCCCGCGTGTTGGGCGTGCGCCAGATTTTGTTGGAGTGGATCGCATTCCGCTCCGAATGCGTGCGCCGCCGCACCTACTATGATCTGCAGGGCAAGCAAAAGCGTCTGCACCTGCTGCGCGGCCTGAAAGCCATCCTGCTGGATATTGATAAGGCAATTGAAATTGTGCGCAACACTGCGGAAGAATCCGAGGTTGTGCCCAACTTGATGATCGGTTTTGGCATTGACGAAGTGCAGGCTGAGTACGTGGCGGAAATCAAGCTGCGCCACCTCAACCGTGAGTATATCCTCAAACGCACCGAGGAAATTGAGGAACTGGAAAAGGCGATCGCAGACTTGGAAGATGTTCTCAAACGCCCCGCCCGCATCCGCAAGATCATTATGACCGAGCTGGGCGATGTTGCCAAAAAGTATGGCAGCCCCCGCAAAACGGAAATTCTGTACGACCTGCCGGACGATTCTGCTGCCGATGAGCAGAACGAGATCCCGGATTACCCGGTCACGGTGTTCTTTACGCGGGAAGGCTACTTCAAAAAAATTACCCCGCAGAGCCTGCGCATGTCTGGCGAGCAGAAGCTGAAAGACGGCGACGAGGTGGTTTATACCAAAGAGACCACCAACAGCGCCGAGCTGCTCTTCTTTACCAACCATGCCCAGGTGTACAAATCCCGCGCATCGGAATTTGCCGATACCAAGGCCAGTGTGCTGGGTGATTATGTCGCTTCCAAGCTGGAAATGGAAGAGGGCGAAGTGCCGCTGTTCATGACGGTCACAGTCGATTACCGTGGTTACATGCTGTTCTTCTACCAGAACGGCAAGTGTGCAAAGATCCCGCTGGCCAGCTATATGACCAAGCAGAACCGCCGCAAGCTGCTGAAAGCCTATAGCGATAAGGAAGAACTTGCCGCAATGCTGCACATTGAGGAAGAAACCGAGCTGGCCGTCTTCACCAGCGGCGGCACCGGTGGCCCACGCTTGATCCTGGTCGGCAGTGCGCTGATTCCCGAAAAGGCTACCCGCGATACCGCCGGCATCAACATGGTAACGCTGAAAAAGAACGCCCGAATCGCCAAAGTGCGCCCGGCGGCGGGGCTGGAACTGAAAGACCCGCACCGCTACCGCGTGCGCACCCTGCCCGCAGCCGGCGCGCTGCTCCGCCAGGAGGACACGACCGAGCAGATGAGTCTGTAAGGAGCAAAAAAAGGCAATGCAATCTTTTTCTGCACAAGGCAGGGTAAAGTTCTTGCATTTTGCTTTTTGGTATGTTATATTATAACCTGTATGAGAGTTAGGGCAGGCCGAAACATCCGTTTTGGCTGTGGCCTGAAAAGGAGTTGCTGTTAATCCATGACCGCTTATGAAATCGCGTTCGGCGTTGTGCTGATCATTGTTTCGGTTCTGATCGTTGTGTTCACTTTGTCCCAGACCCAGAAAGGGCAGGGCCTGTCTGCTGCCATTATGGGTGATAGCAGCTTTATGGCTGCCGGCCGCGAGCGTGGCCTGGATGCCAAGCTGGCCAAAGTGACCAAAATCTGCGGCGCTGTTTTCTTTGTAGCTACGCTGCTGGTTGGTGTGCTGAGCGCCCGCTTGTAATTGAATGAAAGGAGAACGGTCTGGCCAATTTTGTTGGCGTTCCGCTTTCCCTTATTCAGGAACCGTCAACGACCCGCCCAATACCGCGGGTCGTTTTTTATGGGAAAAATAAAAAGGTCACAATGGTGCAGGTGCTGCCGCGAAACCAAAGGCCACGCCTGCTATGGAAGGACCCTGCCGGGTGGCAGGGTGACGTAAACGAGGAGTAAAAACAAAGGCATGGGCCGCTGCCTGTGCCCAACCCAAAGGAGAAAACATGACACCATTACAGAAAAATATTCTTGCGGCGTGCAAGCACCGCCCCCAAACCCTGCGTGAACTGCAGAATGCTTTGCAGGTGGATAATTCCCGCCTGCGCAACACCGTAACCGGCATGGTAGCTACCGGTATGCTGTCCGCCCGCAACGGTACCTATGTTCCGGGCTTTGCCGTGATGGAAAATACCGATGCTCCCGCTGGCATTCCCTGCACACTGGTCAAGCTGGCGGCCCGCTTCGGCTTTGCGTCCCGCGATGACGGCACCGGCGATATCTTTATTCCCGGCCGCGCCCTGCATGGTGCTATGCCGCAGGATAAAATCATCATCAAACTGTTCGACCACCCCCGTGTGGAGGGTAGCGCTGAGGGTGAAGTGGTGGAGGTGACCACCCCGCACAACACCTTTGCCGGTACCATTGTGCTGACTGAGGACGGCCGCCTTGCCGTGGAGCCGGACGGCTGCCGTGATGTGCGCATTGTGCTGGATAAAAAAGGCGTCAACGGCGCACAGCTGGGGGATAAGGTCGGTGCTATCCTGACCAACCGCGGCCAGCGCCATATGGACCACCGCTGCGCTGTTGCCGAGCGCTTCGGCACTTCCGACCGCGCAGCAGAGTGCGCCAAGGCTGTGCTGTATGGCCGTGATGTCCGCCAGGAATTCCCGGAGGAGGTATTAGCCGAAGCTCACGCATATGATAACGCTCTCATCGACCCCGCCGAAGCTGCCCACCGCGCCGACCTGCGCGGTCTGCCGATCTTTACCATCGACTCTGCCGAGACCAAGGATATCGACGACGCCATCAGCCTGATGAAGACCCAGAACGGCGGCTATGAGCTGGGCGTTCATATTGCGGATGTCAGCCACTATGTCCGCCCGGACACCGCGCTGGATAAGGAAGCTTATGAGCGCGCAACTTCCATCTATTACGCGGATAAAGTCATCCCCATGCTGCCCACCCAGCTTTCCAACGGCATCTGCAGCCTCAATGAAGGGGAGGAGCGCCTGGCGTTCTCCTGCCTGATGCAGCTGGATGAAAGCGGCAATATCCATAGCTATCAGTTCGTCAAGAGCGTCATCCGCAGCCGTGTCAAGGGCGTTTATAAAGAAATTAACGCTCTGTTGGACGGCTCCAATGACCCGGCTCTGGTGACGAAATATAAAGACGTTATGGCTCAGCTGCCCGCAATGACCGAGCTGTACGAAAAGCGCCTGGCTCTGCGCAAAGCACGCGGCGCGATGGACATCGAATCCGACGAAGCCAAGTTGGTCATGGACGAGGAAGGCCGCTGCGTGGATATCGTCAAGCGCACCCGCGGTGTGTCGGAGTGCATGATCGAAGAGTTCATGCTGCTGGCCAACCAGTGCGCTGCCAATGCGGGCCGCACCCATCATGTGCCGTTTGTGTACCGTATCCATGAAGCCCCCGATGCCGAGCGCATGGAAAAGCTGAGCAACACCCTGAAAGCCTGCGGCCTGAACGTCCACTTTGCCGGGGAAGTGCCCACCCAGCTGGAGCTTTCTGCCATTCTGGACGAAACCCGCGGCCAGCCCATCCAGATCCCGGTCCACACCGGTATCCTGCGCAGCATGCAGAAAGCTCGCTACTCTCCGGAGCCGAAAGGCCATTACGGCCTGGTGCTGGCAGACTATGCCCACTTTACCAGCCCCATTCGCCGTTACCCGGACCTTGCCATCCATCGCATCCTGACGGATATGCTGGTGGGCAAGCCGGAGCAGGAGCTCATCAAGGATTATACCGGTTTTGCCACCCACGCCAGCGAGCAGTCCAGCCGCCAGGAAGTTTCCGCCGTGCGCATTGAGCGCGATGTGGAGGACCTGTACAAGGCCGAGTATATGCACAACCACCTGGGCGAAGTCTACACCGGCACCGTGGCAGGTGTAACACCGCGCGGTATTTTTGTGGCGCTGGAAAACACCGTAGAGGGCTTTGTGCCTGCCGCACAGCTCTGCAAGGGCGAAGCCACTGTGGTGGAGGGCGTCAGCATTCTGGACCCGCTGACCGGAAAACGCTGGATGCTGGGCGACCCCGTCAAAGTGCAGGTGGCCGGTGCCAACGTTGCCCTTGGCCGCATTGATTTTGACTATATGCCGCTGTAATCATAGGCAACACCGCACAATTCCCGCCTGACGGCTTAAGCACCGCTCCGGCGGCTGCGGCACGGCATCTGCGTTGCCAAAATGCTCGATAATACACA
>JABLTO010022089.1_pt1 | contig 27697 bp, 27 predicted proteins | sample 7160091 | NCBI WGS metagenome assembly JABLTO01 (sample SAMN14651225, study PRJNA627086) | human gut metagenome | isolation source: feces | host: Homo sapiens
AAGCCTTAGTTCTTCCATATTCTTGTCTCCGCAGATTTTAAAATTGCATCGTCCGTTGTTTCAGAAATCGTAAAATCACAATTCAACGACCACTGATAAGATTCGAAACAACTTCCCGGCAACATGCTTCCTGCTCTTCTTCGTCAGGCAGTGTGTAGCCTTTCTTTTGCATATAAAGCAGCAGTGCCAGTGTACTTATGTAATAGGCTGCCCAACCAATGGCACACGTTAAGATGATTAGAATTAAAATGGCATACCACATTATTAATCACCCCGCTTTGTTCTGTTCGTTTTTCTTGACCTGCGTGTAACGAACGTGCTATGCTGTGTTTGTACTCATTTGGCCTGATTGCCGTCAGGCTCTTTTGTTCTGTCCGGGGTTGCCGCCCCGAACAGGTTTTCTACAGTGTCGTCCAATGCTCTGGCGATTCGGATTGCCGTGCAAACGGCTTTATATTCTTCCTTTGCCTCAAGTTTTCGATAGCCTCTTTCCGTTAGCCCTGCTTCTTTGGCAACTTCCGCTTGTGTCTTGCCGGACTGCTCGCGGGCTGCCTTGAGTTTCATATTCATCTTTCCCCCTTTCTGATAAGGAACTTTAATTCCTGTTGTGCTTTGATTATATAGGAACTTTAATTCCTTGTCAATGCCTTTTTGGAGGTCTTTTTATGATTTTTCAAAAGCGATTAAAGGAATTACGAACAGAAAAAGGTGTGAGCCAAGTCTACATTGCTGAAATCCTCGGAATTACTGACCGTGGGTATCGAAAATATGAGGCTGGAGATAACGAGCCAACTATGTCAATCCTCATCGCCCTAGCCGACTATTTTGACGTAAGCTTGGACTATCTTGTTGGCAGGTCGGACAACCCGAAACGGCATTGATTGTCGTCTGCTCTCGTTCCATCCCGCTCTCCCCTTTCCCGCTTCCTTCTTTAGAAATCTAAAGTTTGTGGGCAAAAAAATATTCTGCGATACTACCTATCTGTATACCTAGCAATTCGCAGGCTCGATACAGTTCATCCTGTTTAAACGTCCTTTTGTTGTTAAGAGATAAATTTAGTGTTGGTTCGCTGATTCCAAGGGCTTTTGCAAACGTTGCCTGCGTATAACCTCGCTCTTTCATGCGCCCCAGCACTCTGGAGTAATCGTAATCAAGCATTAATTTCACCTCCTTGTTATCAGTATATATCTTTAGAAATCTAAAGTCAATAGTTTTTCTTAAATTTTCTAAACTTTTTGTTGTAAAATCTAAAGACGTATGCTATATTGAAGTCAAGAGGTGAGTTTGATGGCTGACTTTAAAGACCGTCTTAATGAAGCTATTAATGAAAGAGATATTTCTCCAGCGCAATTGGCTAAAATGTCTGGAGTAAACGAAGGTGCTATAAGCCAATACCGAAAAGGAAAGTATAAGGCAACACAGCGCAACCTGGAAAAACTAGCCATAACCTTGCAAGTTTCTATTCCTTGGCTCATGGGGGGTGATGTGCCGATGGAACGGACAGACATCCATCTCCCCTCCAACGTGCTCCCGCTCCCTAAAACGCATAAGGTGCCGCTGCTGGGATCCATCGCCTGCGGCGCTCCCATTCTGGCCGAAGAAAATATGAGCGGTCAGGTTGATCTGGCCGATGGCATCCATGCAGACTTTGCCTTGCAGTGCAAAGGTGACAGCATGATCAACGCCCGTATCTTCGACGGCGATCTGGTTTATATTCGAATCCAGCCAGAAGTGGAAAACGGCGAGATTGCGGCGGTTCGTATTGGTGATGAGGCTACCCTAAAGCGCGTCTACTATACCCCCGGATCCAACCGTATCACCTTGCGCGCCTGTAACCCACTCTATCCCGATCAGGAATATTCCGGATCGCGGCTGGATGAAGTAAAAGTCTTGGGCAAAGCTGTGGCTTTCTTTAGTTCAATTTTATAGATAGATGTAGTGTCATTCTGAATACTTCGGTGTAACAGAAGATTTCATGCGTAAGGCTGTTTGCTGGTATACGTATGGCAATTTAGACGTTGACTTTTATTTTTGAAAAATTGTAAATTTTGCGAAGATGTATTGCAAAATTGAAAAAAAGTGCATATAATGAGGGTGCAAGGGAAACCTTGATGATACAGTCGTAGAGCGCGACTGTCGCGGAAAAAAGAAAGCTCACCGAGTTGATTTCGTCGTAGAGCGCGACGAACGAAAAATAAAAAAAGCTCACGAAGAAGACCGCCCCCTCTATTTCGAGGGGGTATTTTTTTGACCTTTATTTTCTTGTCAGAAGAGTTTTATAATCACTATTCTTTTTGCCCTGAAATAGAAAGAAAACCAACACGTCCTTATATACAAATATGCGTTAAAATAAACGGAAAATTATTTGCTGTTCCTCTTCGTTCCCATATTAATCATAAATTTGTTTTATGGACAGACAAGGAAAATAAGTGTGGTTTGGATTTTACAAAAGCAGTGGTTATAGAAAAAGATTCTTACATAAATAAAAACTCTATACCACATATACGGCAACATGAATTTGATGCATTGCGTGGAAAAGAATTTATCATTAAACAAAAAATGTTGTCCTATATTCAAACATATAAGAAGGCCAAGCAACGGATAGATGTTCCTCGAAATCGTACAATATGTGAATACAGCACGCTTCAATATTTTGAAAAACATTTATAAGTTGACTTATATTTTTAGAAAAAAACCTGCTCGTTGAAATGTCAACGGGCAGGTTAAATATAATTTCAGTCATTAAAAGGAGGCTAATTAAGATGATAGATACTAAAAAAAGAGAAAAAAACATACTGCGATTCGCAGCTGATAATGGCCGCCTTAATAGAGAGCAAATTGCAGAAATTGTTCAGTTTGCAAAATTTGTAAAAAGTCAAAATAAAAAAGACTTGCAGGAGATTTCTATAAAATCAAAAAATAAATAGTCTCTATTTCTCAAAATCGCTTAGATCAATCTCCCCAACTTCTTTTTCAAAATTCTTTATGTGCTGTTGCAAAGTCCAAATGATCTCATGCGTGCGATCTCTTCCGTAGTACGCCCCGATATAGTCCAATTTTCTTGCCATCATTTCATCTAACCGCAAGGTAAAATTTTTTGTTTTTGGCTTCATCACTAACGCTCCCTAAAAATCAATCTTGATTTTTAGTATAAGTTTTGGTATGATGAATATACCTTGTAGGTATCTGTCAGATATCTGAAAATGGAATTATTTTTCGCTTAACATTTTCTTGTCTCTGGGCATAAGATAACAAAATATCTAAAAATTCTGATCCTGTGGGAAGTTCTTCCATCTCATAACCAGCTATTTCAAACAACCGTTGCCGCCGCAATCTCCAAACGCGCGAAATCGCTGTCCGTAAATTTCTTTCTACTGCGTTCCATTCCACGTTAAAGTATTTTGCAACCGGAATATAAACTTCCTTGACTACTGCACATAATCTATCCTCATCCTCCAGTAAAAGCTGTATCGCATATGCAATTTCCCTATGCCCTTTATAATTTTTTCCAATGGATAAATCGCGTAAAATGTTGTTAATGTCGTCCATGCCTGCTTCTGTCTCCTTCCTCGCTGTCAAAAGCATTTTATGGCGAAAATCGTCATAAAACAGTTTTGTCTATTTTTATTTATATTTTTCGGCGTTTTAAAATAAAATTCCACCGATAAATATGCTGTAGAGGTACTTATAATGAATAAAAACACTTTAGAAGTTTTCGGCTATGTCCGTGTATCTACTGAAAATCAATTGGAAAACTATAGTATTGAGGAGCAAACGATGCGAATTCGCTCCTATTGCCAAGCTAAAGGATGGCACTTAATAAAAATCTATACCGATGGCGGTTATTCCGGTGGGAATATCAATCGCCCTGCCCTACAGCAAATGCTTACGGATATGAAGCGAGGCACCGTTGATGCTATCATCGTTTATAAACTGGATCGTCTAAGCCGCTCCCAAAAAGATACCCTAACCCTAATCGAAGATCATATGCTGTCCGCTGGTGTGGACTTCATTTCTATCAATGAAAATTTTGATACTTCCAGTCCCTTTGGCCGTGCTATGATCGGCATTCTTTCTGTTTTTGCTCAGCTTGAAAAAGATCAAATTACAGAACGCTTTACTATGGGCCGAATCGGTCGAAGTAAAGCAGGGTATTATCATGGAGGGCCTAATGCGCCAAGAGGATATCAGTATGTAGATGGCGCGTTAATTGTAGATGAATTCAAAGCATCTCAAGTAAAAGAAATTTTCCGGCTATTTCTTGACGGAAAGTCTATCAATCGTATTGCGCGGCAGATGGAACAAAAATATGGAGGTCGATGGAATGCCGCTGGTGTTCGTGTTATTCTACTGAATAGTACATATATCGGGAAAGTTAAATTTGCCGGCGTTGAATATGATGGCCGTCATCAGCCTCTTATTTCAAAAGAAGATTTTGAAACAGCACAAAAGCTGCTTTTCTCTCCCGCACGAGATGCTAAAAAAAATTCTGCACAAAAGAACCCTTTTCGGGCCGAAACACTATTGTCAGGCTTAATCCTATGTAGCCGCTGCGGTGCCCGCTATTCCGGATGTCACGGACATTACAAATGCTATTCCCGCGCAAAAGGAAATCCAAGATATGTAAAAGATCCAAATTGTAAAAATGATAACTGGATTATTTCCGAGTTAGATTCCCTTACTATTTCTTCTATCCGTGAATTGCTGGATAATAATGATCTTTTGGATGCCGCCATTGAAAATGCCCGGCCATCTTTAGAAGATTCCGCAAACGAAATAGAAATAACAACCCATCTAAAAGAAATTGAGGCCCAAATTAATAGACTGTTGGATCTATATCAAATCGGTTCGATTCCTACCGAAACCTTGTCATCTCGAATCCAAACACTTGACCAAGAAAAAACGGCTTTAACTACATTATTGGAAAATAAAGAAGATTCTTTCGAAGAACGCAAGCAAGCATTTTTAGAGAATATCCAAAATTTCCGAGATCATTTTGACGATTCTGACCTAGATACTCAACGGCTTCTAATTCGTAGCATTATCGAATCAATTTCTGTCGATGGTCGCAATATCTCTATTCAATGGAGAATTTAATGCAAAATTATTAAACCTATGCACATCGTCAGGCTCTGTTTGCCGCATGCGCTGCATTTTTTAAAATAGCGGTCCAGATTAAACGCCACCCGGGGCAGATAGCCCAAATCTTCCAAAAGAGTAAACAACGGGAAAAAGATCGCCATTGGCGGCAGCATTACCGAAACGACCCAGGCCAAAGTCCGGTATGCACCATGTACCAGCATATCGCAGACAAACGCCGGTGCGCCCATCCAGCCAAAAAAACCCGCCAGTCTTTCTTCGACCCAGAACAAGCCGCTGCTTAGCCATTGAGAGGGGACATTCGCGCCGGCGATTGTCAACCAGAAAATAAACGCCAACAGCGCGATCATGATGGGGAAGCCCGTCGCTTTGCTGGTCAGGACCCGATCTATCTTCCGGTCCCGGCTGCTGTAACCGCGGTCGGCCGATTCCACTGCGTGAGCGCAGATTCGCTCTGCCTGGCGCACCAGGCCCGATACAATTTCATCCCGCAACGCTTGCTCGGTCAGGCCCGCCTGCTCTAACAGTTCCCTTGCTTGGGACAATGGCTCCTGCACAGCAGGGGTTTTTAAAACAGGTCCTCCTAAGTACTGCTGCGCCGACCGAATCAGTTCCTCTTCGCCTTCCAGCAGCCGAAGCGCCAGCCAGCGGGAACTGATTTTTTCCCCGCAGCATTCCCGCAAAGGGGGCTCCAACAGCGCCACCGCCTGCTCAATGGCCGGCGCATACAAAATCTGTACCGGATCAGCTTGCGTGGCCTTATCGTGGGTTACCGCGTCCACCGCATCCATCAATTCATCCAAGCCCCTGCCGCTGCGGGCCGCAGCACCGGTTACCGGCACGCCCAGCTGCTTGGACAACGCGCCGATATCCACATGAATTTTTTTCTTTTTGGCTTCGTCCATTAAATTGACGCAAACCACTGTACGAGGCGTGATTTCTATGGTCTGCAGAACCAAATTCAGATTCCGCTCAAGACAGGTGGCATCACATACCACCACCACTGCATCCGGATCTTCAAAACAAATAAAATCCCGCGCTACCTCTTCTTCTGCCGAATGGGCCATTAGAGAATAGCTGCCCGGAATATCCACCATCACAAAGCCTCTGCCGTTGTGCTCGCACCTGCCCTGCGCGTTGGCTACGGTCTTTCCCGGCCAATTTCCGGTGTGCTGATTCATTCCGGTTAAGCCGTTAAACACTGTGCTTTTGCCCACATTCGGGTTCCCAGCTAATGCGACCACCCGATCCTGAGGGGATTCCCGGTGAATCACCAGCCCTTCGTCTACTGCTTTTCTTCCTGTTGAACCGCTGGTCAATCCCAACGCCCGTCACCTCTTTCTGAAAATAAGCTTCTCTGCATACTGCGCCTCATCAGGCCAAGAACCCCGGAGCGTATTTTTTCGCGTCCGGGGTCTTTTCTCTCAGCGACAAAACACCAAAACGCCTGCCGAGTCTTCTGCGCGCAGCGCAATTACCGCGCCGCGGATTAAGTAAGCCACAGGATCCCCAGCAGGGCTTTTTTGCACACACTCCACCTGTGTCCCTTCAATGAGTCCGATATCCTGCAGACGGCGGCGCATGCTGCCTTGCAGTGTCAGTTTTTCTACCCGGGCGGTTTGCCCGCATTGCAAATTCGTCAAAGGCTGTATATCATTCATAAAGATAAGCTCCTTACAATAAACTAAAATTAGGAATCGGAAACTTTGTTTCCTAATGCTAAGATATGTATAACGCCCAATCGGTGTGAACAGGAGGGAAAACGCCGTGGAATCATCTGCGTTTTATACCATGAAAGGCTACGAGCTGGCGGCGGACGCCCAAATCACCACCGCTATGGAGGACTATCTGGAAATGATCTGCCGTTTAGAGGAAGAAGAGGCCGGACCCGTCCGCATCCGGGCCCTTTCCCAGAAGCTGCATGTCAAGCCCTCATCCGCTTCTAAAATGGTCTCTAATCTGCGGGAAAAAGGGCTGGTTACCGCCCAAAAATATGGAGAAATTCATCTGACCGACAGCGGCCGGACTTTTGGCCGGTATCTGCTGTACCGGCATGAACTGCTGCATCAGTTTTTGTGCTTTCTCAACCACTCCCAAAATGAATTGGAGCAAGTAGAAAAAATCGAACATTTTGTGGATGAAAAAACCGTCCGCAGCATCCAGGCGTTTTTAGACAGCCTGACGCGGGATGGCGGAACATAAAAAAAACCCGGAGAAGAACCTACTCCGGGGTAAGACTCGTCAGTAAAGGATTTATTGTTCCAAGTTGTCAAGATCCAGTAAGCTATGGGATAAGTCCAGTGATTTCGTTTCCAATGCCATCAGATCGTCCATGGTGGTTAAATAGCAACGAAATATATCATCGCCATCCCACGTTTCATAGCAGATATTGTCTTCGGATCGAAAACACGAGTAGATTTTCTCGCCATTATTCATGGGACAGTCCAGAATTTTCAGCTCTCCCTTTTCAAAATCAAAGAGATAAAACTGCTGGGAGTAAGCATAAAAAAGCACTGATGCTATTTCTTCTTCCTGAGAATTGCCGGACGGGTAAAAGGTGGAAAGTGTAGTGGATTTTAGAACCAATCGGGCAGTCCCATCCTCCATTTTATAAATCGCCGCTTCCTCCCCGCAGGCGAAATAGATATAGTCTCCCCAAACCTGGAATTGAGTGATAACATTTACAGTATAATACGCCGGGGCTGCATCGCTCCGACCGCTATAAGGATCCGCAACTTTAAATCGGAACAAATCGTTTGTTTTGTCATTCTATGAAACATACTGTTAAAAAAAGAAAGCCTTACAAAATATTCCCTGTTTTTCCCTTTTTTGTCAGATCTCTCTATCATCCACCTCCATACTTGTAAGTTTTATCAAAATCCCCCGGGGCAGGTTCTGCCCCGGGGGATTTTGATTGGATTTGCAGCGTCGGCCCCATTCGTTAGCGGTCTCAAAGAATCCTTCGCTTTCGTGGGAAAAGGCTATTTTGCCTTTCCCCCTTTTTGGGGCCCGCTCATCAGATACAACGCCGCACGCATGGTATGAATCGGCTCTTCCTTCTCAGCCACCCGAACCGCGATATAGGGCTTGGCGCCGGCGCCGATGGATACCCGGCTGCGCAGGGCCGCCGATACGCGGCTGGCCCGCTCAAAATCGAACACCGACGGATAAAAAACAATCATATCATTCTTCTGGGAAATTTCGTAAATGCCCAGCGACGCCGCAATATTGCGCAAAAGCGCCACATCAATGAGTCCCTGCACTGCCTGCGGCGGCTCCCCAAACCGGTCGATCAGCTCGTCGGTCACATCCATAGCGTCCTCCTCGTTCTGAATCGAGGCGATCTTCTTGTAAATATCAATCCGTTGGGACAAGTTGTCGATATATCCTTCCGGGATATGGGCGCCGATGCGGATATCCACCAGGCACTCCCGCTGGGGAACGGTATTTTCTCCCCGCTGTTCGCTCACCGCCTCGGACAGAAGCTTTAAGTACATCTCATACCCTACCGCTTCCATGTGCCCATGCTGGCTGGTGCCCAGCACATTGCCGGCGCCGCGGATCTCCAGATCCCGCATGGCAATCCGAAAGCCCGAACCGAACGAGGTGAACTCCCGGATGGCTGAAAGCCGCTTGGCCGCCACATCGGTCAGCTCCCGGCCGGGGAAAAAGGTAAAATAAGCATAGGCTCTGCGATTGGAGCGTCCTACCCGACCACGGATCTGATACAGCTGCGAAAGGCCCATTTTATCCGCCGATTCAATAATCAGCGTGTTGCAGTTGGGTACATCCACCCCGGTTTCGATAATGGTGGTGCAGACCAAAATATCAATCTCATGGTCCAGCAGCTGCCGCCAGACCTCAGACAGCTGCTCCTCGTTCATCTTGCCGTGCGCGGTCGTGATTCTGGCGTCCGGTATCAGCTGACTGATCCGATGGGCGCAGGAATCAATGGACTCCACCCGATTGTGCAGGTAGAACACCTGTCCACCCCGGCGCAGCTCTCGGCGGATGGCCTCGGTAAGGATTCCCCAGTCGTGCTCCACCACATAGGTCTGCACCGGATGGCGGTCCATGGGCGCCTCTTCAATGGTGGACATATCCCGGATGCCAGACATGGCCATGTTGAGCGTACGGGGAATGGGCGTTGCCGACAGGGTCAGCACGTCCACCGATTCCCGCATTTCTTTAAATTTTTCCTTGTGCGCCACGCCAAAGCGCTGCTCCTCGTCGATGATGCACAGCCCCAGATCTTTAAACTGCACATCCTTTTGCAGCAGCCGGTGGGTGCCGATAATGATATCCACCTCGCCCCGGCGCAGCTTTCGCAGGATCTGCTCCTGCTGCTTGGGGCTGCGGAAGCGGGACAGCAGTTCCACCGTTACCGGGAACCCCTGCATCCGCTCCAAAAACGTTTGATAATGCTGCCAGGCCAGGATGGTGGTGGGCACCAACACCGCGCATTGTTTTGCGTCCATCACGCATTTGAACGCCGCGCGGATTGCCACCTCCGTTTTGCCAAATCCTACATCCCCGCACAAAAGCCGGTCCATGGGGCGGGGAGACTCCATATCCTCTTTGATCTCGGCGATGCAGCGCAGCTGGTCGTCGGTCTCCTCGTAGGGGAACCGTTCCTCGAACTCTTTCTGCCACTCGCTATCCTGGGAAAAGGCAAATCCCTTAGCCTGCATACGGGCGGCGTAGAGCTTGATCAGCTCTTCCGCCATTTCAGCAACTGCTTTTTTCACCCGCTGCCGGGTTTTTTGCCATTCCACCGAGTTGAGCTTGTTGAGCTTGACCGTTTTATCCTCTTTGGGGCCGATGTATTTGCTCACCAGATCCAGCTGGGTCACCGGAACAAACAGCGCGTCGGTACCCGCATAGCGGATCTTGATGTAATCCTTGGTCACGCCGTGAATTTCCCGCTTGACCACTCCTTCAAACACGCCGATGCCGTGAGCGGCATGAACCACATAGTCGCCAAAGGTCAGATCGGACAGCGAGCGAATCTGTTCACCCGGTTTTTTGGACTTTTTCCGTTTGACCGTTTTAGTAGCGGCCTTGCCGTGGGTAATGAGGGCAAATTTTAATTCCGGCAGTTCCATACCGCCGGACAGGGAACCCGACAATACGCAGACTCTGCCCGCCGTCAGTTCCCGTTCCCCGGCTGCAACCGGAATATGGAGGGCGGCCAGATCATCCCGCAGCGCCGCGGCGGCCTTATCGGTACCGGCCAGCACTGCCACCCGGTAATCCCGACGCAGAAAGCTGTCCAGATCTTCCTCCAAAAGCTTCAGATCGCCGCCCCAGGGGGAAAGCGCTACGGCGTTGAGGCTGACAAGCTCACTGAGCCGAACTTCCGGCAAAGAGCGGGCAAAGTTTTCCAATATGGCGCAGGGCCGCCCCTCCATCGCCGCCAGCACCTGGGGAAATTCCATGGCAAAGGTGTCGCAGCCCTTGAACAGAACTCCTTCCTGCAAAAGCTGGGACACATCCTCGTAGTGCTGCCACATGGAGGTTTTGGAGGCTTCTTTCACCGAGACCATTTCGCAGAAAATCAGCCCTGCGTCCGGCAGATAGTCCAGCAGGGTTGCCGGCTGCGGATAGATCAGCGGCAGGAATTTGTCGATGTTGTTTAACGAAAGCCCTGCCTCCAGCTTTTCCATGTCCGCCAGCAGGATCTCCTTGGATTTGACCCCCTGCTTGCCGCGCAGCGCGTCATATGCTTTTCCCAGCCGTTTGACCAGCCAGGCATTGTCCGGATACAGCACCTCCCGGGCAGGGGTGATCAGCGCCTCTTTGACGGTGTCGATTCTCCGCTGGGAATCCAGATCAAAGGTGCTGATGGTATCAATCTCATCGCCCCAGAACTCCATTCGGTAAGGAGCCGGCGCATGGGGCGGATAAAAATCCAGAATACCGCCGCGCTGGGAAAACTGGCAGACGCCTTCCACTTGATCCCTCCGCTCATAACCTGCGTGCAGCAGGCGGGCGGACAGCGCCTGGAGAGAATGTTCCTCGCCGGGATGAAGGGCCAGCGTATTTTCCCGCAGGGTCTTGGGCGGCAGCGTATATTGCAAAAGCGCTTCGATGCTGCATACAACCAGACAAATTCTCCCCTGGGAGATGCCGTTGAGCACCTTCAGCCGGGCAAACTCATATTCCCGGCTAACCCCCTCCACATCCCGGAAAGTGAATTCCCTCGCCGGATAGACCAGCGCTTTTTCTTCGCCGGCAAATGCATTGACATCCTCACACAGGCGGGTGGCCATGGCCTCATCCGGCGTGACTACGATAAACGGCCCTGTCTCGGACAGCGCCGCCGTTACCGCGGCCTTGTGGATATGGCCCAGGCCCGTCATTTGGGCAGGCCATCCCCGCTTTGCCATGGCCGCCAGCAGCATCCGGTACTGGGGCGCAGATGAAATAAGATCCAACAGCATGGCTTTCCCCTCCCTTGTCTCGCACAGACCGTTACTTTCCATTATATCCGTTCATCGCTTCATCCATGCGACCGGACACAATCAGCCGCGCCATATCCGCCGCATAGTCCAGCACGCTGTCCAGCGCTTTTTGCTCATCGGAGGAGAATCGGCTGAGTACCCATTTGGCCAAATCATAATCCGGATGCGGCTTAGCCCCTACTCCGATTTTGACCCGTGGAAACTGATCAGAACCGGTGAGATAAATGATATTTTTTAACCCGTTGTGTCCGCCGTCGGTACCCTTGCGCCGAATGCGCACATGGCCCGGTTCCAGCGAAATGTCGTCCAAAAACACCAGCACCCGCTCCATGGGGATCTTATAAAAGGCCGCGGCTTCCTGCACCGCCTGACCGGACAGGTTCATGAAGGTGGAGGGCTTCATCAAAAGCACTCGGTGCCCGGCCAGCATACCGTCGCCGCACAGGGATTTGAATTTCAGGCGGTCGATTTTTACACCCAGCTCACCGGCAATCCGGTCTACCGCCATAAATCCCGCGTTGTGGCGGGTATTGTCATATTCTTTTCCGGGGTTTCCCAGCCCCACGATTAGAAAATCCACCGGGCCCGCTGGGACATCCGCTTTTTTGGAAAACAGATTGCGCATATTTCCTCCTTTATCCAAAAGCCGGGCCAAAACGACAAAAAATCCTCCCAGCTTTTAGCGACAGACAAGCAAGGCGGGATAGGTCACTACCCCGCCTTACAGAATTTGAAAAGCCCAACAAAGGCCGTTTTGTTTGAAAGGGATCGGGTTCCCGTCCGATTAGACGAACAGCGGGGAAACCGGTTTGTCCGCATAAATGCGCTCGATGGCTTCAGCAAACACCGGGCCCACCGGAACCATGGTGATTTTGGGGATTTTTTTCTCCTCCGGCAAAGCGATGGTATCCAAAAGCACCAGTTCTTTGATGACGCTCTGCTCAATCCGCTCAATCGCTGGGCCGGAAAGTACGCCGTGAGTAGCGCAGGCGTAAACCTCAGTCGCGCCGCCAACCTCAATAATCGCTTTGGCTCCGTTACACAACGTACCGGCGGTATCCACCAGATCATCTACAATGACCGCGCGTTTTCCCTTTACGTCGCCGATGATATTCATGACCTCGGAGACATTGGCCTTCGGGCGGCGTTTGTCGATGATGGCCAAAGGCGCATTCATCCGCTCGGCAAATTTTCTTGCGCGGGTAACGGAACCCAGGTCGGGAGAAACGACGACAACATCGTTTTGATCTTTGAACCGCTCTTCAAAATAAGGAGCCAGAATCGGCACACCAAGCAGATGATCCACCGGAATGTTGAAAAACCCCTGAATCTGCGCCGCATGCAAGTCCATGGTCAATACGCGGTCGGCACCGGCAGTGGTGATCAGATCGGCCACCAGCTTTGCGGAAATCGGATCGCGGGCTTTCGCTTTGCGGTCCTGCCGCGCATACCCCAGATACGGGATAACGGCGGTAATCCGGCCGGCAGAGGCGCGTTTGAACGCGTCCATCATAATCAGCAGTTCCATCAGGTTGTCGTTGACCGGCGTACTGATAGACTGCACCACAAATACGTCTGATCCGCGGACCGACTCGTGGATGGAAACAGAAATCTCACCGTCGGAAAAATGGGAAACATCGCATTTGCCCATGGGCAGGCCCAGCACCTTGGCGATATGCTCAGCCACCGCAGGATTGGCGTTGGCGGAGAAAATTTTGATATCCTTGCCGTGAAGATTCATTTTTTTAACTCCCTTTTCATGTTGTCCTGTTTTCGTTCTATACTCCACCGTCCTCAGACGGCAAAAGACTATTTTTTCCGCGGGCCCAGCCGCAGGCGGCGGGCCTTTGCCCACCCGGGTTTGAGTACCTGCCGTGCCCTGGCGATGGCCAGCGCGTCATCCGGCACCGAGTCGGTAATGGTAGAACCGGCGGCGACATAGCTGCCGGCGCCGATTTCTACCGGCGCGATGAGGTTGCTGTTGCAGCCGATAAAGCAGTCGTCCCCGATTACGGTGCGGTATTTTGCGTGACCGTCAAAATTGACGGTTACCGTTCCGCAGCCGAAATTGACGTTTTTGCCCACGTCGCTGTCCCCCACATAGGTCAAATGGGCCACAGCGGTATTTTCATCGATTACAGAATTTTTTACTTCCACAAAATTGCCGATCTTTACCCCGGCTTTCAAATGGCTGTTGGGCCGCACGTGGGTAAAGGGGCCGATTTTGATTCTTTCGTCCAGCCGGGACTGCTCGATCTGGCAGGCGTTGATGCAGCATCCGTCGCCCACAAAGCTGTCCTCGATCACCGTATTCGGGCCGATGACGCAGTTTTTCCCAATGACTGTTTTTCCTTTTAAAATCGTTCCGGGCAGAATGGTCGTATCCTGACCGATCACAACATCCGGCGCAATCATAACGCCGTCGGCACAGACAATTTCTACCCCCGAATCCATGTGGCGCTCCAGCTCGGCCTGTCGGGCCATTTCATTCAGCCGCAAAAGCCCCCTGCGGTCGTTGGCGCCCATAGCAATCCGGCTGTCCGGCGCTTCATATCCGCAGACCCGTCTGCCCTGTGCCACCGCAATTCCGATCATATCGGTCAGGTAATATTCGCCCTGCGCATTGTCCGCCCGCAGCCGGTCCAGTGCGTCCAGCAGAAAATCCACCGAAAACCAGTAAGTCCCGGCGTTGATCTCCCGGATTTGCAGCGTTTTTTCATCCGCGTCCGCCTGTTCGACAATGCCGGACACATCTCCGCCCTCGCCCCGGACAATCCGCCCGTAGCCGGTGGGGTCCGAAAACGACGCCGTGAGCAGCGTGACGGCCGCTCCCTCTTTTTTATGTAAGCGGTAAGCATTCTCCAAAGTATCGGCATCCACAAACGGCGCGTCGCCGTACAGCACCGCGCAGTCACCGCCGCGATGCTCCTGTAAAAAAGCTCTCGCCTGCATGACTGCATGGCCGGTGCCCAGCCGTTCTTTCTGCTCCACCCAGGCAAAGCGGGGAATCGCTGCCCGCACCTGATCCGCACCGGCACCCAATACGGCGCACACTTCACCGATGCCGCACTTTTCCAGCGTATCGGCAATCCAGCAGATCATCGGGCGGAACAGCACCTCACACAACACCTTCGGGCGGGCCGAGCGCATTCGTTTTCCGTCTCCTGCCGCCAGGACAACCGCGCATACCTGTTCCAAATTTTTCACCGCCCTTATTCCCATATGAATTTCTATTTCATGAATACGCATTCGATGTCTATTATATTATTGCAATTTTTTTACGTATTTTCAAGTAAAACAGCCCAACTTTTCGTTGAATGCTATCAATTTCGTATAAATGTAAAAAAAAATGTGAAATATATAGAAAATCCTAGAATTCTTTGCTATAATGATTCTGTGCCTATTGCTCATTTGAGGATGGGCTTTCGGGTTGCGCGGATTCTACATGGGAACAGCCACCGCGCAATAAGACGTAAAATAAAATAGGAGGTTGATTCCCTTGAGCAAAAAGTATGTTTACCTGTTCAAAGAAGGAAACGGCTCTATGAGAGAGCTGCTCGGTGGCAAAGGTGCGAACCTGGCCGAAATGACCAACCTGGGCCTGCCGGTTCCGCAGGGCTTTACCATCACCACTGAAGCCTGCACCCAGTATTACGAAGACGGCCGCAAAATCAACGACGATATCCAGGCTGAGATCATGGAATACGTTGGCAAAATGGAAGAGATCACCGGCAAAAAGTTCGGCGATCTGGAAAATCCGCTGCTGGTTTCCGTCCGTTCCGGCGCCCGCGCTTCCATGCCCGGCATGATGGACACCATCCTGAACCTGGGCTTAAACGAAGAAGTCGTTGAGGTCATGGCGAAAAAATCCGGCAACCCCAGAGGGGCTTACGACTGCTATCGCCGCTTTATCCAGAGGTACTCCGACGTGGTTATGGAAGGCGGCAAAAAATATTTTGAGCAGCTCATTGACAAGATGAAAGAGGAAAAAGGCGTGACCCAGGACGTGGAACTCACCGCTGACGACCTCAAAGAGCTGGCCCGCCAGTTTAAAGAAGAATACAAAGCCAAAATCGGCGAGGATTTCCCCACCGATCCTAAAGAGCAGCTGATGGGCGCGATCAAAGCGGTATTCCGTTCTTGGGACAACCCCAGAGCGAACGTATACCGCCGCGACAACGATATCCCTTACTCTTGGGGTACCGCTGTTAACGTACAGATGATGGCGTTCGGCAACCTGGGCGACACCTCCGGTACCGGCGTAGCTTTCACCCGTAACCCCGCCACCGGCGAAAAGAAACTGTTCGGCGAATTCTTGATGAACGCACAGGGCGAAGACGTTGTTGCCGGCGTTCGTACTCCTCAGCCTATCGCTCAGCTGGCTGAAGTAATGCCTGAGTGCTACAACCAGTTTGTTGAGATCTGCAACATTCTGGAGAACCATTACCACGATATGCAGGATATGGAGTTCACCATTGAGGACCGCCACCTGTACATGCTGCAGACCAGAAACGGCAAACGTACCGCTACCGCGGCGCTGAAAATCGCCTGCGACCTGGTTGACGAGGGCATGATCGACGACAAACAGGCGGTTCTGATGATCGACCCCAGAACGCTGGACGCGCTGCTGCATCCGCAGTTCGACGCTGCCGCTCTGAAGAAAGCAACTCCCGTTGCCAAAGCTCTGGCCGCTTCTCCCGGCGCTGCCTGCGGTAAAATCGTATTCACCGCTGAAGACGCCAAAGAATGGGCTGCAAAAGGTGAGAAAGTTGTTCTGGTTCGTCTGGAGACCTCTCCTGAGGACATCGAAGGCATGAAAGCTTCTCAGGGCATCCTGACCGTTCGCGGCGGTATGACCTCTCATGCAGCTGTTGTTGCCCGCGGCATGGGTACCTGCTGTGTATCCGGCTGCTCCGATATCAACATGGATGAGGAGAATAAGAAATTCGTTCTGGCCGGCAAAACCTACGTGGAAGGTGACTACATCTCCATCGACGGTTCTACCGGTAACATCTACGACGGCATTATCCCCACCGTGGACGCTTCCATCGGCGGTGAGTTCGGCCGCGTAATGGAGTGGGCTGATAAATACCGTAAGCTGCAGGTTCGCACCAACGCGGATACCCCCGCCGATGCGAAAAAGGCCAGAAGCCTGGGCGCTCAAGGTATCGGCCTGTGCCGTACCGAGCACATGTTCTTCAACGACGGCAGAATCGCCGCGATCCGCGAGATGATCTGCTCCGATACCGTTGAGCAGAGAAAAGCTGCTCTGGCCAAACTCGAGCCGATGCATCAGGGCGACTTTGAAGAGCTGTACGAAGCGATGGAAGGCTGCCCCGTAACCATCCGTTTCCTGGATCCGCCTCTGCATGAGTTCGTTCCCACCGATGAAAAGGATATCGAGGCACTGGCCAAAACCCAGGGCAAGACCGTGGAAGAAATCAAAGCGATTATCGCTTCTCTGCATGAGTTCAACCCCATGATGGGTCACCGTGGCTGCCGTCTGGCGGTTACTTATCCGGAAATCGCTGAAATGCAGACCGAGGCTGTCATCAAAGCGGCTTTGAATGTTCAGAAGAAACATCCGGATTGGACCATCGTTCCGGAAATCATGATCCCGCTGGTTGGCGAAATCAAAGAGCTGGCTTATGTGAAGAAAGTTGTCTGCGAGACCGCTGACGCCATCATCAAAGAGGCTGGTTCCGATATGCACTACAAAGTTGGTACCATGATCGAGATCCCGAGAGCTGCACTGACCGCTGACGAAATCGCCAAAGAGGCAGAATTCTTCTCCTTCGGCACCAACGACCTGACTCAGATGACCTTTGGCTTCAGCCGTGACGACGCAGGCAAATTCCTGGGCGCGTACTACGACAAGAAGATCTACGAGAATGATCCCTTTGCAAAACTGGATCAGACCGGCGTAGGCAAACTGGTCAAAATGGCTGCGGATCTGGGTAAACAGACCCGTCCTGACATTAAACTGGGCATCTGCGGTGAGCACGGCGGCGACCCGTCCTCTGTTGAGTTCTGCCACAGAGTGGGCCTGACCTACGTATCTTGCTCGCCTTTCCGCGTGCCGATCGCAAGACTGGCAGCTGCTCAGGCGGCGCTGAAAGACTAATCTCTTCTCCTGCACCGTTTTCTCAAACAGACAAACAGGCGCACCGCTTGGCGGTGCGCCTGTTTTGGATTCTGCCGCCGAATCTATCCGTCCAGCCCCCCGAGTGCCGGCGCATATTGCTATCCTTCACAAGGACTTGTTGGTACCATTTGACATTTCCCCCAAATCGTGCAAAAAAGGCGGCTTTCTCCCGATTTTGGATTGCCTTTTTGCCGGCGGTCATGCTATGATGATTGGGAAATTGGAATTGGAAAGGCGGTTTTTTATGATTCGTTCTATTTCCATTGGCTTCAATACCATGGATGTATATGATTTTGTCAAGACCATGTATCCCGGCGGCAATCAGCTCAACACGGCAATTTACGCCAAATGGGCGGGGGCCGACTCCGCTTACCTGGGGTATTTTTCCGACGATGTGCGCGGCCAGCATCTGAAATGGGTGCTGGAGAAAAACAAGGTGGATCTTACCCGCTGTAAGGTGCTGCACGGTCAGTGCAGCTATGCCATGACTACCTTGGTAGACGGTAACCGCACCTTTCACGGCACCCGCAAAGGAGTCAACGCCATGACTCCCATTGTGTTGGACGAAGAGGATCTGGCATACATCAAAGGCTTTGATCTGGCGATTTCCGATTGTTACTCCAATTTGGACCCGGCCGAAATTCAGAAGATCAATGATCTGGGCGTTCCCTTTGCCTATGACTTTTCAGAAGAATTTACCGAGGAGATTCTCAAGGAATACTGCCCTCACGTAGACTACTGTTTCCTTTCCTGCAACCAGCAGGGCAAAGAGGAGCAGATTCACGAGCTTCTTCAGCGGATTCACAGCTACGGGCCGAAGATCGTTGTCGGGACCCGCGGCGCCGAAGGGCAGATTGTTTTTGACGGTGAGCAATTCTATACCGGGAAAGCCGCCCCAGCCACTGTGGTCGATACCATGGGCGCCGGAGATTCTTTCACCTGCTCTTTTTCCGTTGCCTATACTGATTCCAAAAAATCCGGAAGCGAACGGGTGCGGGAGGCCATGGACTTCGGCGCCAAATTCGCGGCGAAAATCTGCGGCGTAAACGGTTCGGTAGGAGACGGCTTGACGTATGAAGGCAGTCTGGAGGATTTATACAACGACGAAGACGGGTATGTTTATAAACCGTATATCAAACCTTTCGGAGAAGTACAGTCCAAATAATCCGCTGTAAAAAAGAGCCTTTCCCGCTGGGAAAGGCTCTTTTGGAAAATTGGACTTCCATTCACGGAAGATTTTGTCTTGGTCAGGACGGGCGCATTTCATTCACCTGGCCCGGCAAAGATGTGCCCGTTTTCTGCTCCAAATGCAGCCAGCGGTCCAGCCTTTGGCGGGGCAGGATCAGATTGACGGCCAGCGCCGCCACTACGCCGATCCCCGTATCGAGCATCCGGTCCAGCGCATAAGCGATATGATGGGCAGGCGTGTTGAACAAAATGATGCACAGCACTACGCCGCCGGGCTGTACGGCGCCGGGCCAGCGAAACTGCACCGAAACCGCCACCAGTATCACAATGCCCAAAAACAAAATCGGCAGACGGAAAAAATAATTCCCGCCCGGAAACAACTGGTGCTCTACCCAGAACAACCCGATTCCCAAAAATCCGCCGATGATGGTGCCAATTAACCGATTCCCACCGTTGAGCCAGGAATTGTCCAAATCACTTCCCATGCCAAAGATTGCACCGATACAGGCAAATGTAGGATTCCGTCCGGCAAACACATAAATCAGCGCTACCAGCGATGCCGCCAATGCGGTTTTCACACTGCGCTGACCAAGTCCGGGGATTCTGGCGTGGATGGGACGATGATCTTCTTTCATTTTATGAAAACACCCCTTTATATCCTTATACAAACCGCCCGACGGCCTTCCGGCAATGGTACAAAAAAGGCTCCAACAGAGCGGATACCGTTAGACAGCTTTCCCAGCATAGCATACTTTTCCGCTCTTTTCCACTGCACAAAATAAAAATTCCCTTTTTCCCAAAATTGCGCCATGCTGCATCCTTTTCTTATACAAACTGTCGAAATGCTTTGGAAGGAACAGGGCGGTACTTTTATCATTTCGTTTGAGGCCGCCAACGCCTGCCGATTTCACCAAGGCAGCATATTTTTAAGCATTGACAAAAGTACAAAACAAATTTATAATGGCTGTAAAATAAGGGAAAATTTACAGGAAACAGGGGGTATGCGCCGTGGAGAAACAAACAATGGGAACCGTTGTGTCTGCTGCAAAACAGTGGTGGCTAAAAGTGAACAACAAGCCTATGAGAACCCATGCTCTGGACGGGGCAGTGTTTCCGTATATCATAAAGGTCAAATATACCGTGGACGAGAAAGATTTCACTTGCAGAAAATGGATAAATGCCGGCAATCGCACCCCGGCGCAAGGGAGCGCTGTTAAGGTCTTTTATGAGGAAGATCGGCCCGCCAAAGCAAGAATTGCAATTTAAATCGGATTTTAAAGGCTCCCACCCCTTCGGCGGGAGCCTTTTCCATGCTGATTGGAAGCTGTTTTGACCAAAATATTTGAAACGCACAAAATCAGACAACAGGAGCAGTTCTGTCCCGTTGTATCCGTTTCAAAGCTATGCTACAATAAAAGCAATCATGATTGATAGGAGGTACTCCCCATGTCGTTTCCCCTTCCCCATTTTACCCCTCCGGATTTCTCCCTGCCGCGGTTTTCTCAGGCGCCGGACGCGGTGTTGGTACCTTCTCCCCAAGACAAGGTTGCGCCGGAACAGTATCACGCAACCACCATATTCCCCGAATATTTTAAAATTGGCGGCCAATGGCTGCTGGCCAAAGAAAGCCGTATGGATTGTGTCGCAGTTTATGAAAACGGCAACATCAGCATTCGAGAGTTCCGACGCTTAAAGAAAGGGGATCTGGTGGTTGTCGGCCGGACGGAAGACGCTTCGGAGGGAATCTTTGTCTATCTGGACGGATTTTCTGCCGAGGAGAGCGGCTCTGCGGAAGCGTTCTCTTTCCGGCAGGGGCGCTCCCGCGAAACAGCCTACTCCCGGGATTACGATTCCCTGTATGATTTGCTGCGCCATGAAAAAGAACACGGCTATATCACTTGGGTATTAGGCCCTGCCTGCGCTTTTGACCACGATTCCCGAGCCGCTTTTTCCAAACTGGTGCAAAACGGTTATGTCAATGCCTTGTTGGCTGGAAACGCTCTGGCCACCCATGACCTGGAGGCCGCTTACCGCAAGACAGCCCTTGGCCAGGATATCTACACGCAAAAATCCCAGTCCAATGGTCACTACAATCATATCGACACCATAAACCGGGTACGGCTGGATGGATCCATCCCTGCTTTCATCGAAAAGGAAGGCATTGGCGACGGTATTATTTACAGCTGCGTGAAAAAACAGGTCCCCTTTGTGCTGGTAGGCTCCATTCGGGATGACGGGCCGCTCCCGGAGGTATACAGCGACGTTTATGAGGGGCAGAACGCCATGCGGGAATGTGTCAAAAAATCCACCACCGTCATCTGCATGGCCACCACGCTTCATTCCATTGCCACCGGCAACATGACGCCTTCTTATCGTGTGCTGGCAGACGGCACCATCCGCCCCGTATACTTTTACAGCGTGGATATCTCGGAATTTTCTGTAAACAAGCTGCGAGACCGGGGCAGCCTGGGCGTCAAAACCATTGTGACCAACGTGCAGGATTTTGTTGTGAATATCAGCAAAGGGCTGGGATTGTAATATTATGGATAAGCAGATTGATTTTCGCATGATTACACCTTGCGGAGAATGCTGCGCCGGCTGCCTGAAAAAGCAGGACGGTTTTTGCCAAGGCTGCCTGGAAAGCGGCGGGAAATGTAAGGAATGGGATCAGTCTGGCGGCTGCCTTATCTTTCTTTGCTGTGTAGGGCACAGTGTTTCTTTTTGCGGACTGTGTCCGGATTTTCCCTGCCAAGGGCTGCGGCAAAAAGCGCCTTGGAACCCTTCTATCGTAGAGGATTTGGCCGCCCTTGCCGCGCTTTATTCCCGTTAAAATCCTCTGCCAACAAAAAAGGAGACAAGCAGCTGCCTGCCTCCTTTTTATTTTGATTACAAGGTGTACTTATTCTGTAAAAGCCTTTTGCGGTGCGAACAGCCCGGCATAGATATCCGCTTTTTCCAAACCAAGACCTTCCATCCAGCCGCAGTACTGCGGCAACACCCCCCAAAAGGCCGGCAGAAAATATTATGCCTTTTGTGTTTGCGCCGCGTCCAAAAGCATTTCAATATGATACCGCGGGCGCGCTTTGACTTCGCCATAGGTCTTTCCGACATAGGCCCCTACCAGACCCAACGCCACTAACTGGATGCCAAGCGCCAGCCAAACCGATATCAAAACCCAGACCCATCCGGCCACAGCCACCTTGCAGCAAAGACAGATCAGCGCTGCCAAAAATCCCAGTCCGGACAAAAAACCGATCCCAACGCCGACACCGGTAATCAAAGACAACGGCTTGGTGCTAAAAGAAGTAATCCCGTCCCATGCAAAGGAGAGCATCTTCTTTAACGGGTACTTGGATTCCCCTGCAAACCGCTCGCTGCGTTCATAAGTGACCACCGCGGTAGGAAATCCGATCAGCGGCACGATCCCCCTCAAAAACAGGTTCACTTCATGGTAGCCGGAAAAGCAGTCCAGTGCTTTTTTGCTCATGAGCCGGTAGTCAGCGTGGTTGCTGACAATATCGACCCCCATTTTTTTCATCAGGCCGTAAAAACCCATGGCGGTGGAGCGTTTGAAAGCCGTGTCCGTATCCCTGGCGCTGCGCACACCGTAAACGATCTGCGCCCCTTTATGATATTCCTCTACAAATTGATCCAGCACTTCAATATCATCCTGCAAGTCGGCATCCAGAGAAATGGTGATGTCGCACAGCTCCCGGGCAGTCATCAGCCCGGCGACCAGCGCATTTTGGTGCCCCCGGTTTCGGGACAGCTTTAAGCCGGACACCGTCGGATTCTCCTGGTGAAAGCCGCAGATCAGCTCCCAAGTGCGGTCCCGGCTGCCGTCATCCACCAACAAAATCCGGCTGTCGCCGGATACCAGCCCTTTCTCCTCCATCCGGCGCAGCTTATCGGTCAGCCGCCGGACGGTTTCGGGCAGGACCTCCTCTTCGTTATAGCAGGGAACCACCAGATATAAACGATCCATGGCTATTTTTCCTCCTGTGATTGATTTTCCGTTTTATCTTTCTTTAACAGCTCTTCAAAAGAAAGCTGATGTTCTTCCTCCGGCGTTTGCAGTACGGTATAGGAAATCGATGGCGCAGGCCGCCGGCGCAACTGATGAGAAAGCAGCAGATACCCCGCCAGAACCGCCAGCGATATACCGCTGGCCAAAAGGCCGACCCCAAAACCTGGGGTTCGATAGGTAAAATGGATGGTGCTGTCCCCAGCCGGAGCCCGCACCGCCATAAAACCAATATCGACCTTTTCAATCTGTGCCGGCTGTCCGTTGACAGTAGCGCTCCACCCCTCGTCATAGGGAACGCTGAAAAACACCAGGTTTTCCTTTGACAGCACGATCTTGGACGTAAAGCCCCTGTTGTCGGTGGTAAATTCGTAAGATGCCTCCCGCCGGCGGTCGGCGCAATCGGCTACAAAAGCGTCCTCGCTGAGCGTATCCGCCTGCTGGTCCGAAAGCTTGGTCAGGATATCACTGTGCCGGGCAATGGCGTCGTCCTCCAGCAGCAGGCCCTTCATCAGCAACCGGCAGCGGTAATCCTTTGCGGTGGCATCGAAGGTTTCCCTTGTAATGTAATGGTCAAACGCAAAACCCATAGGGACAAAATGATCGTTTTCGTAGAGATTAAAGTTCCCATCGGTACGCACATAGGAATATCCCGGCATAGGGCTTTGCTCTTCATTACGCTGTTCAATCACCAGCCAACGCACCGAAAGCAGGCTGCGCAGTGCATACAGCTTGGTATCCGGCTTGGAAGACACATCCCGGGTCACGCCTACTTCCGGATAAAATTCCATCAGCGACACCGGCACAATCGAGTGGAACGCCTGAATGGTCGGGCGATCCCAGTACATGCCAAGATTTTCGAGGGTGCCGTAAAAATCCGTGCGGACAAAGCTGCTGTCCTCGGGGAACTGCACCATATCTCTGCCGTTGATCCCATTTTCAATCAGCCACTCATCGGAACTGCGGGCGTTTTTCCCGTCGATAAAATAAATCCAGCCGAACAGTACGCTGACCGCGCAAACGCCGGCGATGGCGACCCGAGGCATCTGCTTGGTGTTTTTGAAATGCCGGATCAACAGCCAGGTAGCCAGCAGGCACACGCCGGTAAAGGCGGCGTACATCCAAAAGGTCGGCATGTCAGAGGCAAGGCCGATTTTCCATTTCCCCTCTTCCTTGACCGGGGTCAGCCCCACTGCCAGCACCATGCCGACTGTAATGCCCGCCGTCCATTTTACGCCGCGCAGATAGTCAATCCCCCGCCGCTCCATAGCCAGAACCGTAGCCAGGCACATCAAAAGGATCAGCGCATAAAACCAACGGGTGTAGTAAGAGTTGTTCAGCAAAATAAAGATGCTGTTAAGCCCCGGAATCACCGCAATCAAAAGGCAGGCGGCAATCATTTTCTTCAGCCACGACCGCTGCGGCATCAGCAGATAGGCCATCATGCCCGAGGCGCCAAACAGCGGCAGCCAAGCGGTCAGGCTGGACCACTTGGCCCCATGGTTGGGGAACATCACCGGGCGGGAGGGCACATGCGGCGGGAACAGGAAACTGCCGACGATGGCAGGCAGCCGTTCCTCATGCCAGTACAGCCAGAAACTCCAGCCGGACAGCAGATTGTCCGATGTGGTGCGGGGATTTCCGAGGATCCCCAGTACCGCCGGCAGGAAAATGAACAGGGAAAGCCCCATGCCCAAAAGCGCCTCGAAAGCCACCCAGCAAAATTTTTTGAAATTTGTCCCCCAGCTCTTATCCGTGCAGCGGAATGCAAAATACAATATGCAGAACACTGCGCTGCCGATGAAAAACCAGTAGTTGACCACTGCGTTTAATGCAACCGCCACCGCGAAAAAGCCGCGGCGATTGTTCTGCACCAGTTCTTCCATTCCAATCAAAAGCAATGGAAAAAACACCACCACCTCATGGAAATGGTTAAAGAACGTGTTATAGAACATGAATCCGGAAAAGGCGTACAAAAGCGAACCCAGCACTGCAAACTCCCGGCGGCGGACAAACCGCGCCAGATAAAAATAGGAGGTCAACGCCGCGCAGGCATTTTTCAAAATCAGCAGCGGGGCCATCAAAAAAGGCACCCAATCGTTGGGGAACGGAATTGTCAGCCAGAAAAACGGGCTGGTCAGGTTATAAAAGCTGTAAGAGGCAATAAAATTCGCGCCTAAATCGGTGGTCCAGCTCCAGCCGAAATTCCCCTCCCGCACCGCCTGGTGTACCAATTTATAAAAAGGGATCTGCTGGGCGTTAAAGTCCCCAATGAAAATAAAATAGCCGCCGTTGTAAAGGACAAATGGCAAAAAAACGGCAGTCGAAATTCCAAGCGCCAGTAAAAACGCTTTCCAGTGCAGGCTTTTCCGTTCAGTCATAAGCTCAACTCCATCGATGTTTTTCCGGAAGTGGCTGCCAAGCCCTTGCAAACGCTTCCGGTTTGGGCTACCATAACATTAGAAAGGCCTGTCCGGCCAAAGTGGATTCCGCAGGAGGTCCGATTTTATCCCGCTCTGATCAAATAAACTGGTCTATTTCCCTTATTATATCACATTTCTTTCTTATAGTGCTAAAATTTGGGTGAATTTATGCAGGTTTTTCCCTTTTTATCACAAAAACAAGGAGGATTCTTATGGGACAAAGCTCCTTTTTGGCTATGCTTTTCCGAATGAAATACATTAACCGCTGGGGCCTGATGCGCAATACCCGCTGGGAAAATTTAAGTGAACACAGCCTGGAAACTGCCATGCTGGCCCACCTGCTGGCCGTGATCGGCAACCGTCGCCTGCACCGGCAGTATCCACTGGAATCCGTTGTGCTGCACGCACTTTATCACGACTGCTCCGAAATCCTCACCGGAGATCTGCCTACACCAGTCAAATACGACAATCCGGCGCTGCACGGCTCCTACAAGAATGTGGAGCGCGCCGCCTGCGAGCGCCTTGCGGCTCTTTTGCCCTGCGATCTGCGTCAGGATATTGCGCCTTACCTGTCCGGAGACGGACTGGACGCAGATGCACGCAGGCTGGTCAAAGCGGCGGACCGGCTGAGCGCGCTGATTAAGTGCATAGAAGAGGAAAAAGCCGGCAACCGGGAATTTTCTCAGGCAAAAAAGGCAACGGAATCCGCGCTTTCTGCCATGGATATGCCGGAGGTTTCTATCTTTCTGTCTGAATTTTTGCCCGCCTTTTCCCTGACGCTGGACGAACTGGAGCCCCGGAGCAAAGAGGTGGAAGCATGAGCGGTAAAATGGAAGTCTGGCTGCTGGATTTAGGGACACTGTATGCCAAGCAGGAAGGCATCATCTGCCGCGGCTGGCCGCAGGATACCAGCCGGATCCACTGCCAGTCATGGCCGTTCTGGTCCGCCACAGCGGCGGGATTTTGCTGTTCGACACTGGCTGCCGGCCTGACGCGATGACGGGCGGCTGGCCCGCCAACATGCGAGAGGCTTTTCCGCTGACCCGTACAAGCGAGCAGGCGCTGACCCATCAGCTTTCCCTGTGCGGCATTTCCCCCTCTCAGGTGGATACCGTCGTGTTATCCCACCTGCATCTGGACCACGCCGGAAATGCGGGGCTTTTTCCCTATGCCCGGCTTATCGTTCCAGCCGAAGACTTAGAATATGCCCGCCGCCTGATCGAAAACGCAGATCCCGCCCGCCGGAGTGGCTATATCCGGGACGACATTCGGGAACTGCCCGGGAAAATGACAGCGCTGGTGCAGGACCGGCAGCTTTTTCCCGGCATTCGGCTGCTTGGGCTGCCGGGACATACGCCGGCACTGTTAGGTATGGAAATCGCCGCCAGAGGAAAAATCCTATTATTCCCCTCGGACGCGGTGTATACTGCCGCAAACTATGGCCCGCCGCCGGTTTCTCCCCGAAGCCCCTATGACAAATCCCTTCTCCTGCAAAGCCTGGAGCGGGTCCGGCAGCTGGCGGCCCGGCCCGGCGCGCAGGTGATTTTTTCTCACGATATCGACCTTTGGCAGCAGCTTCCCCACGCGCCCATCCCTGTGCTGTCCGAATAAAATTATGCGTCTTTGATTGTTTTCAAGCTGCAAATATGCTATACTCTAATCTGTAAAATTTTGTAGTATTCTGCTGAAATCAGGAGGATTTTTCGATATGAACAACATGCTGATCGCGCAATCCGGCGGCCCGACCGCTGCTATCAACGCATCGCTGTCCGGTGCGATCCAGGAAGCTATCCGCAGCAAAGAAATCGACGGCGTATATGGTGCGCTCAACGGGATTCAAGGCGTACTGGCCGGCACCATTATCGACCTTCGCTCCCAGTTTTCCCGGCAGGAGGATTTTTCTATTCTAGAGTGTACGCCCGCCATGGCGTTGGGTTCCTGCCGGTTCCGTCTGCCGGAAGAGGATGCGGACCCGGCGTTGTATCAAAAAATCGACGAGATTTTTAAGCACTATCAAATCAGCTACTTTTTCTATATCGGCGGCAATGACTCAATGGATACCGTGGACAAGCTGTCCCGTCATTTTAGCCGCACTGGACAGGATATCAAAGTCATCGGCATTCCCAAGACCATTGACAACGACCTGCCCGGCTCTGATCATTCTCCGGGATTCGGTTCTTCGGCCAAATTTATCGCCACCGCCATGTTGGAAATCATTCGGGACTGTTACGTGTATGACACCGATTCGGTAACCATTGTGGAAATTATGGGCCGCCACGCTGGATGGCTCACCGCTTCCGCCGCTCTGCCCCGCACCGTGGGCGCCCGCGCGCCGCATTTGATCTACCTGCCG
>JABLTO010069859.1_pt1 | contig 27672 bp, 17 predicted proteins | sample 7160091 | NCBI WGS metagenome assembly JABLTO01 (sample SAMN14651225, study PRJNA627086) | human gut metagenome | isolation source: feces | host: Homo sapiens
ATGCTCTGGGTAAAGAATATGAATTTCTTCTATTATCTTACAACTTATATTCTTTTTGAATTTGTGTATACAAGCATTATGATTCCTTATGATACGCTTGCTGTTGAGATGACATCTGATTTTAACCAGAGAACTTATCTTACAGGATTCAAGGCAATGTTTGGAAAGCTGGCAAACTTCTTAGGCGCAGCTATACCGGGATTCTTTATTGGAATGTTTGGCAAGGATTCACCACTGCCATTCTTCTATACAGGTGTTACTTACTGCGTAATTATGATTATTTCGCTTACATTCCTTTACTTTAATTCATGGGAGAGACCTTATGAAGATGTAGCAGAGGAGAATATTCCTAATTTCGTTGAGGGAATTAAGAAGCTTTTCGTTGATATTGCATCAACATTAAGAATCAAGACTTTCAGACAGCACCTTGGAATGTATCTGTTTGGATTCGGTGCGGAATGGCTTTTTACAGCGTGCTTTACTTATTATATAGTATTCTGTCTGAACCAGCCATCGACACTTGTATCAGAGCTTAACAGCTTGAGCAGTATCCTGCAGCTTATATCAACAGCTATATTCATTGGAATTGTAGCAAAGAAAGGATTTGCAAAGCCATTTATCGCAGCACTTTCTGTTGTAATCGGCGCAATCCTGTGCTTTTTTGGAATATTTGTATTCCATATAGCTCATATTACAGTTCTTGTATTTGGGGTAATGGTTATATTTGGACTTGGAACAGGCGGTGTTTACTACATTCCTTGGACAGCGTATACATTTATGGCAGATGTTGATGAGGTAGTAACTAACAGAAGAAGAGAAGGTGTATATGCCGGAGCTATGACAATGGCTGGCAAGCTTATGAGAGCAAGCGTTGTCTTTATCTTAGGTCAGGTTCTTGCTGCATTTGGATTTGTTTCAAGTGCATCAACACAGCCACAGAGTGCGGTCAATGCGATAGCAGGTGTCCTTCTTGTCGGTGTTGGCGGACTTGCAATAATCGGAATTGTCTTCTCATGTAGAATGAAGCTTAACCACAAGACTCATAAGATCGTAATTGACGAGCTTGACAGAGTCCACGCTGGTGGCAGAAAAGAAGATGTTTCTGAGGAAACAAGAAGTGTAATTGAGAAATTAACAGGTATTTCATATGACAAATGTTTTGGTAACAATAATATTGGTTATAAGGAATGAGAAAAATTGAACAATGTTAATAATTAATTGCGTTCATTGAATTAATATTAATTAGAATTATGAAAAAGCCCGTAGAAGCAGATTCTATGGGCTTTTTTGCGTTTAAATAACATAAGACTAATCTTTTCTACAATACTATCAGTTTATATTGACGAGGGGGGGTATTATGGTAATATTTAGAAAAATAAAAATTTTATAAAATTAGGAGCTGGAATAGACTAATGAAAATTAAGCTTGCGATATTAGAAAAAGATACTAATTATTTAAATCGTATAGTTATAGCTTTTAATACACGATATGCAGATAAGTTGGAAATATATTCATTTACCAGCTATGAAGTTGCATTAGAGTCATTAGCATCATCTAAAATTGATGTATTAGTGGCTAATGAAAGTTTTGATGTAGATGTTAAAAAACTTCCTCAAAAATGTGGCTTTGCATATTTAGTGGATTCTCCTGATATAGATAATGTCAAGGAGCAGCGGGCTATATGTAAATTCCAAAAAGCAGATCTTATATATAGACAGATATTGAGTATATATTCAGAAAAAGCTGAAAATATGTCTAAAATGAAAATGACAGAGGATGGCAGTAAAGTAATAACATTTTCTTCACCTTGTGGAGGAACCGGCACATCAAGTGTTGCAGCAGCATGTGCTGTTAATTTCGCCAAGAAAGGCAAAAAAGTATTGTATTTCAATCTGGAACCATTTGGTTCATCTGATAATTTCTTTAATGCTGAGGGACAGTTTGATATGAGTGATATTATATACGCACTCAAAAGTGCCAAGGCTAATCTTGCCCTAAAATTAGAAAGTTGTGTAAAACAGGACAGTACAGGTGTATATTTCTTTTCTGCAACAAAAGTTGCGTTAGATATGCAGGAATTACATATGGATGATATAAAACGCCTTTTGTCTGAACTACAACTAATGGGTGGTTATGAGTATGTAATCCTGGATGTACCATTTGGAGTTGATAAAACAATGTTATCAATATATGCGCTTAGCCAGCATATAGTAATAGTTGGAGATGGTTCAGAGGTTTCTAATACAAAAATTCAAAGAGCTTATAATGCATTAACAATTATTGAACAGAATATGGGAGAGCCAATCGTTAATAATATTGGAATAATCTATAACAAGTTTAGTAATAAGACAGGAAATTTACTGGAAAATGTTATAGAAGCCAAAACATTAGGTGGTTCGCCACGATATGAACATGCAACTCAGAAACAGGTAATAGAACAGCTTAGTATATTGGGAACATATGATGAACTTATGTAGTAAGAACTAAAGCACAGGGTATGAGGGAGAGAAAAATATGCAGTTTCAACAGGAACAGGATATTGTAGCAGAAATAAAAAAATATATAGCAGAAAATCTTCCACTTAGCAAAATGAGCGATGAAGAGCTTGAAGAACAGGTAGAGAATATAACAGCTCATAAACTTGAAAATATATATTGTTCAATAGAGCAGAGAGTATCAATAGTTCAACAGGTATATAGTTCGATTAGAGGTTTTGGATTATTAGACAGCATACTTACGGATGACACTATTACTGAAGTCATGATTAACGGACCAGATAATATATTTATTGAACAAAAAGGCCGTCTCTTTAAGTTGGATAAGAAATTTGAGAGTCAGAGAAGACTTGAAGATATTATACAGCGAATAGTTGGTCTGGCAGGACGTGAGGTTAATCAGGCTAATCCTATATGTGATACAAGACTTCCTGATGGTTCCCGTGTAAATGTTGTTCTTCCTCCAATAGCATTATGTGGACCAACAATAACAATAAGAAAATTTTCTAAGACACCTATGACAATAGAAAGACTTATACAATATGGGTCTCTAACTCAGGAAATAGCTGACAAATTGGAACTGCTTGTAAGAGCTAAATTTAACATATTCATATGTGGCGGTACAGGTTCTGGAAAAACAACATTTTTGAATGCACTTTCTAATTATATACCACATGATGAACGAGTAATTACGATTGAAGATTCAGCGGAATTACAGATAACAGGTATAGATAACCTTGTAAGTCTTGAAACAAGAAATGCTAATGCATCAGGTGCGGGTCAGATAACAATAAGAGATCTTATAAAATCTTCTCTGCGAATGAGACCAGAAAGAATCGTAGTAGGTGAGGTCAGAGGCGGAGAGGCGTTGGATATGCTTCAAGCAATGAATACAGGCCATGATGGTTCATTATCAACAGGACATGCCAATTCAACACAGGATATGTTAAGCCGTTTGGAAACAATGGTTCTGCAGGGAGCGGCAGGTTTACCACTTGAGGCCATCAGGCAGCAGATTGCATCAGCAGTAGATATAATTATTCATCTTTCGAGACTGCGTGACAAGAGTAGAAAAACAATGGAAATAACAGAAGTTGTTGGCTATAAAGATGGTCAGATAATTCTTAATCCATTGTATGTGTTTGAAGAGGATGAAAACAGTACGTTAGATAAAGTGTCTGGAAGTTTAAAGCGAACATCAAATCCGATGATAAATGATTTTAAGTTGAAACTTTCAGGAATAAAAGAACAAATATAAAATCGGAGGTACATATGTTTAAGAAAAAGAAAAAAGAGCCATTAGAGCCGCAATATTATCAGTCTCCGACAGGAATACCAACATACAATTACAGTGTTTATTATATGTCAAAGAAAGAGAAAGTAATATATTTCTTAATTGCTTTCATAGTTGGAGCTGCTATTGGATATCTGTTTTATGGCGGAATTGGTAAGGATGATTTAGGCAATGCAACAACGGTTACATATGTACTGGATGTTATTGTATGTACAATTACAGGTGTAATAGCGGGAAAAATGTTTCTTCCTATTAGAACAAAGCAGATAATCAAAAAGAAGAAGAATGATTTACGACTCCAGTTTAGAGAACTCCTTGATGCTTTGGCAACATCCATAGGAAGTGGAAAGAACATAATAGACTCATTTAAGTCAGCATATGATGATCTTAGTATTATCTACAATGAAGACGCAAGCATAATTAAGGAATTAGCAATAATACTGGATGGAAATAACAACAATATTGAAATTGAAAAATCTCTTCTTGATATGGGAATCAGAAGCGGAATAGCTGACATAGTAAGTTTTTCAAATGTCTTTGAAACCTGTTATAGAAAAGGTGGAGATATCAAAGATGTAATTAAAAATACACAACAGATTATTAATGAGAAGATGGAAGTCCAGATGGATATAGAAACAATTGTCACATCTAGCAAGAATGAAGAAAATGTCATGACAGTACTTCCTATAGGATTAATAGCATTAATTAAAATGATGAGTCCGGAGTTTTCTGCTAATTTTGTAACACCAGTTGGAATAATTTCTACAACAATTGCAATTGCAATGTTTATTATTGCAAGAAAAGTTGGTCAGAAAATATTAGATATAAAAATATGATAGGGAGGCATATATGTTTTTAAGTATACAGTCATTAGTAATAATGGGAATTGGAACAGTAGTAACATTATTTTTCCTTATCATGTTAGTCACAAGTGGCAGATATGATATGTATCTTGAAACACTTGATAGTAAGGAATATCCATTTTTTCAGTTGTATGGTGTGGGATTTAGAATAAATGATTTGATAAGAATGGATTTTTCAAGAAAATCAGAAAGAAAAAGAAAACAACAGCTGGCACTTCTTAAGGGAGATCAGTTAGCTGAGTATTATTTGAGAGTTAATGCAGCAGAGAGAACAACATTCGCATCATTGTGTGTAGTTGCAGGATTCATCATGTATGGAATATCAAGAGAAATTATAGTTCTGATTTTGCTTATAGGATTTGGTGCATTGGCATATTATTATGTTTCAACAATTCCATCGGAAACTATAAAGAAGAAGACAGATGCCATACTTAATGAATTCGCAGATGTTGTATCAAAACTTGCCTTGTTAGTAAATGCTGGAATGATTCTTAGAGAAGCATGGGAGATGATAGCATATTCTGGCGAAGGTGAATTATATGATGAAATGAAACTGGTGTGTGTGAATATTAATAACGGAATGTCAGAGATAGATGCATATACGGAATTTGGAACCAGATGTACAGCATCAGAAATTAAAAAGTTCACATCAACGATAATACAGGGAGTTGTAAAAGGAAATAAAGAACTTGTAGAGATGATTAAGATGCAGAGTCGTGAGATGTGGAATTCTAAACAGCACAGGGTAAGACAGCAGGGCGAAAAGGCAGCAAGTAAATTACTTATACCGACATGTATTATGTTCATAGGTGTGCTGATAATGATAATTGTGCCGATATTCGCTAACCTTGGGGTATAGCGGTTGAGGATAAATTCAAACGAGGAAAGGAGAGAAAATATGTCATATTTATTAACACTTAAAGCTGTTGCAGGCGCTAAACTTTATAATTTCTTCCATGATGAAAAGGGAGAGGTAAATATTGTGGCTACAGTTGTATTGATTGGTATAGCAGTATTATTAGCAATCGTATTTAAGAATCAGATTGCTAAGTTGTTAAATACCTTGATTACGACAATTACAGGACAGGCAACTGGGGCAGTAACTGATGCACCAGTAACGGAGTAGCATTTATAATCTGATATCTCTGAGAACCATATGTTTCTCAGAGATATCAAATTAAAAGGAGTTGTACAAAATGAAGAATAGGATAAAGAACATAAAAAATAGAATAAAAGATGAGCAGGGAATTATGCAGATAGTAGAAGCTGCAATAGTATTTCCAGTTATGTTTTTTGTCCTGTTTTTTATTATATTTATAGGAAACATGTATTTTGAGCAGGCAAAGGTAGATAACATAGTGCTTAAATATGCAGTTATGGGCGCGGAATATGTAAAAGACCCATATTCATATGATATTAGTAAAGGAAATACATTGCCTACAAGTGCATCAAGCGTCAAGCCTGAACCATATAGATATATTATTGGTACAGGGTTAAATGGAAACATATCAAAAACAGTGGATAATATATCAGCAGATGTAAAGTCGGAAATTAATGATAAAAGCTTAGTGTTTTTCAGTAATTCTAAAGCAAATAATGTAACAACGGATAATAAGAATGGAAAGGTTGCATGTTTTAATAATTATATTATGTATTCGACATTTTCAGTGCAGGTCAATTATCAGGTTAAATTTCCTATAAGATTTTTAGGTGATGATTATCCAACTATTTTTAATTTGTCGTCAAGAGCAGAAGTTGCTGTAGATGATGTCCCGGAATTTATAAGGAATGTAGATATGGTGGTTGATATGTTTGAGGGAACAAAAGTAGGAACTACTATAGAGACAACGCTGACAAAGATGAAGAACTTTATTAACAAATTTAGTAAATAATAGGGAGAGACAAAATGTTGAAATTAATGCACAGAAGAAGAGGAGCAATATCTATATTTTTGGTAATAGTATTGTTACCTATGATGATGGTTTCTGCAATATTTGTTGATGAAAGCAGAATTCAATTAGGAAACTCCATTGCTACTGCGGCAGGAGATTTGACATTAAATACAGCGCTTACTAATTATGACACAGTATTAAAAGATATGTATGGATTGTTTGCAACATCACAGAATATGGATGAATTGTATGCCAATCTGGAAACATATTATAGAAAATCGATAGTATCAGCAGGTGTTGCGGAAGCGGATGCAGAAGATTATGCTTCGCAGATAATGGAATTTCTTAAATCAGAAACTGGTAAAGATGATTTAATGAATATGAATTTGAAAGAATTTACTGTTAGCCAGGCGGATAATGGTAACCTTGCAAATGCTGCAATGTTAAAGAATCAGATTGTAGATTTTATGAAATATAGAGCCCCTTTGGGGATAGGAATGGATTTCTTAAATGCTTTACAGAGTATGAAGAATCTTAATAAGCAGATGAAGTTAATAGAAGATAAGACTGCTTTTTATGATGAAGAAAATAAAGTTATATCCAGTCTTCAGGGTGCATGGAATCAGATGCAGATATATCAGTATAAAGGACCTGAATGGGATGGAAGCAGTCAGCTTGAAAATAACTTTCCGAAAAATAGTGATGTGTACTTTGACACAATGAAACAAGATTTTGAATCTAGAAAAGAGGAACTTAAAACAGCAGTTGATGAAAGTATAACATATTTACATTTCGACGGAAGTAAGCTTGGGTTAAGTGAGTCATCAGTATCATGCGATATAGGTGACGCAGATGATAAGTGGGATGATGTATGGACTGTTAAGTTATTTGGTACAACTAAAACATTTACAACATCTCAAGGAAATTTATTAACAAAAACAGAAATAAAAGATGTATTAGACTCTATATCTTCTGTAAAAAAGGCTGAAGATGCAATCAAGAACGCAAAACAGAATGAATTCTATGATAAGCTTTCACGAATTAATAATGGAACTAAGTCTGCGCAGGAATTAATGTATATAATAACTCTTCATAATAATGAAGGTCTTAATAGTGGATATGCAAAGGCTATATGTGATTATGTGCAGGCATTAGTGGACCTTAAAGAAAATTATTATCGTTATGGTGAAGATGCTGCTGGAGAAGTAAAAGTCAAGTCGAATGGAGATGGAACATTTAAAATACCATCATCAGGAGAATCTGAAGATACTACATTGGCTACTGCGGCAGAGTCATATCTGAAGGATATGCTTGATGGTGGAAATATAGATGACAAATATATAAAAGAATACAATAGTTTAATGAGTTCATTATATAGTAAAGGCTCTGGCATGAAAGATATATATAATGAAAAGAAACTAGATGCTAAAAATAAAATAGAAGGTGCTAGAGATTCTGTAAATAATTATATGGCATTTATTAATGCAAGAATAGATAATCTTACAAATGCAATTAATGCACTTAATGAAGTGAAGAATTCTGTAAGTAATGGTGGAGCATATGATAATAAGCTTACTGCATGGAAAGGATCAGCAGATGCATTAGGAAATGATTCTATGGCTCAGAACGATAATGCAGATATAGCTAAAGTTAAAGAGCAGTTTAAGCCGGAAGAGTTTCAGACTCTCATTGATAAACTTTCAAGTGCAAAATCTACTCTTGAAGATGAAATATCTGAGATTGAGAAATATGAAGTATTGGGCATTAAATGGAAAGATATTGGAGATAGTAATACGGCAGATTTTATCTGTAATAATATATCAGAGTCACAGAGAAACTTGATTAAATCATGTGATTCTAATGAATCATATGATTATACAGATGTGATTAATGAAGTCAAGAATACAGTAAAGTCAGGTTCGCCAAAGACATCATTTAATGCTTCAAATGAAAATCCTGATTTAACAAAACCTCAAGTAAGATTATATACATATCTATATAATAACTATAAAGACGATGGTCTCAATTACGATACAGGAGCAAGTCAAACTGTAAGTAATAAGAGTGAAAAAGAGCAGGCATTAAAAGACGAAAAAGCTTCTTTACAAAAGAAAGCAGAAGAATATAAAAATAAAAAATCAACTACATCTACTAAAACAACAGGGAGAAATATATCTAATATTAAAAGCAGTCTTCCATCTGGAGGAGCGGGTGGTTCAGATGGCCCAACAGGTGAAGTACAGACAGATTCAGATAAGATGAATTCTGGAGATAGTAGTAAAAGTATTACACAGATGCTTGACAAAATAACTAATTATATTACATCAGGAGAAATTGCTACAGATTTTAGAGACAATTTATATATAACAGATTATGTAATGGGAATGTTTACATATGATACTTATGAAGCAGAATTATCTAATAAGTACGGAAACGGTTCTACAGGTTTTGATGCATGGTATGAGGAAAGTGATGGTAAGTATGCATTAAAAGATGCATATAAAACAGAAGCAGCGAAGGCACTTTCGCTTACCAAGAATAAGATAGATCCCAATAATCATTATCTGTATGGCGCAGAGGCAGAATATATTATATATGGTGGAGATAATCCATATACATCAGCAACTAATGCTTATGGGGCAATATTCCTGATAAGATTTGGATTTAATACTGTATATGCATTTCAGGATACTTCAATCAGAGGAGTGGCAACTTCATTAGCAACATCATTGTTTGGTACTCCACCATTAACACCATTGATACCTGTCGCTAAGATTGCAATAACACTAGGATTTTCAATTGCAGAATCAGCATATGATTTGTATCAGTTAAAATGTGGAGAAGCAGTTCCTATTATCAAGAAAGCTGATACATTTGTTATGAGCCCGGCTAATATAACTAAAGAAGCAGGACAAAAGCTTGTAGATGCAGTAGGAAATGAAGTAGATAAGATAACTAATTCAACAGTAGATAAGTTAACAGAATTGATGAATAAGACCGATGAAGAGCTGCAGGATTGGATAAATAGTGAAAATTTAGAAAATTTAGTGGGAGATATTTCGGATTCACTCGTAGAAAAATACACTAATTATTCTAATGAAGTTGTTGAGCAGTTAGTCACTACTATTAATAATGTTAATTTGTCGTTTAGTGTTAATGAAGAAGATTCGAAAGAACTTACATCTGAAAAAAAAGCTGAAATAAAGAAACAGTTAAAAGAATGGGTCGATGGTAAAACTGGTACAGATGAGCTTCTTAAGTCTGTATACGATATAGCATATGATTGTGTTGTGAATAGTAGTGAACAATATATAGACAAGATGTTTGAGGCTATACAAGAAACTTCTACTAGTAATATTAAAGATACGGCAAATATTTTGGATTCAAAAGTAAATGAATTGATAACTAATATATCTGGAGATATATCAGAAAAAATAAGCGATTCCGTTAAAACAGCTGGAACAAAATTATCAGAATTTAAGGATACATGTGCAGAAAAACTTAGGGAAGCAGCTAACCAGGGAGCAGAAAAACTTAAAGAGGAGCTTACAAATCAGATAGGGAATGCATTTGGAGATTCAGAGATGGGAAAACAAGCAAGTTCAAATTCAGTTGCTAATTTTACGAGTTGGAGATATAGCGATTATTTAACTTTGTTTTTAATGATTTCATTATTTGGAAATCAACAAAATGTAATTAGTAGAATAGCAGATGTTATTCAGATGAATATGGAGAAAAGCGAAGGCAAACTTTCAGAAACTGGTTTAAGTGATGGAGCTTTTCTTATGAAAAATGCATGTACCCATATTAATATTGAGGCTACCGTTGAAGTAAAACCTCTTATGATGGCATTACCGTTTATGGCAGAAACGACAAAAAGTCAGTTATCAGGAACTACGTGGTATACCGTTAAGTATAAGGGAACTGCAGGATATTGATAATAAATTAATAGAATAATATTTGTTTAAAGGAGAAATATAAAATGAGAAAGTTTACATGTATGTTAGTGGGAATAGCAATGATAGCATCAGTATTGACTGGGTGTGGGAATAAAAATAATACTGTTGTGGATAATGAAGAGAATACACAAATAAATCAAACACAAGACACTAATGCATCAAAAGAGGAAAAGCAAACTAATCAGGGAGAAGATATACTAGATAATCAACAAAAAACTTTTGTGGGATATACAGCACAAATACCTAAAGATTATGTATTTACAGGAAATGCTGGCAAAATTATTTTTAAATCAGACGATAAGACTGATGTTTATATAGCTAGAACAATGGAAGATAAAGCTTCACTATCAGTATCTAATGTTACGAGCGAAAAAATAGCAGAATATATTTCAAAATATTTATGGTCGGATGATGGAATTTCAAAGCATATAAATGGGTATACAAAGGATATTCCTGTTTCAATTACTTCAGTTAATGATGTAGAAATTAACGGAATGAAAATGAAGAAATTTGAGGGATCTCTTACATTGGTAAAATCAAGTAGTGATAAAGATACTAAATGGGATTGTTATGTATATGGGTATATATTTGAAACAAATACTAAAACGGTTGGCTTTTTTGGTCTTGAACAGGAACAGTCTCAGCCAAAAGATAAAATTGAATTAATAAAGAAAAATTTGGATGCAATGATAAAGACAGTTAAGCTTATTTAACAAGCAAAGTCATAAGGGAGGTGCAATAGAATGTTAAAGCTTTTAAAGAATAGAAAAGACGAAAAAGGAAATATAACAATAGAGGCGACTATTGCACTGACCACTTTCTTGTTTATGTTTCTTATGATATACAGCCTTATTACAATATGCAGAGCACAGGCAAGGATTCAGGTGGCGTTGGACGGAACGGCAAAAGAAATATCACAATATACATATTTGTATAATATCACAGGTCTTAAAACATCCGTGGATGGTGTACATAGCAGAGCCGGAGAGATTGAGGATAATGTTAACGGATTTATAGGAGATGTAAGCAAAACATTAGATGGAATTCAGACTATTAAAGATGATGTTGGTGGAAGTATCAATGTAGGTAGTATAGAGGAATTAAATAATCAATTTGACAAAATTAAGACAGATTTAGAAAAAACTGGAGAAGATGCCAATGCAGTTAAGGATACTGTTCAGCAGACATTGGCAGAATTATCAGATAATCCGCAAAAATTAATGCTTGGACTTGGAACAGTACTTGCAAGTGAGACATTAGATCTTGCTACATCAAGAATTATAGCTGAACCAGTGTGTAAAACATTGATTCAGAAACATTTGAAAAGAAGTGGTAATGATACAGCAGATGCATTTTGTAAATCTGTTGGAATTGTTCAGGGAACTTATCTTACAAAAAAGAATAATTTCAATGGGTTAGATTTTTCAAGATCAACAATATTTGCAGATGGTTCAGATGAAATTGTACTTGTAGTAACATATAAAATCAGACTTTTGCAGTTATTGCCAATAGATGCAGAATTGACAATTACTCAGTCTGCCGTTACAAAAGGCTGGCTTGGTGGAGATAAAACAGCTACTAATAAAGATGCGGCAGATAAAATATCTGATATTAGGAAAAAGAATAATGATTCATTGTGGAATTATGCTTCACTCTCAGAGAGGAGTGACTTGATTAGATCAATGGGTGTTACGGAATTAAAGAATCAGGGGTATAGTGCAGTAAGTGGAATGACTCATGTACAGGCATACAAAGAAGATGGTGATACAAGTACATTTGTGATGGTTGCTTCTTCTAATGCATTATATGGCATAGATTCCATTGATAAAGTAGATAAAGAGGCTATAAAAAATAATCTTAAGTATTTACAATCGCAGATTAAGGCTGATACAGATAATGTTACTAAGGTTAAGATAAAGAAGAGTAGTTCTTCTGGAATAAAAACAGAACAAGTTACATGTAAATCAAATAAAAAGCTTGTTATTCAGGTGGCAATACCTGAGGATGAAGGATTAAAAGAAATATATGAAGAACAGGCAAAAACATTAGGTGGAGATGTTACATTTGAATTTATTCCAAGCTATGGAACAGCTTTTGAAAAGAAAACAGAATCAGGAGGAAATAATTCATGAACATATTCATTTTGATGGTTGTTGCAGTGCTGTTAACAATGGGTTCGTGGAGTTACTTACATATTGTTAATATTGAAAAAGAAAATAGAAATCTTAGCGGGATTATTAATGCTGTTAAAGCTGATAAATTTATAAATATGTATTCTATTATTACATTAGTAATTCTGGTTGGTCTTGGTATAGAACTGGAACTTATATATAAGAATAGCCTGCTAACCTGGAATATTAAATTATTGGTTTTAACAGGAATAATATTTCCGGCTGCGTTTATTGATTATAAAGAACATATAATCCCTAATAAGATTATTGGAAGTGCAATTCTTTTAAGGATAGTTATATGGATAATTGAAGCATTTATAGATGTGGAGAAATTTTTGTCTGTATTAAAAGGAGATATTATAGCAAGTGTAATTATTGTCGTATTCTTTTTTTTATGTTCATTAATTGTTAAAAATGGCATAGGAATGGGAGACGTTAAATTAATGGGAATAATGGCATTGTACCAAGGTCTCACAGGTATAATGAGCTCATTATTTTTTTCTATGCTTGTAGCGTTTGTTGAAGCAATAGTGTTATTGATTACACATAAGAAAAATCGAAAAGATGCAATTGCTTTTGCACCAGCTGTATTAGTTGGAACTATATTAGCTGTGGCAATGACTGGTTTGTAAAAGGAGAGACATATGAGTAAAGGTGCAATAAGGATTTTAGTTACATTTGGTTTGATAATATTACTTGGGCTGTCATGGTACACACTTATTACAGATGGAACTAAACAGACAAAACAGTACAATACATATATTAACACTGCAAGAGAAAAGGCAAGACTTAAGATAGAAAAAGATGCTGTTGCTAATTATGAGGCAGCACTTGCTATGAGAGATACTATTGAATTACGAGATGAAGTTGCGCAGTTTTATAAAGATTTAGGTGAATATGGTAAATACACTGAGTATTGCTCAGACATTATTGATAAATATCCGTACGAAAAAAATGGATATGAAAGACTGGTTGAATATTATAGTGATGTTACTAATTATTACCAAAGCTATAGTACAGCTGATAAGGCAGAAAAAAGAGGAGTTAAGTCCGATAAAATAAATCAGATATGTGAGCAGAATAAATATAAGTATGATGTGACATATATAAGTTATAAGCAGGCTGGTCCATTTACAGCCGGATTTTTCCCTGTTCAAAAAGAAGACAGTACATGGGGATTCATAAACGCATATGGAAAATCTGTGATTTCATGTATATATCAGAAAGCCCAGCCTTTTACATCTAGCAAACTGGCTCCTGTGTATACACAGAAAGGCAGATGGGAGCTGATTGATACAGCGGGAAATACTAAATATGTTGATCCAGAGGAGAAGAATATAGAAGATGTAAGACCAGTTTATTCAGATCTAATGGCTGTTAAATATAATGGGAAATATCATTATTGCGATATTAATTTTAAAGAAAAGTTTGGTTCGTGCGATGATGCAAGTGCTTTTAATAATGGAGTTGCAGCAGTTAAGGAAGGCAATAAGTGGTTCATCATTGATGAAAAGGGCAATAAGGTAGGAAATAGCACTTTTGATGAAATAGTTATGGATGATAAAACGGTTGCATTTAGAAACAATGTCGCATTTGCAAAGAATGGTAATAAATACATACTGATTGATACTAAGGGAAATCAGGTTGGAAGCTCATCATGGGATGAAGTTGATGCGTTTAATTCAGATCAACCAGCAGCAGTTAGAACAGGAGATAAATGGGGATTTATAAACTCAAAAGGAGAAATTGTTGTTGAAGCAAAATATGATGGGGCACGTTCTTTTTCTAATGGATTTGCAGCAGTAAAGAAAGAAAAAAATTGGGGATTTATAGAATCTGAGAATTATGACATCTGTATAGATTATATGTTTGATGATGTTGGAGATTTCAGTAATGGAGGAAGTGTATTTGTAAAAAGGATAGAAACATGGGCAATGCTCAAGATATACAGATTAAGTAAGCAGGCATAGGAGGAGTAGCAATGAAGTTTACATATGAGAATCAAGGAACAAACACATATCTAGTATATGAGATAAAACAGAATGATGTTGTTGATACAATGAGTCTTGGAATGCTTACAAACAATAAGATACCAGGAATTACACCAGCTTTGTTTACTCAGATGGATAGTGAGAAATTTATTAAATATAATGTTACAGCTAAGATATCTGCTAAAGAAATATTTATGGGGTCTGTAAATAAAAAGAGACTTTTAGGAGTGCTTTCTGGTATTGTGAATGCAATTAGTTCAGCAGAGGAATATATGATAGATACTAGTACGCTTGTATTAGATATGGAATATATCTATTCTGATGTAACTACTTGTGAAACAATTCTTATATGTTTACCAGTTGAATCAGAGGAAAAGGAACAGGTAGATTTTGGAACATTCTTTAAAAATATTGTATTTAGTACAAGATATGATCAGACAGAAAATTGTGATTATGTTGCAAAATTGATTAATTATTTAAATGGTACTCCTGTATTTTCATTGGTAGAATTTAAAACAATTCTTGATGAATTAACTAATGTTAATCCATCAAAGTCGGCAGCACCAGCTCCACAGGTACAATCTGTTAGTCAACCTGTAATACAACAGCAGTCTGTTGTGCAGTCTCAACAGGTTCAGTCTGCATCTCAGATGAACACAATTCCTAAGCAGTATGGAAGTCCTGTAATTAGTCAGCAGGCATCAGTACAGCAAGGAATTAGTCCGCAGGTAAGACCACAGCAGCAGGTACCAATGCAGGAAAGACCTGTGCAACAGAATATGCAGCAGATGCAGATACCAGGTATGCCAGCACAGCCAGTATTACAGGCTAATCAGACAAATCAGGCATCATCTAATGGAAATGAAAAAAAGATGTCAATGCTGCATCTTATGATGCATTATAGCAAGGAGAATGCTCAGATTTATAAGGAACAGCATAACAAGTCTAACAGCGTAGCGCCAATACAATCACAGCAGCAGAAGCCGAATGTGAATAATCAGGCATTTGCTATTCCTGGGCAGCAGGCACCATCTGTGAATCCAATGCCTACAGCACAGCAGACATTATCACAACAGGTGAGCAGACAGCCACAGCAGTATAACAATCCGGTTGTTCAACAATCAGCGGTTACACAGCTTCAGATGCAGCAGCCTGTATATAATGCGGCACCTGCTAATTTTGGTGATACAACGGTATTGGGAGTCAGTGCAGGAATAGGTGAAACAACTGTATTAAATGAAGCTATGACAATGGAACCTAATGAGCCTAGACCATATCTTATCAGAACTAAATATAATGAAAAAATATTGATAGATAAACCAGTGTTTAAAATTGGTAAGGAAAAGAGCTATGTTGATTATTTTGTAAGCGATAATACAGCAATAAGCAGAAGTCATGCCAATATTATTGAGAAGGGTAGTAACTATTTTATTATTGATACTAATTCAACTAATCATACATTTGTAAATGGTTCGATGATTCAGAGTAATATGGAAACACCAATTAAGCCAGGTGATAAGATTAAGCTGGCAAATGAGGAATTTGAATTTAGAATCATATAAATAATAGTACATAGGAAGGTTGGTGCTAATATTGAATTATATTATATCAGCGTCTACAGATATAGGCACAACAAAGAAAACCAATCAGGATAGCTTGTCAGTAAAGATATTGGATACATCTATTGGCAGGATGGCATTTGCAATTCTGTGTGACGGAATGGGTGGTCTTGAAAAAGGAGAAGTTGCAAGTGCAGCTGTGATTAACGCATTTAATAACTGGGTTACAGACGATTTACCAAAGCTGTGTACAGCACCTTTGATGGACGATGTAATCCGTTCACAATGGACAACAATTATCACACAGATGAATGAGAAGATTAAAGGATACGGTGCAAGGCAGGGGGTTAAACTGGGAACCACAGCAGTTATTATGCTTATAACGGATACAAGATATTATATTATGAATGTCGGTGATTCAAGAGCTTATGAAATCTCTGACAGAGTAACACAGCTGACTAATGACCAGACATTTGTTGCCAGAGAAATAGCACTTGGTAATATGACTCTGGAACAGGCAGAGACAGATAGCAGAAGAAATGTGTTATTACAGTGTGTAGGAGCTTCAGATGAGGTATATCCTGATATGTTTTACGGTGAGACCAGACAAAATGCAATGTATATGCTGTGTTCAGATGGTTTCAGACATGTAATAAGTAATGAGGAAATATTTGCGAAGCTTAATCCGTCAATATTGTTTGATGAAAATAATATGAATATTAATGCAAAGAGTCTTATTGAGACAGATAAAAGCAGAGGAGAGACAGATAATATATCTGTTGCTCTGGTAAGAACATTTTAACAAAGGAGGAGGACTACATGCTTGAGATAGGATCGTTAGTAGATGGCAAATACAAAATCCTGAATAAAGTTGGACAGGGTGGTATGAGCGTTGTATATCTGGCGATGAACGAGAAGGCTAATAAGCAGTGGGCTATTAAGGAAGTCCGTAAGGATGGTATTAAGGATTTTGAAGTAGTTAAACAAGGTCTTATTGTTGAAACTGATATGCTTAAAAGATTAAGTCATCCATATCTTCCTAGTATTATTGATGTAATTGAGGATGAGAATACATTTCTTATTGTTATGGATTACATTCAGGGTAATCCATTAAGTAAGGCAATTGAGGAATATGGTGCACAGCCACAGGATAAGGTTATTAAATGGGCTAAACAGTTGTGCGATGTATTAGGGTATCTTCATACAAGAACACCGGCAATTATATACCGTGATATGAAACCTGCGAATGTTATGTTAAAACCAGATGGTAATATAACACTTATTGACTTTGGAACAGCCAGAGAATTTAAGGAGAAAAATCTTGCAGATACAACATGCTTGGGAACAGTCGGTTATGCGGCACCAGAACAGTTCGGAGGAATGGGACAGACTGATGCAAGAACGGATATATATTGTTTAGGTGCGACTCTTTATCATCTGGTAACAGGTATGAATCCATGTGAACCACCATATGAGATACGTCCAATAAGGGAAATAAATCCGACATTATCAAGTGGATTAGAAAAGGTTATATTAAAATGTTGTCAACGTAATCCGGCAGACCGTTATCAGTCATGTGCTGAACTTATGTATGCTCTGGATCATTACGAAGAAATAGATGATATATATAAGAAGAAACAGAAAAAGAAATTAGGTACATTTATTACAACCGCTGTCTTAACATTATGCTTTGCAGGTGTCTCAATATGGGGATATGTGTCAGCTGAGAATAAAAAAAGTGAGAATTACATGAGTATGTTAAATGAAGCATCTACATGTGATGATTATTACAATACTATTCTGATTGATCCATCCAGACCGGAAGCATATACGCAGCTTAATAAGAAGCTGGTGGGCGATTTTGTATTAACGAAGGAAGAAGGACAGCAGCTTCTTAAATTACAGACAGGACTTGATAAAAAAGGAAGTAAAGGGTTCTCTGAAAAAGTTGATGTTCTTAGTGAATTAAAAAAAACAAATAATTCTGCATATCAGGATATATGTTATGAGATAGGAGAATCTTTCTTATTTTATTTTGATGTAAGCATTGAAAGAGACAGATATTCAAATGCAGCTAAATGGTTTAAGGAAGCAGCATCAAAGTATCCTATAGCTGATATATATTGTAAGATGTCAGATTGTCTGGAACTTATTAATCAGTACAATGGTGCGAAGATAAAACAGACAGACAATATATATGGAGAATATGAGAAGCTGTGGACTATGGTTGGAGAGTTAAAGTCTAAAGCAGATGAATTTGACAGCATAGATTCCAAACTTCAGGTATGGCGTGAGATTAATGACATGATAGACAATAATGTATCGCCTTTCCTTGAAGTAACAAGTGCAAATGATTTAAAGAACATGCTTAATGAAATATCCTCTGAGGCTGGAAAAGTTACGAAATCTGTAGTTGAGTCTGATATTAAGGATTTGCAGTATAAGATTGCTGAGACTAATAAGAAGATAGAATCGGCTAATAATCAGGGGGTGTAACATGACATACGATATATTAAGATATATATTTGTTGGGGCAGCTATAGCATGTGTAGTAATGCTGGTTATAACAATAGTTCTGTTTTTTGTATTAAAAATTCCAGCGGTTATAGGTGAATTGTCAGGAAGAACGGCTAAAAAAGCAATAGCAGATCTAAGAAAACAGAACATGTCAGCTAATACAGACAATATAGGCTCAGAAAAACTCACAGATAAAATAACTGCATCTGGAAGATTAATTGAAAGACGTAACAGCAGTGGAGAAAAGTACACTGATAAGATTAGTACAGACAAGCTTATTGAACAGAATAGAATTGAGTACAGTAATAATGAGACGACATTGTTGAATACAGGGAATGAAACAACTGTGTTAAATTCAGGAAATGAGACAACTGTATTGAGTTCATATAGTGGACAGACAGCTATATTGAATACGTCAGATATGGAAACTAATGTCAATTCTGTTGGTTATGTGAATATAGAATTAGATATAACGTTTATTCATTCGACAGAAATTATAGCTTAGGAGGAAAAGATGAAACATAAAGGTAAAATTACTATATGCGAAATACTATCTATAATGGGATTTATGGTTATGTCCTTTAGTTTTCTCTTAATGCCATTTGTTGACAATTCAGGAGGAGTTAATGTTTACAGCATAACGGTAGGACTTATGTTCTGGATAGGTCTTTTAATGGGAATAATAATGCAGATAGTATCAGTTAATACATGTAAAGATAAAAATAAAGATTATGCAATTGGATTATGTTCTTTTATGAAGAATATATATGGGATAATTGCAGATTGTGTAGTTGTAGTCAGCATAGTGATATTTATTATTGGCATGGTGGTTACAAACCAGACAGGTTATATCTGCTTTGTTGGAATTGCATTATTTACATTTTCATTTTGTATGCATTGTGTATGTAACGGAAGGGTGTTTAGATGCATTTTATCTAAATAATATAAAAGGGAGGAATTAGTATGAGTTACGAAAATAGGTCTTTTTTGAAAAGAACTTTGGCTTTTGTACTTACGGTATTGCTTGTCATAACATCGATGCCTTTTAGTACCCAGAGAGTCAAGGCGGCTGATACAGAGTTTAGTATTAAACTTGTATATGAAATTGAAGATTCAGAGAATCAGGAAAATTTAACTAAAATGAACGTAACTGCTGATAATGTAGAACTTATTTTCACTAAGGGAAATAAAAAGTATACATGTGTAGCTGTTAAAAGTTCTATTGCAGGTCAGTATAATTTTTCTGTTTCAGATGATAGTGAATTAATTGTTTCAGATAAGATAGATTATGATAATCTTATTATTAATATTAATGGATATAAGAAATTAATAGTAGATAGTCCAATAGATATTAGTAAATACAATGTTGCAGAGTTTATGGTTGAGCCTAAGAAAGATGGTGCGACAGCAACATTTGAAAATGAATATAAAACAATAAAATATTCTGATATAGAAGAAGCGGAATATAATGTTTCTCAGTTTCTTAAAGTAACAATTAATCCTGAAGATGAGCAGGCCTTGGAAGGAAAATCTGTTATATATACAATTTCAGGTGGTAATAATTCAGCATCTATAGATAATGCTGGAAAGATTACCGGTTTAACAGCTAGTGAGAAGGAGTATGTTGTTACAGCAAAAGTATCATTTGATGAATATAAAGACACAACAGCAATAATGAATCTCACAGTTGAAAAAGCTGAACAGAGTGATGCAAGGTTTGACGAGGAAAATGTAAGTGTTACATTTGATAATAATCTTGATGTTAACGAGTACACAAATGTATTAAGTGGTGTTAAAGAAGCGGCGTCTGTCACATATGCAATAGATTCAGCAAGTGATAGTGATGTGGCAACAATAGATAGCTCAAATGGTAAAGTGATATATAGTAAAGCCGGAACAATTAAAGTTAATGCAACTATAGAGGAAACAGATAATTATAAAGAAAAAGTTGTATCTTATACATTAACAATTGGTAAGCAGGCAGTAAAGAATTTTGCATTTACTAATAATAGTACTGAAATTACATATGGAGATAATGATAACAAATATACGCAGAATGTAACGTCCGATAATAATATTGGCACTATAACATATAGTGTGACAGATAATTCAGATAATTATACAGATGTAGCAGATATAAATGTTTCAACTGGAGAATTAACTATAAAAAAGGCTGGAACAGTAAAGGTTACAGCTGAATCTGCTGGAACTGACACATATGGAAAAGCAAGTGCATCATACACACTTGTTATTAATAAAGCAGACAGGGAAATTAAATTTAATAATGAAGAAAATCCAATCATTATTAAGTATAACGAGAATTCTTCATATACTAACACAGCCAATGTTGAGCTCGGTAGTGGAACAATTGAATACAGTATAATTAGTGGAAGTGGAAAGATAGATCCATCTACTGGAGAAGTTATATATTCATCAACAGGTGACATAACAGTAAGGGCATATATAGCAGCAGATGAATGTTATAATGAATGTAGTGCAGAATATACCCTTCAAGTAAAGTATGCTGATACAGAGGAATATGACAAATATGTAAATATATCAGGTGGTAAATCTGATGAAAATAATGACTGGTATACAAGTCAGGTAACTATAAGTGCTGAAGATGGATATAGTATTCGTGAAAATAATAATCAGGAATGGCAGACTAGTTTAACAATTAATGCTGACGGAATACATAGTGGATATGGCGTATATGTAAAAGATTCTGATGGATACATTTATAATTGGGTTGCGATTCCCGATTTTAAGATTGACAGTAGTGCACCAGAAAATTTAAAGGTGGATTGTACGGAGTCAGTTGCAGATAAATTACTTAATATTATAACATTTGGTTTTTATAAGAATGATGTAAAGGTTACAATTTCTGCAGAGGATAAAATATCAGGTATTGAATCATTTAAATATACTGTTACAGAAAATTCAGATTCAAATAATGCTAACACAAGTGAACCTATTAATGTAAATAAAAATGAATTGAAATTTACAGATGATAGAAAGACAGCATCATATACATTTACAATTAGTAAAAAGAGCAATCAGGCTATAAAAAATATTGTCTCATTTAGTGCTACTGATGCAGCTGGACTTTCATTAGAATTCAATAGTAATGCAATTGTTATTGATGATAAAAACCCAGAAATAGAATACGTTTACTCTGGTTATAAAGACAGTGTATCAGCAGATAATGTATCTATAGAATCAGGGGCAGATATAAGATATATCTATTCTGGTGATGTCGATGGAAGTGTTAGAATATCAGATGATTATCTTAATAAAGATTCAATTGAAATCCATATAACTAAAGATGGAGAAACTTATAAGACTGTTTCTTTGGATGAGTTAGTTAAGGAAAATGAAACTACATACAGGTATGATTTTAAATTATCAGAAGAAGGTAATTATGTTATTACAACTCAGGCACAGGATTATTCTGGAAATGGAAAAAATATGCAGAGTACCTGGAAGTGTGTAATAGATAAAACTGCTCCAACAGTAGATGTTGTATACAACGATACGTTAAAAGATAATGAGTATATTAATGAAAGAAAAGCAACAATTAGAATTACAGAAAAGAATCTTAGAACATCAGACATAAATGTTTCTGCAGAAGCGAGTGATAGTCTTAATAATGCAACTGATGAGTATGTAAAGTTACAGGATAAATATGGACAGATAACAGAAGTTTCATTAGAACAGTTAACCGATGCAATTAAGAGTGATAAATATTGGAGTCATTCTAATGATGAATGGACATCAACGATAACATTTTATAATGATGCAGAATATAAAAACTTTAAGGTTGAATGTAAAGATTTAGCTAAGTGGGATGGTTCATGGGCAGAGCATAATAAGTTCGTGATAGATAAGATTGCTCCAAGTGTAACATTTGATATGGCAGATGCAGATTATAATAAAGAAGATACATATTATTATGGAGATTCAAAATCAGCTATTGTTACAATTAATGTAATTGACGAGCATTTTGATAAATCATTGCTTACTATAACAGATAATTTTGTTGAAAAAGATACAACAGATACAAAGCAGGTAGAATTTAAAGCTGATGATTTAACTTGGAAAAGAAAAGTTACTAATGATGATAAGCCTACAAACACATGGACAACTTCAATAGATCTTTCTAATAATGAAGGTGTTAATGTTATAAATATTTCCGGTAGTGACGCATACAATAATAAAATTTATAATGAATGTAATTCACCAATAGTTATAGTGGATCATACAGCTCCAGAGATTATTGTTGAATACGGAGATAGTAATAATATTGTGCAGGATGCAAATGGAGTAACTTATTACGGAAGTGATAGAAAAGCCAAGATTACTATCAAAGAGGCTAATTTTGATGCATCCAAGGTAGAGACAACAGTTGAAGCTAAGGATGTTGAAGGAAATAGCATTAAGAATGTAGCTGATTATAACAGTGAACTTAAGAATCCTGATAATTGGACTAAAGTAAGTAATGGTGTTTATGAAGCAGATATAAGTTATACAGTAGATGCTAATTACACATTTAATATCAAGTGTACTGATTTAGTTAATCACACATCAGTACCACAAGATGATGATAAGTTTACAATTGATAAAGTTGCACCAGATAATTATAAAGAAATAAAATATTCAGACCAGGTATCTGTATTAGAGAAGGTAATCCAAACAGTAACATTTAGGAAATGGTTTTATAAGGATGAAGCTACTGTTACAATAACAGCTAAAGACGAGATATCAGGAATTCAGAAGTTTGTATATTCTGTTTCAAATGAAGATGCAAATAATTCAGATAATAACGTTATTAATAACAAGGAAGTATATGTGGATGTAAACAATGCTGCTTTTAAAGTTCAAAAGGATGGTACTGTAAGCTATACTTTTAATATTCCAGCACAGGCCAATGGTAAAGTAACATTTACAGCATATGACTATTCGGGAAATCCAATTACTGATGAACAGAAAATGACTGATGATAACAATATAGTTATTGTTGATAAGGTAAGTCCTAAAGTAAGTGTTGAATATAAGGGTACTTGGCAAGAAAAATGGGATTCAAAGAATATATACAGTGGAACGATAGTAGCAACGATAAAGGTCAATGAAACCTATTTCTATGAAGATAATGTTAGGATTTCTGTAACAAAAGATGGTGAAGAAACTAAGAATTTCAAACAGGAATGGAGTGATGGTGTAGACGCAGATGGAAATCACATATGCAATTTAACATTTGAAAATGATGGAGATTATCAGCTGAAAATTGATTATCACGACATGTCAGAAAATTATATGATTATCGGAGATAAGCAGACAAGTAAAGATAATCCATATGTATCAGAGGTATTCTCAATTGATACAACAGCTCCAGTTGTTAAAGTTACTTACGATAATAATACCGAAGATAATATATATACTTCCGATAGAACAGCTAAAATTGTAATTACTGAAAAGAATTTCCGTCCGGATGAAATAGAGACAAATATTACAGCAAAAGATATTAATGGTAACATTGTTGAATATAACGCACCGGATCTTAAGAATGAGAAATTTTGGAGCAAATCTGAGAATGATACTTGGAGTGCTGATATTACATTTGATGCAGAGGCTATATATGAATTTAGTGTATCTTATACAGATATAGCAAAAAATCCGGCAAAATATTATAAAGATAATGAACACCGTGATGAATATGGTAGAGATACATTTACAATTGCAAAATCTGCACCAAAGGATTTAAAGGTTGTAAAAATAAGTAATAATTATAAGAATACATTGAATAAAATTCTTAATGCTGTATCATTTGGATATTATTTCTATAATGATGAAGTGACAATAACTATTCAGGCTACAGATGATATCTCTGGCGTGAAATATATTGATTGGGAGTATAATAAAGAAGAAGGAGTATCAGAAATTAATTCTTCTCAAATCAAAGGTCATATAGAAGGAGATAATATAAAATACTTAGATGATAAAGATAAGTCAGTAGCTACTGCTGAAATAAGCTTGTCAAAAGAGAAGTATGATCAGATAAGAGGTTCTATTAAATTTAGTGTATATAATAATGCTGGATTATTTAGTAGTTATTCGGATGATAACAGAATAATCATAATAGATAGTATAAGTCCTAATGATGGTATTAATACAGATGAATTTGTAGATTATTCGACTCCGATAAGAACTGTTGATTCAGTTACATATTATGATGGTGACGTAAAAGCAACGCTTAAAGTAAAAGAAGCTAATTTCTATGCTGAAGATATTAAAGTATGGATTAATGATGATCAGATCACAAATCTTGAATGGAATAAACAGTCAGATGAAGATGATACATGGTATGCTGATATTACTATAAGCGGAAATGGTGATTATATAGTCCGTATGTCATATGAAGATAAATCGGGAAATAAGATGTCAGAATATGTCTCTAATAAGATAGTGATAGATACAATAGATCCAATAGCAAGCATAGATTACACAAACAATAATGTTATAAATAATATTAACGGTAATAAAATCTATGATAGTAATCAGGAGGCTGTAATCACATTAGTAGAACATAATTTCAGAGCTTCAGATTTTACAATTAATATCTCAGCTACGGATATTAATAATAATGAGGTAAGTATCCCGGATTATTCTTCGTTCTTAAAGGATGAGAATAATTGGGTTAGTCAGGGAGATGTTCATACAGCCAGAATTACATTTGCAACAGAAGCTAATTATTCTTTATCTATAGAATATAAGGATTTGGCTGATCGACCTATTGCTGATTATTCGACAGATTATTTCACAGTAGATAAGTCAGATCCATATGATATTTCTGTTGAATATAGTACAAGTATTATAAGTACGTTACTTCAGGCTATAACATTTGGATTTTATAATGCACCTGTTGGTGTTACAGTAGAAATGAAAGATGATATATCTGGAATAGAAAGCATTAGATATGATTATAATAGAGATAATGCTGCTAGTGGAGTGAATGTCCAGCAGATTGATTCTATAATTAATAATGCAGATATAATTCAGTCAGGAAATGTTGCAACTGTTCAATTTAGTATCCCTCAGGATATGATATCTCAGATTAATGGAACAATGCATTTTATAGCGTATGATAACGCAGGAAATAATTCAGAATATTTAGATGATAGAAGAATTGTAGTTGATAATATTGCACCTAATGCAACGGTAACATACAATAATGCAGTTCAGAATTATAATGGAATATCATATTATGCTGAAGACATAGAGGCAACAATAACTGTTAATGAGGCAAACTTCTATGCAGATGATATGGTTATAAATGTATCTAACAATGGAACAGATTATCCTGTTAATCCACAGTGGTCAGATATTGATGCAGATACACACATAGGCACATTTGTTATTAGCGGTGATGGTGATTATTATGTAACGATAAATTATACAGACAAATCACAGAATCCTATGGTAACTTATACATCTGAACAGATGACAATTGATACAGAAAAGCCAACTGTAAGTATAAGTAATATAAAAAATAATTCTGCCAATAAGGATGAGAAGTATACATTTACAATTACAGCAAATGATACTAATTTTGATATATCAACATTTGCACCAATACTTAGAGCGGTAGTAAAGGATGAGTCAGGTAATTACTCAATTAAAGAAATATCTCTTGGAACAGTAAGAGAGATAGGGGCTGGAAAAATATATTCATATACGGTAGATAATCTTGATGTAGATGCTATATATACATTAACATGTGTAATAAGAGATTTAGCAGGTAATGAAACTTCTAAAGTATTGCTTGAAGATGGTCAGGAGTATGATAGTGTAGTATTCTCCGTTAACAGAAATGGTTCAACATTCTCAGTTGATAATGCAACAGAATCATTGCTCAGCAATTATTATGTGTATGAAGTAAACAGAGATGTAGTTGTATATGAAACTAATGTAGACCCTATTAATAATTATAAGGTTAAGTTAAATGGTATTGAACTTAAGGAAAATACTGATTATACAACAACAATGACTAATAACGAAGGTGAATGGGCAATCAGAACATATGATATTGACAGAGATCTGTTTAACAATGAAGGTGAGTATAAGGTTGTTGTTGAGTCAACTGATAAGACTGAAACATTGGCATACAGTGATGTAAAGAGTATGAATATATCATTTACAGTTGATAAAACAGCACCAGTTCTTACTGTAAGTGGTATTGAAAATGGTGGAAGATATCAGAATACTGAACAGGAAGTAACGGTACTTGCTACGGACGATGGCGGTCGTTTAAATAGCTTCAAAGTAGAAGTATTTAATTCTGCTGGAGAGCCAATATCAAATGAAAGTGTAAGATTTGATAAGTCAGGAGAGGAATTAATTAATTATCTTTCATCAAACGATGGTAAAATAACATTTACTGTTCCTGAAGGATTATCACAGAAAGTTGTTCTTACATGTAGTGATGCAACTGTACATGATGATGGTTCAACAAATGAAACTGTTCAGCAGTTTACGAAGGTTACAGTATCACCAAGCGGATTAATTATTTTCTATGCAAATAAGCCATTATTCTATGGTGCAATTATACTCTGTGTATTAGTTATTGCAGGTGGAGTATTCCTTATTGTAAGAAGAGTTCAAAAGAACAAAGCTAAATAATTTTAAGATAGTTGAATAGAAGAATTAAAAACGGACAGTGACAAATCTTATGAAATGTCGCTGTCCGTTTTTTAATGCATTTATAATATTATCAGATACATCAGATATAATCCGACACATACGGAATTCTATGGAAAAGTATGTCATCCAGATGTTCAATAGCTTCATCTGATGCCTGTATCTTGTCCATGACGTGAAGCTTTTCAGCAGTCTTGTAACCAAGCATTAATGTAGTTAATGTGCCGATTGACATGG
>JABLTO010142864.1_pt1 | contig 27572 bp, 23 predicted proteins | sample 7160091 | NCBI WGS metagenome assembly JABLTO01 (sample SAMN14651225, study PRJNA627086) | human gut metagenome | isolation source: feces | host: Homo sapiens
AGCGAGGCGCTTCGGAGCGCAACCGCCGCTTGCGGCGGCTCTTGGCGCGGAGATCCGCCGGAGCGGTGCTTAAGCCGTCAGGCGAGAATTGTGCGGTGTTGCCCTAGGGCTTTCTTCCCAGCAGCTCGGCAAGCTGCTTTCGCTTGGTTCGGGTATCGCCATCAATATGAAGTTTTGAATAGATCTGGTTCGCGTACTGCTTGACGCTTCCCTCGGAGAGATAGAGCTTTTCGGCGATCTCGCGGTTGCTGAGTCGCTGCACCATCAACTCTACAATTTCAAATTCCCGCGCTGTCAGCACATCAAATGCTGCCGGACGCACGCTTGCGGCGTTTCGCGCCTTTGCTGCTTCGCCAAGGTCCGTGATCTTCACGATCAAGTCGTTCTTCATCTCGCGCTCAAGAATGGGCTTCAGGCGGGCGTAGTTCTCCACGAACGGCATCACAAAGCCATCCGGTTCCGCGTCGGCAAGCGCCTTCCGCAGCCATACACGGGCCTCCTCGGTCTTGCCCAATTTCTCATAGGCTGCCGCCGTCTGGATGCGGATATGCAGCGCCACCAGCGCGTAGTGCATCGCCTCGCATACCGCCAGCAGCTCTGCGCTGCGTCCCACCACCTTGGCATAAGCGCCTTGGGCAAGGTACACCTGATTTTCAATCATTTCCATCATGGGCTTGCCCGGCGCAAGCATATTGATAGTTGCGAGCCTGTGCTGCGAAAAAATCTCCGGGATCTCTTCTGCTTCACCCCGCAGCGCGTGATAATAGGCACTGGTGGCACTCCAGATGTTGATCCACGATGCATCGTGATACTGCAGCAGCGCTGCGTATCTTTCCGCAAAGGTATATCGCTGCTCCACATCGGTATGCAGAGAAAGCCGCCACGACAGAAAATCGCAGCATAGCGCCATGTTGATTTGCCCGTTGTCCCTGACCTGCGCGTAGGCGCGCTCCAGCTCGATGTGCGCATCGGTAAAATGCCCCTGGCAGAACAATGCCTCTGCGCGCATGATGGTTTCCGCGCCCTGCCCGTGGTTGTTCGTAACCTTATAGTAATGGGGCATACACTCGTCCATCTCGGCAAGCTCGCCCTCAAGCTCTCCCGGTGCGCGGTAGAACATCATCAGGACGGACGGCGAACCAAAGGTCCAGCCGCCGCCGGATTGGATGCTGATGGCGGGGCGGGACATCTGCCTGCTGGCACTGCGGTGCAGGCGGCTCATGGCGCTGATGTCATTATAGCAGAGAAAGCTCAGGATAAGGTCGCACTCCCCCAGCAGGTTGCCGCGCTCCTCCTCCGACAATTCCGGGTGTTCCTCAATGGCTGTCAGCAGCAGTTCTTTCAGCTCCAGCATCTTCGGGATCTGCCGCCATGTGAACATCCGCCGCATCAGGACCAAAATGGCAAAGGGATTGGCTTTCAATGTCTCGGCGGGGCATTTGTTTATGGCGTCCAGCACATCCTCCGGCTTCAGCGAAGCCAGCAGAATGCCTGCATCACCGCGAATGACCCGCAGCAGCGCATGGTAGTCCTCACTTTTTCGGTAGGCAGCAATAGCGTGAAGATACTGTCTTTGGTTTTCATACCACTGCCCGAAACGCTCCCAATAGAGCTTTTGCGTTTCCGCCTTCATCTCGTGAAAGCTCCGTTCGGCACATTCCTTCATCATGTGATGAAAGCGATAGGTCACGCCATCCGGCAAACGCGTGACAAAGGCGTTCTGCTCGGTCAGCATGGCGAGGATCTGCGCCGCATCCGCATCCCCTGTGATATACTGCGCCATTTCGATGGTAAACTCATCGGCAAGGCCCATTACCGCCAAAAACTCCCGCTGCCTTTCCGGCAGCGGATCGATCATAGCGGCGGTAAAAGTAGCGTAGATGTCAGAGTTTCGGCTGGGCAGCACGCCGCGCTCGGAGAGGGTACGCAGGTTCAGATATACGGCAGAGAACCAGCCCTCGCTGGAATAGAGAAGGCTTTCCACCTGCGCATCGGAAAGCTTTGTCCCGCAGCGGTGGGCATAAACTGCAAGCTCCGTATGGTTGAGGCGCAACTGTTCCATGCCGATTTGATATACCTTGCCCCCCAGCCGCACCGCTTCCGCAGCGGGCAAAAAGCGGTCACGGCTTGCAACGATCACATGCACATTTGCAGGCAGCCGATTTGCCAACATGCAAAGGAACAGAGGTGCGCGCTTGTCCGTCAGCAGATGAAAATCGTCAACAAAGATATAACAGGGGGATTCGCCCGCCAGCATGTGGCAGAGATCGTCCACCAGCAGCCCGCCGCCTGCCGCGTCCGTTGGGCAGGGATATTCGCGCAGGAAGGTGAACCCTGCGCGGGCAAACGCCTCCTGTACGCTCTTCCAGAAAATCGCAAGGTTGTCGGAATACACGCTGATACGGATAATATGCAGTGGCTCTGCTTTGGCGCGCTCGCCGAGATACCAGTTCACCGCTGTGGTTTTTCCATAGCCCATGGGTGCAACCACTGTCGTCATGGCGCAGCGGGAAATAGGCCGCAGGCTCTCTTGCAGTCGCTCAGATATGTAAATGGTGTTCAAATTCCATTTTGGCTTTGGCATAATGCACACCTCCAACGAATTGTATTCTCCTGGCCCTCGGCGCGAACTGCACGGCTGTAAGTTATTGCATCATAAGCAGACTTTGGTTATGGCGTATCGCTGTCTTTACGAAGGGAACATCTCGCTATTTCTATTTTACATCATCATGTTCTACACGGCAAGATGTAGTTTTTTCCCTGCCCCTAAGCAGCCTGCCAAGCCTGAACGGATACCCACGCAGGGATTACCGCTTGGCTATGACCGCTTCTCTCATCTTGATGATTATTGTACGAACTATTTGCATCCTCAAGTATCCTATTGACGGCCCCATCCCCTTTCTTCGCTTTTGTTTTTCCCGGCATGATTCTTTCTGCCGAAATCGAATGGTAATTGTACGTTCCGCGCACATTGCATTGAACAGTGCATGACTCTTGAAATAGATTAAGCAGACGACTCATGCGGCCATTTCCATCGTTAAATGGGTGGATGCAAAGAAAATCCAAAATAAACATTCGGCTAACGCTTTCTACTGCCGAGCGCGTAGTGGTCTTTCATCACCTAGTTGTTGCCCATGCCGGGCGCACCTACAAACAGCCCCTTCCCTGCCGCAAGGCAAGGGAGGGGCTGCTGCGTCGGGGCTGTGCCGTATTTCTTAAGTCAACACCCCTTTGGTTCAGTTCCCGATCATAATATTCAAAATCTCGCAATCAGTGCTGCGCATACCACGGTTGGCAAGGCGCCCGACATTGGCAATGGTGTTTTCTACGCCCTTGGTCACAATACCGTCGCCGCCGTAAAACTGACAGCCCTGCCGGTACATTTGGTAGCCCAGCAGACCGTTGCGTACAGCCGTTGCAATTTTGGCGGCACACGACGGCTTGGCGCCGTCACACACCATACCGGACAAAATTGCCAGCCCGTTGACGATGGTATGGGCAATCACCTCGTAATCGCCGCCGTCCAGCCATGCAATGCCGCACGCCGCGCCGATGCCGGCGCTGGTGGCACCGCAGAATGCAGACAAACGACCGATCCCGGTTTTCTGGTGGATGGTGATCAAATCGGAGATCAGCACCGCCCGCAGCAGCTTTTCCTGCGTAGCACCGAGTTCTTTTGCATAGACAATGACCGGCAGGGATGCCGTCATACCTTGGTTTCCGCTGCCGGAAACAATGCCCACCGGCAGCTCGCACCCGCTCATACGCGCGTCGCTTCCTGCCGCCGCGGCGGCTGCCGCACGGGTATAGACGTCGGCGTTTTCTGCCTTCAGGATCGTGCGCCCGACCTGTGCGCCCCAGCTGTTCTTCAGCCCTTCCTCCGAAATGGCGGTGTTGCACTGAATCTGGCGTTCCAGCAGAAAACGAACCTCCTCCAAGTCTACCGTTTCGGCATACTCCAGAATCCCCTCCACCGTCATATGGCTTCGGTCGGTTTCCGCCGCTTCCTGTGCGGCTTCCCCGCAATGCGGCAAAGGCTGCTGCACGCCGTTGTGTTCCACGCGGGTTATATGGGTGTGGAAATCCTCAATCACCGTGCAGGAGGTTTCCCCGTCCGCCGTCAGTCGAACCTCGATGTAAAAAACTTTGTCATTGGGCGCTGTATGTACCTCCACAGGGCAGCTGCGCAATGCCTGTTTGGTTTTTTCGCGCTGAAGCGCCGTCACGTTGGAGATTACCTGCAGCCCCGCTGTTTCGTCCCCGGCGATAACACCCAGGATAACGGCGGTTTCCAGTCCTTTCATACCGTCCGTGTTGGGAACAATGACGCTTTTTACGTTTTTGATAATGTTGCCGCTGACATATAACTCGCATTTGCGGATGCTTTGCGGCTTGTCCAGAACGCTTCGGGCAATGGCTCCGGCATAGGCAACGGCAACCGGCTCTGTGCAGCCCATCGCCAGAAGAAGTTCCTCCCGCAGAATGTCCCCGTACATAGCATAGGTTTCTTTTTTCATTGATTTTCCCTCCCGTACACGATTTTTACGGCTCAGCGTCATGCGGGCAGATCCTGCTGCGGTATTCCGAGGGAACAATGCCCGTCATTTCCTTAAAAATTCTTGTAAAATATTGGGGGTTATCGAACCCCACCATACCTGCCACTTCCCCGGCGCGGTATCGCATATCCCGCAGTAGCTGCTGGGCGCGCCATACTCGCAGCTGGTTGACATAGCGGACAAAGCCCACGCCGGTTTCCTTTTTAAAGCGCGTGGAAAGATAGTTGGGGTTCAGCTTCATTTCCTCCGCCAGCCAGTTTAAGGAGAAGGTGCGTTCCATATAGTGGGCATCAATTGCCCGCAGACAATGCTCGATCACGGCGCTGGCTTTGGAAGTTTCCGCCGAACCCGGCTGCAGGTACGGCTGCAGTTCTTCCACGGTGGACACAAAGGTCTGCCATAGCTCTGCGTCCGTATGGCTTGCCTCAAATTGAACCAGCCCGTTCATCGGCAGGCACGCAGGCTGCCCATTTTTGGTGCTTTGCTTAACGGCTTCCATCTGGGTATCTGTGTACAGCGCTATCAAAAAGCGCTTTTTGCCTTCCCAGTCTGACCACGGCTCCGGCAATGCCTCCAGCTTTTGTCTGACCAAGGCGATGCCCTCTGCGGTATGCCCCTGCATAAGGAATCCGTTATAATTTTTGCGAACCTCGTCATACAGTGCCTGACTGTCCGGGCTGTTTTCGGCGCGCTTGCTGCGCACTGCCGCTGCGGCTTTTTGCAAAAGCGTGCAGAAGTTGCCGCGGCGAATCGGTTTAAGGACATACTCAAACACCTTGCGGGAGCTGATCGCCTTTTGCGCGTATTCAAACTGGTCATAGGCAGAAAGCACGATGATCAGCACGTCAATGTTCCTGCGCGTAATTTCCTCCAACAGCGCCATACCGTCCATAATCGGCATACGAATATCCATAATAAAGATATCGATTTTGTCGTGGCAAAGATGATCCAGCGCCAAGGCACCGTTTTCTACGCAGATCGGCGTTTGCATCCCCATTTCTGCCCAAGGCAGATAATCCCGCATGGTTTCCCGTGCGATTTGTTCATCGTCTGCAATTAAAACACGAATTTCCGTATCCATACTGCTTTTCCTCACAGTTGCGCCGGAATGGTAAAGCGGGCGCAGGAATAATCGCCCTCAATGGAAAATTGAAGCCCACTTTCTGCCCCGTAGTATTTGACCAGCCGGTCATTGACGTTGCGCAGACCGTAGCTGGTCGGCTTTGCGTCCTCCGGCAGCTGCAGCGCCTGTTTCACCTTTTCCAGATCCATTTTATTGCCGTTATTCAGCACCGAAAACTCAATGTTGTTTTCCTTCTTTTTTACGCGAAGCATCAGCTTTCCGGTCTGACCGGATTCATCAAAGCCGTGCTGCAGGGCGTTTTCTACCAAGGGCTGCAGCAGCAGCTTGATAACCTGATAGTCCAGCACCTCGGGGTCAATTTCATAGGACGTGCTGAACGAGTTGGAAAACCGCTTTTGCTGAATGTTCAGATAACAGCGGATCTGTGTCAGTTCCTCCGACACCTTCAATTGGTTGACACCGTTATTGAGCGAATAGCGCAGCATCTGCGAAAGATCGGTGACCATTTCCTCAATATCATCGGCGCCGTATTTGACTGCCATCCAGTTGATGGAATCCAGTGTATTGTACAAAAAATGCGGGTTGATCTGCGCCTGCAGGGTGCGAAGCTCCGCTTCTTTTTCGCGCACCTTGGCGCCGTAGACTTCCTCGGTCAGCCTTTCGCGCATTTCCAGCATATTTTTAAAGTTGCTGTACAAGATGGCAACCTCATCATGCCCTTTATAAACAGGCACATCCACCTTGAAATCCCCGGCACCGACCTTTTTCATAATGTTGGCAAGCGCCAGTATGGGGGTGGAGATATGATATGTCAGCAGCAGCGCCGCCAGTACCGAGATCGTCAGCGCCGTCAGGGCAAGCAGCAAAATGGTTTTGCGCTGTGCCGTGATTTCTTTCAGCGCGTCAAAGTCCCTTGCCTCGCCGACAATGCGAAACCCGTTGACCGAAAGCCTGCGCATCACAAAAGCGGAACGCCCGGATGCGCTGCCGGCAATCGTTACCGTTTCACCGACATTTTCCGGAATGGAAACGCCGGTTTCATAGGGGAAAAGCAGGTTGCCCTTGGCATCCAGCAGATACACTACCGTGTTGTTTCCCAGCCGGATGGAGTTCAGGGCGTAGCGCAGATAATCGCTGTTGACATACACGCTGACAATGCCCAGCGGATGCTCCCAATTTTGTTCATCATAAATCAGATGGGAAACCCGCACGCCGGAGCCGTATTCTGTATAGTGGTAATCCCATACAAACTGCCCCTGCGCGTGCAGCACCGTCTGCAGCCATTCCTCGGAAATATTTTTGGTATTGTCTGCGCCAAACAGCTGCTGTTCTGCATCCAAGCCATAGATTTCCGCATTGAAGGTCGGGAAAAATCTCGTCAGACTTTCGCTGGATTGTCTTGCCGTTTGGATTTTTTGTTCCTCGTCCTGCCAAGCGGCATCGCCCTGCCGCAGGGCTTTCTGCACGGAGGTGTTGGCGCAAAGCTCCAAGGTCAGGTTGCGCGCATCCCGAAAAACCGATGTCAGCTCCGCCGCGCCGGTGTCCATTGAGGTATAAAAGGAATTGTAGACTTCTTCCTCCACGATTTTTTGCGTACTGGTAAGGTTGTACCACACAAAAAGCGCGGTAAGAAATACCAAAATGGTACTGTTCCATACGACAAGCCGCCGAAAAAGCATCGTTTTCCCTGCTTTCCTGTAGACCAAACGATTTTCCTGCTGCTGTGCAGCAGGAAAATCGTTTGGTTTGCATTATTCTTGGCAGTGTGCCTGTTCAAACTCATCGCGGGCTTTGCGCAGCAGCTCCGGCTGCAGGCAAAGCTCCCGCCCAAAGCAGGCCATGATCTGTGCCGCCTTGCCCATGCCTGTGCGACCCAGCTCCGCCCCGGAACACGCCGTCACCGACCAATGATGCCCGGGGATGCCCCGCGCCTGGCAGACGGTATTCAGCGTCACCGTCGGGGTGCGCCAGCTTACGGCAGATACATCCGTGGAGCCGGGCACATACCGGGGGCTGCCGCCCAGCGGGCGGAGCGTTTCCTCCAAGGCAGGATCCGGCAGCCCCAATTCCTTTTGGATGGCGGCGGCAAAGTCCTTGTCCTGCTGCGTAAAGCGCGGCGCACCGCAGATTTCCAGCTGGCGATGCATTGCCTCCATCAAGGTACGGTTCAAAAGCGTTTCCGGCGAGCGAGTCAGTTCCTCGGTTTCCATGCGTGTTTCGGTGGCGTGGGCTGCGCCCTCTGCCGCCAGAATCACGCGGCGGTCTGCATCCAGCATGGTTTTTCTGGACGCTGCACGAACATAATACCACAATTCGGCGTAATTGGGAACAATATTCGGTTTATCTCCCGCGCGGGTGTACACATAATGCATTCGCACATCGGTCGGCACGTGTTCCCGCAGGTAATTCACGGCAACGTTTGTCAGCTCTGCCGCGTCCAGCGCACTGCGCCCCATCTCCGGGCTGGCAGCCGCGTGGGCGCTTTTGCCGTAGAAGCGAAAGACGCGGGACGTCATCGCCTGAAATACTTCCTCGCTGACTTGGTTTTTGTCCGCCGGATGCCAAGAGATCGCCGCATCGTCCCTGTCAAAGCAGTGGGCGTTTGCCATAACGATCTTTCCCCGGCATATCTCCTCCTCCGGGCAGCCGTAAACCACGACCTGCCCGGGCAGGTTTTCCTGCTCCAGCGCATAAGCCAGCGCACAGGCCGCCGCCGCAATGCCGGTTCCCAGCAGGTTATGCCCGCAGCCATGCCCGTTTCCGGGAACGGGGTCGCAGTGCGCGACCGGGTTCTGCCCCAGATTCGGCAGTGCGTCATACTCTGCCAAAAAGGCGATGCGCGGTTTGCCTTTGCCCTTTTCGGCGGTAAATGCGGTGGGCAAGCCGGCGGTGTTTTTGCTTACCGAAAACCCGTTTTTTTGCAAAAAGGTTTCGAGTGCTGCCGCGCTGTGGGTTTCCGCCCCCGCTGTTTCGGGGTGGGAAAAAATATCCTCGGCAAGCTTGTCGATCTCAGCCTTATTTTGCTGCAGCCACTCTGTGATCCAATCGGTCATTTTCTATCACCCGGCTTTCCTTTACGGCTGGTTGAAGTCCAGATCCTTCAGCGCCAGAATCGCCTCGGTATAGCCGCTGCCGAACCGGCGGGTCAAATCGAACAGGGCGGCATCCGCAATATCGCTGCCTGCGGTTTCTCCCAGCTGCTCGCACAGAACGCGGCGGCAGGTGACCCACAGATGCGCCGTGTGGTAATTGAAGCCCTTTTGTGCCGAGGTGCCGATGCGCTGGCGAATCTCTGCCAGCTTTTCGCGCAGCTCCGGGGTCATAACAAAGCCGTAGCCAAACTCACAAACGGCATCACCGGCGCTCATCAGGGAGTTCACGCCCAAGTCAAAGTCGGGGTCATAGCCGTGGGCGATGCACTTGTCCACGTTCTGGCAGTAGGCCTTGCCGTACTCCATCAGGTTGTGCTTGTTCCAGCAGCGGCACCACTCGCATTTTGTGACATGGGTCGTATACAGTTCGAGTTCCGGGACCTCGCCCACTTCCATCTGACCGGGCTTGGGGCTCCACTCACCGTAGGCAAGGTAGGTAAAGGAATTTACCTCGTCGCCATGTTCCAGCGCATGGGCGCGCATCCGGCGTCCTCTCTCCAAGCCATACTGTGCGGTCGCTTCCGTCATAGCGGTGCGTCCTGCTTCCCCTGCCTGCTCTACCGCTTCTTTTTCCAACAAGGCATACAGCACCGCGTGCTGCTCAATATCGCAGACGCTTTCTTCCTTCTTTTTCGCCAGCTGGCTCAGGTGGTCAAACACGTCCTGCGACATCTGCACAAAGCCGTCCTCCAGCGCTTCCGCCCACTGTGCGTCGGGCGTCCAGTCCGGATACTTGGCAAAATGGCTGCACACCGAATCCTGCCAGTTCTGGGTGTAGGAGATGCAGGCGCGCTCCAGCACGCCGCCGCGGGTGGCATGGTGTCTGGTGGCGCGGCGCAGCTCCTCGCGGGGCATCAGCTGCACCTTGCGCAGGTTCAGGTCATAGTTCATACGCTGGATGGTTTCTGCCTTGTCGGCGTCAAAGCCCTTTTCCAACATAAATTTCAGCGTACCGCGGTGGGCATGGTAGGTCACCTTCTTTACTGCCTCCAGCATGGCGGGCGGGACTGCCTGCACGCTGCTTTCCACCGGCTGCGGCGGCTGATAGCCCAGCTTTTCCATCAGGTAGGCGCGCGCCGCTTCCGCCAGTGCGGACGCACTTTCGCGGTATGCCTCGGGCAGTGCCGTCTGCATATCCAGGAAAATCTCCGACAGCATCTGGTTCGAGCAGGAAACCGCCAGCGCGACCTGCACCTCTGCCGGGGTCAGGAACACCACCTGCCCCAAGGGCTGCCAGAAGCGCCGGATAAAGTCCAGCTCCTCCTGCTGCCAAGTGTGGCTTTCGGGCAGGGTGACCATGGTAAACCCGGCTTCCGCACAGGTGCGCCCGCAAATTTCAGAGATCATATTCGGCAGAATGTTCACGACCTTGCAGTCATTGCCCAGCTGCTCCTGATAGTATTTGCCCTCCGGCTTCGGCGGGAAGGCGAACAGCATCGGCAGCTCCTTGCCAGCTGCGCGGCACTCTGCAAAATAGGGTACCAGCACACTTTCGGTAAGCGGGGCAGCCAAGCTCGGCGGCGGGGCAAACAGAATGATATCCGGCTCCATCCGGCGCAGCGCCCCGGCATTGTCGTTCAGGATGACCGGGATGCCGGTCGCCTTTGCCTTGCTCTGCACAGCCTGCGGCTCGGCGGTAACGCCCAGCATCTGTTCTGCCTTTTTGTCGCCCAGCAGCTTGGTATAGCACGGGGCAATGTATTCCATCAGGTAGCCCATACCGATGATAACAAAACGAAGATTCTGATCCTGTTTCATTGTAAATTCTCCTTTACATTCCAAGGTAGACACGTTTTACGTCTTCACTGTTCAGCAACTCCTGCCCGGTACCCGAAAGGCTGATGCGCCCCAACTCGATGGCGTAGGCGTAATCGGAAATTTGCAGGGCAATGGATGCGTTCTGCTCGATCAAAAGCACGGTCGTTCCGGCTTTTCTGACCTTCTCGATCATATTAAAAATTTCTTCCACGATAATCGGTGCCAGACCCAGACTGGGTTCGTCCAGCATCAGCAGCTTCGGGTTGGACATAAGCCCGCGGGAAATGGCCAGCATCTGCTGCTCGCCGCCGGACATGGTACCTGCCATTTGGGAGGAACGCTCCTTCAGGCGCGGGAACAGCTCAAACTGCTGCTCAATGCGGCTTTGCAGCTCCGCGCGGGGCAGTTTTTTGCAGGGGATCGCACCCGCCACCAAGTTTTCATACACCGAAAGCTCCGGGAAAACGTGCCGTCCTTCCGGCACATGGCATACGCCCATCTGCACGATCGAACTGGGGCGGCAGTCGGTAATGTCCATATTGTCCAGCAAAATCTGCCCCTCGGCGGCATCCACCAAGCCGGAGATCGCCATCAGCGTCGTGGTCTTTCCGGCGCCGTTGGCACCGATCAGGGAAACGATGCTGTTGTCCGGCACCTCAAACGAGATACCGTTCAATGCCGAAATGTGTCCGTAATTCACCTTGAGATTTTTCACCTTCAGCATAAATTAGCCCTCCGTTCCGCCAAGTCCGGCGCGTTTTCCGAAATAGGCTTCCTGCACCTGCTTGTTGTTCTGAATTTCCTGCGCATTGCCCTCGCAAAGCTTCTGACCGTAGTTCAGCACCATAATGTGGTCGCAGACATTCATAATAAATTTCAGGTCATGCTCGATGACGACCACCGTCAGCCCCTCTGCGTTCAGCTTTTTTACAAACAAAAGCAGCTCGTGGGTTTCGTTCGGGTTCATACCGGCTGCGGGTTCGTCCAACAGCAGAATTTTTGGGGAAATCGCCAGAGCACGGGCAATTTCCACCTTGCGCTGGATGCCGTAGGGCAGGTTTTTCGCCAGCGTGTCCTTGTATTGCCCCAGTTCCAGACGCTCCAGCAGCGCCGCGCCTTTTTCGTAGATTTCTTTTTCGGTGTTTTTCTGGCGTGCGTTGCCCAAAACGGCATCCAGCATATTGGTGTTGGTGTGGATGTGGAAGCCCACCGCAACGTTTTCCAGCACGGTCGTGTTCTGGAAAAGCTGGATATTCTGGAACGTTCTGGCAATGCCCGCCTTTGCCGCCATATGGGGGCGGTAGCCGGTTATGTTTTTTCCGTCAAACCAGATCTCGCCTTCTGTAGGAGGAATCGTCCCGGCGCAGAGGTTGAAAAAAGTCGTCTTACCGGCACCGTTCGGTCCGATAATGCCAAAGATCTGCCCCTGCTGCACTTCCATATCGACATGATTGACCGCTTTCAGACCGCCAAAATATTTGCAAAGCCCGACTGTCTTTAACAGCGCCATAAATCAGCCCTCCTTTTCCGTTTCCGGCTGTACCGGTTTGGGATGTGCGGTACGCCGCCGCGCACGACCCTTTTTGGAGCCGCCGCTGACCAGCACGCTGTCGCTGCTGCCGGCAATGCCCTGCGGGCGCAGCCACATCATACCGATGATGATCAGCGCATATACGACCATGCGGTATTCCGACAGGAAGCGGAAAGCCTCGGTAATGATGTTGATCAGCAGCGCACCCACCAACGGACCGGCAATGGTTCCCATACCGCCGATGATCGCCATGGACAGAATGTTAAAGCTTTCATCCGTAACAAACATCGAGGAATCCACAAAGTGGTAATAGGTTGCCATAAAGGCACCTGCACAGCCCTCCCAGAAGGTGGCGTACATAATGTTCATCGTCTTGTACTGCGCCGTATTGATGCCGATGGATGCCGCCGCTGCACCGTTTTCGCGGATGGAGATCCACGCGCGCCCGGTGCGGGATTTCAGGATGCGGCTGGTGCAGAAAACCATAATGGCCAAAACAGCGAAGATAATATAGTAATACCCGCGCGAGGACTGCAAGGAGAAGCCGAAAATTTTCGGTCCAGGAATCGCCTTGATGCCCATAGGTCCGCCCGTCACCGGGGTCCAGTTCAGGCAGATGATGCGCACAATTTCCGAAAAGCCCAAGGTGACAAAGCCCAGATAAATGCCGGACAGCTTGCCGATGGGAAAGGAAACCAGCATCCCGAACAGAGAGGTCATCACCCCGGCGCCCAGCATGGCAAGAAAGAACGGGACATTGGCGCGTGCCATCAGGATGGCTGCCGTGTACGCACCCACGCACAAAAAGCCGGCATGACCGATGGCAAACTGACCGCTGTAGCCGTTGATGACGTTGACCGAGCTTGCCAGCAGCATATACAAAAGGATCTTTGTGCAGATGCCCAGCACATAGCTGTTATCCACCACAATGGGCAGAAGAATGGCCGCCAGCAATAAAAGCGGTATCAGTTTGCGGCTGTTTTTGCGGAAAAAGCCGCGGATGGATTGCCATTTTTCTTTCATTTTGCTTTCCTCCCAATCTTAATGCGAAGTCCCTTCGGGAAAAAGATCAGAACGATAATCAGGAATACAAACGCGATCATGTCCCGCAAGCTGGACGAGAACAGCGCAATGCCGTAGTTTTCCAGAATACCGATCAGCAAGCCGCCGATGGCAGAGGCCTGTATATCGACAAGACCGCCCAACACCGAGGAGCTGAACGCCTTCATGGTCGCCATACCACCCATGGAAGCCGAGAGCGAGCCGTAATACAGCGCATACAGCATACCTGCCACACCGCCGATGCCGCAGCCGAGTATGTTGCCCATCAGCGTTGCACCGCTGACGTCAATGCCGACCATGGCAGCCGCCTTGCGGTCCTGGCTGACGGCACGCAGGATGACGCCCTGCTTGGTTTTGTTCAAAAAAATCGAGAGCAGGATGCACAGCACGGTCACAACTACCATAACAGTGCATTGCACATAGGTGATACGATAATTTCCGATTTGAATGCCGCCCAAGGGGATGACCTCCGGCATGGCTTTTGTTTCGCTGCCGAAAAGGATCTGCACGGTGTTTTTTATCAACATACTCATACCGATGGTGCAGATCAGCGGAATGTAGCGCGCGGACTCGAAAAATTTTTCATAGCAGATCTTGTGGATCACAATGCCGATCAGGCCCGATGCGGCAAAGCTGAAAAGAATCGTCAAAAGAATATTTCCGCCGGTCAGGGTTGCGGTAAACAGCGCGGCAAACGCGCCGATCATAATCACCTCACCAAAGGTGAAGGACACCAAACCCACCACACCCACAATGATGGTGTAGCCAATGGCAAACAGCGCATAAATTGCACCCTGGCAGATACCATTGATAAGTTGTTCTATCAGATAGGTCATTTTTTATCCTCCTGCTGAATAAGGGATAGAAAATACCCGTGCCTTTTCGCTTCATCGGTCAAGGCACGGGTACGATCAGCTCCTTTAAGGCAGTACCACGCAATCACAGGGGCGCAGGCGTTTCGCCGTCAACCGCAAATTGTACAAGGTGCCTTAGTCGTGAACCATCATGTAATCGGATACGGAGGTCAGCACGCCGTCCTGATACTGAACGACCTTATAGCCGCGGTACACAGCGCCGTCCTCGGTAAATTCAAAGGGTCCCATCAGACCGTCAAAGCCCTTATAGCTCTGAATAGCCTCCTGCAAGGTTTCGCGGTTCAGGTTGTCGCCGCACTTGATCGCGGCATCGCATACCAGCATAACCGTGTCATAGGTGCTGATGCTGTGGAAGGACGGGGGCATATTGGCACGCTTGGTAAACTCCTCGTTAAACTCCTTCGTTTCGGGGGTGTTGTCACTGGCAACAAAGGCAATGTTGGAGTAGATGCCGTTTACGTCGTCGCCCAGCAGCTCCACCAGCTGGTCGGTCAGGGCAGAACCGGAGATCGCAACGGGAACATCCCAGCCTACCTGACGGATCTGCTTGACGCAGTTTGCTACTTCGTTGTAGCTGCCCATAATGGCAACGGCTTCCGGCTCGGTCTGGCGCATCTTGGAAACGATGGCGGTAAAGTCCTTCTCGCCGGAGGCAACTGCCTCGGTGTCGGTGATCACAACGCCGTCCGCCTCAGCTTCCTGCGTCATAAAGCTCAGCATATTCAGACCGTAGTCGTTGTTGGTGTAGACGATCGCCACCGATTTGGCGCCCATCTTCTCGTTGATGACGCGGTTCATCAAAAAGCCGCCGTCATTTTCCTGTACGCCGGTGGTCGAAAAGTTGTAAGGACCTACGCGGGGGAAGTCGATCAGACCGGCGGAGGGGGAAATCTGCACGGTCTTGTTTTCCTCATAAATGGGGGCGGTTGCCATGCAGCAGGTGCTGGAGAAATCGCCGATGGTGGCAAGGATGGTCTTGTCCTGGCAAATCAGGCGGGCAACCTCTGCCGCCTCCTTGGCATCGTTCTTGGAGTCAAAGCTCTTTAAGACGACCTGCTTGCCGTTGATGCCGCCGGCTTCGTTGATTTTGTCGGCTGCCATCTGCGCACCGACATTAAAGTGGATACCGTATTCTGCGCTGTCACCCGTAACAGGGCTGACGACTGCCAAGGTAACGGTATCTTCCGCACCGCTTGTTGCTGCATCTGCCGAATTGCTGTTTGCACCGCAGCCAACCAGCGCACCGGCACAAAGCGCAGCCGCCAACAGGGCACTAAGTTGTTTTTTCATGGTTTTGCATCTCCTTTAAATTTTGAATTGTTGTGCTAAAACCGTTGGCGCCTTGCGGTTTTCTATGCACTTGCTATAGTTTTATTATACGTTGGTTGGTATCTTTTGTAAATATAGACAAATCTCACTTTATAAGCACAAATCACAGTTCCGCCATGCTCTTTGCCGCTACGCTTTTTGCTAAGCACAAGGACAGCCGCCAACAGCACAAGGAACCGCCACGGGAAGGCGGGCATTGATGGAATCGTAAACGACCACATTGCTTCGGCCTTCTCCATGCTCCTTATTGGAATCCACCATATAACCAAAATGCCTGCAAGAAAAGCATGGTAAAAGTCTTCCCGGTAGTCATGATAACTGATAGTACGCCGGAGCAGGGCATTCATTTCCTTGGTATCAAGCCATGCAGCGACATTATGCACAATAAATCAGCCATCATTTTGTAAGGTATCACCGATTGACTTTTTCCTATCCGTGTCGTAAAATATGAATGAAAATTGAACATTAACGGATTGTTACTCTTCGGGAGGCATGACCATTGGCAGATGCAAGAACTGCACCTGTATGGTTGTGTCTTATTTTTTTGTCAAAAAGGCGGTGAGTTCATGCGAGTCATTAAGAAAATCAATAATAATGTAGCTGTCTGCCTTGATGGCAATAATAATGAACTTATCGCTTTTGGCAGGGGCATAGGTTTCAAGCCCACTCCCTATGAGTTAACAGACTTGTCCGTAATAGAGAGAACTTACTATGGCATCAGCCCTGAATATCTGGGCCTTTTGAAAGAGATTCCAAAAGAAATCTTCGATGTTTCCGGTACGATCGTGGACTGGGCCGCGAATAGCATTGATGCCGAGTTCAACCACAATCTGGTCATTACCCTTGCCGACCACATCAATTTTGCCATAGAGCGTTATAAGAAGAGTATCAGCGTTAAGGCGCCTTATGTAGGCAATATCGCTTACCTGCATGAGACTGAATACAAGGTTGGCATCAAAGCAGTCGCATATATCAACCGCCACTTCAACATTCATTTGCCCAAAGATGAGGCCGTAGCAATAGCTCTCCACCTGATCAACGCTGAAAATGCGGCCACTCCTAAAGCAAACACCTTGGATGCCCGTACCATGATAAGCGAAGTTATCAGTCTTATCGAGAAAAGAGAAAATATCACCATTGATCGCTCCGGGTTCAATGCTAATCGTTTTGTAACTCACATGGAATATCTACTGGCACGAATCCGCAACAACGAGACTCTCGAAGACAACAATGACAAGCTATTTGAGCATCTCAAGCACGAATACAAAGAGACGTATCTTTGTGCCGAAGATGTTCGATCCTATCTTCAGGAAAAAACCGGCAAAAAGCTCGGCAGCGAAGAAATGTCTTACCTTATGCTCCACATCGAGCGTTTCTGCTCCCGAGAGCAGGCATAAAATCTGAATGTAATAAAGGGAAGCGCGCACCCTTTGTACAGATATATGATGATTACACCCTTACAATAGATTGAGAAAGAGGAAACAATATGGCACAGAAGTATGAAGAGCTTTCCGACAAGATCGTTGGTCTTGTTGGCGGAAAAGCCAATGTTCAGTTCTTTACGCATTGTGTGACCCGCCTTCGTTTTAATGTTAAGGACGAATCTTCTGTTAAAAAGGAAGAAATCGAAAAACTCCCCGGTGTTCTTGGTTCTCAGTGGCAGAATGGCCAGTACCAGATCATCATTGGCCAATCTGTTGGCGATGCTTACCGCCTGATCTGCGAGAAGAACGGCTTTACCATGGAAAAGTCTGTGGACGAAAAGCTGGATGACGATAAGCCCGCCCAGAAGAAGGGTGTCAAAGGTGTCATCGACAAGATTTTCGATGGCATTTCCGGTTCTTTGACTCCGCTGATCCCCGCCCTGATTGGCTGCGGCATGATCAAGGTCATTCTGATCCTGCTGGATATGGCCGGTGTTCCTGCTGATAGTGGTACATATCAGCTGCTCACCTTTGCTGGTGATGCGGGCTTCTACTTCCTGCCCATCATGATTGGTGCATTTGCCGCCAAGAAGTTTGGCGCCAACCCTGCCTTGGGCATGGTCATCGGTGGCCTGTTGATCTACCCGTCCTTTGCCAGCGGCGTCAGCGATGGCACCGCCTTCGACTTCCTGGGCATCCCTGTCCATGGTGTCAGCTATTCCAGCACCATCTTCCCCATTATTCTCTGCTGCGCTGTGATGGCTCCCATTGAGAAGTTTTTTGCTAAACATTCGCCTGACATCCTGCGTTCCGTGCTTGAGCCGTTGCTGACTATCATCGTCATGATCCCTCTGGCCTACTGTGTTCTCGGTCCCATTGGTTCTTTCCTTGGCACCTATCTGAGCACCTTCGTCCTGTGGCTGTACAACACTCTGGGCTTCATTGGCGTTGCTGCTTTTGCTGCCATTATGCCGTTCGTTATCATGACTGGTATGCACGGTGCCTTTGTTCCTTACCTTATGCAGATGCTGACCGTTGATCCTCTGTATGAGCCTATCTTCTTCCCTGCTCTGATCATCTCCAACATCGATCAGGGTATCGCTGCTCTGGCTGTTGCTCTGAAGACCAAAGATTCCAACCTGAAATCCACCGGCTTCTCTACTGCCGTCACCGCTGTTGTTGCTGGTGTTACCGAGCCTGCCATGTACGCCATTAACCTGAAGTATAAAACCCCCATGTACGGTGCCATGATCGGTTCTGCCATCGGCGGTTGTGTTGCTGGCCTGCTGAAGACTGCTATCTATGCTTTTGCCGGTGCTTCTTCTGTCATCGCACTGCCTCTGTTCGTTAGTGCTGATAAGCCCAGCAACTTCCTGTTCATGGTCATTTCTGTTCTGGTTGGTGCTGTTGCAACCTTTGTCGCCACTTGGATTCTGTACAAACCCGAAACCGCTAGCAAATAATCTCAACTGAAAGGAGCGCTCCTTATGCCATTCTGCAAAGATTTTCTGTGGGGCGGCGCTACCGCCGCGAACCAGATTGAAGGTGGCTGGCAGGAAGGCGGGAAAGGCCCCAGCGAAGCTGATATGCTTTCTGCCGGGACGCACTCCAGCCCCCGTCAGATCTCTATCGATACTGAACCTGGCCTTACTTACCCCAACCGTGTCGCCAGTGATTTCTACCATCACTATAAAGAAGACATTGCTTTGATGGCCGAGATGGGATTCAAAGCGTATCGTATGTCCATCGCATGGAGTCGCATCTTCCCTACCGGAGAAGAATCTGAGCCTAATCAGGCCGGTTTGCAGTTCTATGATGATGTATTCGACGAATTGAAAGCGCACGGCATCGAGCCCATCGTCACACTGTCCCACTATGAGATGCCTTTGCACCTGGTCAACAAGTACAACGGCTGGGCTTCCCGTGAGCTGATCGAGCTGTTTGTCCGTTATGCCCGCACAGTGATCTTGCACTACAAGGGCAAAGTAAAATACTACCTGACCTTCAATGAGATCAACTGCGGCACTCTTCCTTTAGGCAACTATATGTCTCTGGGTATCCGCAATGAGGGAACACGGAATTTCCTTGCACAAGTCGATGATGTACAAGTACGCTATCAGGCATTGCATCATCAGTTGGTCGCAAGTGCTCTTACCGTTATTGCTGGTCATGAGTTTGATCCAGACGCCAAAATCGGCAACATGATCGCCATGATGCCCGTTTATCCCCTGACCTGCAATCCCAAGGATATGCTTGAGTTCCAGCAGAACTGGCGGCAATTTAACTGGTACTGTGCTGACGTTCAGTGCCGCGGTGAATATCCCTACTATTCAAAAAGTTTCTGGGAGAAAAACGATATTCATCTGGAGATTACTGAAGCAGACCGTGAGGCACTTTGCAAGGGTACGGTAGACTTCTTCTCCCTCTCCTACTACCAGACCAACTGCGTGACCACCAATTCTGATGCAGCACAGGCTTCCGGCAACCTGCTTGGCGGCGCAAAGAATCCGTATTTGGAATCCAGTCAATGGGGATGGCAAGTTGATCCTGATGGTCTTCGTTACACCCTCAATGAGATTGAGAGCCGCTATAACCTGCCTATCATTATCGTTGAGAATGGCCTTGGTGCCAAAGATGTACTTGAATCTGATGGACGCATCCATGACCCCTACCGTATTGACTATCTCCAGCGACATATCCGTACCATGAAGCAGGCCGTCGAAGAAGACGGTGTCAACCTCTTCGGGTATACTATGTGGGGTTGCATCGATTTAGTTTCTGCTTCCACGGGAGAAATGGCCAAGCGCTATGGCTTCATCTATGTTGATTGCGACGATCATGGTAACGGTTCTTTCAAACGCTACAAAAAGGATAGCTTCGATTGGTACCGTAAAGTGATTGAGAGCAACGGTGAAATGTTATGACATTATTCTAATTCATCATAAAAGCGAAGAGGGTCTGCACATTTATGTGTGCGGGCCCTCTTTGTTATTTATATGCCTTACCTAATTCCAAATTCATCATTATAGACGAAGTCGTTCCCGGTATTGTACGGCGGGTTATATATTATCTTAACCCACGGCGGGGAAGTCTGTGTAATTCCAATATTCATACGCCAAATACCCGTTCTTTATGCCATGGTACAATAGGCGTTAGCTCTTTATGTTTTACTATTTACAGGGATTTAGCCTTCTGTTCAAGCACCGTAAAATTCATCGGCAAGGTCGCTCATGGCCGTATACAGGTCGCCGCTGCCACCGTAAATTGCGTTAAAGTCCAGCGAAAAGACCTTTTTGTTCTTGATTGCGCTGATGTCCTGCAAGGCCGCATTATCATACAGCGACTGGATCATTTCATCCATGTCCGGGCCACCCTCATAGTCAAACAGAACGATGACCTCGGGATTTTCTGCAATGATCGTTTCAATACTGACCTGCGAACCATCGCAGTCCTCGTTGATGTTGTCCAGACCGATCATCGCAAAGGCTTCGTTCTGCAAACTTTCCGTAGCAGCGGATCCAAAGACCGGCATACCGTCCTCAATCCAAGAAACTTCGGCCATCTTGGTGGTCTTGCCTGCCCAGCGCTCATCGCTCTGGAGTGCTGCCACATAATCCTGATAGTAGGCTTTCAGCTCGGCAGCCTTGTCCTGCACGTTGAAAATTACGCCTAGATTGTCAATATCGGTCAGGAAAGATTGGAAGTTAGCACCGGTCTCGCCCACATGGGTAATATAGCTGGCAATGCCTGCCGATGCCAGCTCTTCCGTGGTTCCTACGCCATAGTCACCATCCACAAACAGGTCGCCGCGGCCAGCAACAAAATCCGGGTCTACACCCAGCACAGCCTCTTTGGAGGCATAGCCCTCTGCAATGACGGGTACAGCATTGAACTGCTCAGCCACATCCTCCGGGGCGGGGCCATAGACTGCGGCCACACCGACCAGCTTATCAGCGAGCCCCAGACGAATCAACAAATTGGCGGTGCCTTGGTTGTTCGCCACCACACGCTGGGGCTCCGCTGTGTATTCTGTAGTAACAGGTGTCCAGGTCGCACCGTCAGACGAAACGGTGTAGGTATCCGCGCTGACAGGGTAATAGCTGTCCTCTGCCACTTCCGGGGAAGCAGTCTCTTCGGGGACGGCTACCTCAGAGGATGCCGATTCGGAAGCGGCTTCGGAGGCAGAAGCACCGCAGCCGGCCAGCAGCGCAGCGCTCAGTACCAGGCAGGTACCTGCCGTCATCATGTTTTTGAGTTTCATATACATTTCCTTTCCCATTATTCAGGCTTTCGTAACCTGATTGTAAGAATTTTCCTGCAAAAAACTATTTTCATTTTGCGGGGAGTATGCTATAATCTCGGTTAGTTTTAACTAATCATCACGGTTTGTTACTATAACATACTTTCGCGGAGGTGTCAACCGGAAAATTGAAGAAAGAAACGGAAACCAAAAAACTGATTTATATTCCAGCTTTGCTTGCATTGCTGGTACTTAGTATTCTGCTTTCGGCATCCATCGGGCAGGTGGAGATACCGCTTTCAGATACCTTCAAAATTCTGATGGAGCGTCTGTTTCATGTAAAATTAGCAGGTTATGCAGAAATCCCATCTGCCTATTTCAATGTTGTGTGGATGATTCGCTTTCCGCGCGCACTGATTGCTGTTGCCGTGGGCATCGGCCTTTCGCTGTGCGGCATTGTCATGCAGGCCGCTGTGGAAAACCCTCTGGCTGACCCCTATATTCTGGGTATTTCGTCAGGTGCAACACTGGGCGCTACTTTTGCACTGATGGTTGGTGTCGGCACTCTGCCGCTTATCGGGCAAGCAAGCGTATCGGTCTGCGCTTTTGCCGGGGCGCTGCTTGCTTCTTTTCTGGTATTGTTTTTTGCCAATATCGGCGGTCATGCCACGGGTGCCAAGCTGGTGCTGTCCGGTACGGTCATCAACTCGATGTTTTCGGCTTTTTCCAATATCATGATCTACTTTGCCAACAATGCACAGGCATTGCAGAACATTACTTTCTGGATCATGGGCAGCACGGCTTCTGCCACATGGTCAAAAGTGCCGGCTATTTTGGTGATTGTGGCGTTAACCGCCCTGTTTTTCCTGACCCAAAGCAATACCTTGAATCTGATGCTGATGGGCGAGGAAGCTGCCACCACACTGGGTATCAACCTTACTTTCTGGCGTAGAGTCTATCTGATTATTGCCAGCCTGATCACCGGTATCCTGGTCTCCTGCTGCGGCATGATCGGCTTTGTCGGCTTGGTGATCCCCCACATTGCCAGAGCAATCTTTGGTGCCAACCATCGTGTACTGACTCCCTACACCATCCTGTTCGGCGGCATCTTTATGGTGCTCACCGACCTGCTCTCCCGGTCGCTGGTCAGCGGTTCTGAAGTGCCGGTGGGTATTATCACTGCTGCGCTGGGTGCGCCGGTGTTCCTATATATGTTGCTGAAAAAAGATTACGGCTTTGGAGGTAAATAAGTTGGAGCTTGTTGTAAAAGATGTCCATGTGACGCTGGGCAAAGCCAAGATCGTAAACGGCGTCAGCCTCCACGTAGGAGAACGGCAGAGCGTAGGAATCATCGGACCAAACGGCTGCGGAAAATCCACCTTGCTGAAAGCCATCTACCGGGTCAACCCCATTGATTCCGGCGAGGTTCTGCTGAACGGGCAAAACGTTGCTAAGATGAGCCCCAAAGAGGCTGCCCGCCACATTGCCGTTGTAGGGCAGTTCAATGAACTTGCTTTTGATTTTTCCGTGCAGGACATGGTGCTTATGGGGCGCTCACCCCATAAAAAGATGATGGAAGGCTATTCCGAAGCCGACTACCGACTGGTGGAGGATACGCTGCGCAAGACCGAACTGTACCCCTTGCGGCAGCGCAGTTATCTCTCCCTTTCCGGCGGTGAAAAGCAGCGGGTGATTTTAGCCCGCGCTATCGTGCAGCAGCCGGAATTGCTGATTCTGGATGAACCCACCAACCACCTTGATATTAAATTTCAGTTTGAAGTGCTGGATCTTGTAAAAGATTTGAACATTTCCACCCTATGTGTGCTGCACAATATCGAGCTGAGCGCCCGCTACTGTGATTATCTCTACGCCATGAAGCAGGGGCGCATCGTGGCAGAAGGTACACCCAGTACGTTGATTACCAAAGAGACCATCCGCACCATTTATGATGTGGAGAGCGAAATCTACACAAATCCTGTCACGCAAGATCTCGCCGTGGCTTTTCTTCCCACAAGGCGCAAATAGCAAAAACGTTGAATGTAATTTCAATGAAATCGCATTCAACGTTTTTGTTTGTCAATTCCAAATTAGTGCATCAGGTTCGTAAACTTTTTGCGTTCAAAGCTGATGCGGATGATCTGTTCAAACTCTTTGCCGGTCATTCTGCATCCTCGGTTTCTGGGCATACTGGTGGAGTACAATCCGTCAGCTTTTCGCTTCCTGCACATTTCACCTTGCAGACCACCGCATTGTCCAGCACATAGACGACCTTGGCCGTGGCGCTGTCTCCGATTTTGTCATACAACCGCCCGGCGCTGATGCAGTCGCCCAGCACCGTATGTGGGCTGTTCGCCACATAACCCGCGCAGCCAAGCCCCGGCAGCTCTGCCTTGATTGCTTCGCTGTCATACTCATTGTCAGGCTCTTTGACCAGCTTGACCTTTTGCCCGACCTCAAAAGACTTGCTGCCAAAATGGAACTTCAATCCGGTGATCGTGATAAATGTTTTCATATGGAACCTCCTGTCATTTGCATAAACTGTTGTGTTACCAATCCAGCTCGTCCATAGCGTCATCTACGCCTGCCGCATAGTCCGGGTCGCTGTTGTAGCGATCCTCATCGTAGTCGTCATCATCATAGATGGCATCGTAGCCGTCATCATAGGAATCATACGTCTTGTAGGATTTTTTGCTGCTGGAGTAAGAACTGCTGTATGAAGATTTGGAACTGTAAGAAGTACTGCTCTTGGTCGAAGATTTGGACGGGCGATGTACCCAACAGTAGGCCGAGTCCTTATCCGCTTCTCTGGTGCAGCCGTCCCTGATGCAGATGTATTTATGCTTTGTGCTGGAGCTGCTGCTGGACGGTCTGGAGCCGCTGCCGGAGACGCTGGAATTGCTCTTGGCGGGCTTATGTACCCAGCAATAGGCGGAGCCCTTAGCCGCCTCTCTGTTGCAGCCGCTCTTGATGCAGGTATACTTGGCAGCGAATGCGCCGGTGCACAGGATGCAGGCAGTCAGCGTAACGAGCATTGCGCAAAGAATGCTTTTCCAAATCGTCTTTTTCATGGTAAAGTCCTTTCTGTCATGTACGATATTTTACCGGTGACGTTTCCCGTCAGAAATCATCACCGCCGAAATCATCCGAACCAAAGTCGTCTGAACCAAAGTCGTCTGAACCAAAGTCATCAGAATCAAGATCGTCCGAATCGAAGTTGTCCTCATCGTTATCGAACTCATCCATGAGCGCCTTACGGTTTTCCTCTTCTTCCCGGATACGATCCATTGCCAGAGAATAGTGAACATATCCGTCAATGCCCTTACCGTAGACCCCAAAATCCATATCCTTCAGCATAATAGTTACCTCCGCTTTGTATTGGGGAAGGGAACCGTTCCCTTCGATACTTCTATTATAAATCATGGTTTGTCCTATAATTTGGACTTTGAACACATTGCACGAAATTATGCAATTCTCTGCTTTGATACAAACAAGCGCTCTCTGTAAATTCACCTTAGATGATCGCAGAGAGCGCTTGTTAAATTCACTATTACTGCTTGCCGGGCTGGGCGGTTTTGCTGCTTTCCTTGCGCTGCTGGATGACATCTATGCACAGGCAGCGGCTTCGGCGATTGTAGCGTTGCTGCTATGCCCGTTTGCAGCACCGATGCTGTTATCCTTGGCAGGAAGTGCCTTGATTGTCGCTGCATCAGCATTATTTGCTTGGTTTTTTTGAAAGCAAAATATAACGATAAAACCGCTGTCGGCTGCACAGCGGTTTTTCCTTTTCAGATAGCATTCAAGAAGTCATAAAGTCGGGATACCTCAATTTATTTTTACCTGTCTTGTCCCTTCGGAACGAACCAACAAGAATTTCTTGTGAGTTGCCTCATAGTCCAACTCACCGTCTTTGTATATTCCATCGATACGCGAAATAATTTTAGCTATTATGATAAAAGCGAACCTGTTTGCGTTGTAAGCAGGTTCGCTTTTTCAAATAACCATTTCTAAAAATCAGCCAGGCTATCAAACCGGAAGTTGTCGTTCAAAAAAATCACAAAGTCAAACGAATGCTTACATCGCCATTGCTAAGTAAATCGACCACTTCGTTTTCCGATAAATCCATTTTGCCAAGACGCGTATACGCCCACGAATTAGAGCCGTAGAATACAACAATCTGGTCGGAGCTATACAAAACGATGTCGCCGTTGTTTGTTGTTGTCTGAACATCATTGCTGGGATAGGTTTTGCCCAGCGGGCCTACCTGTTCATTGTTGCTGTACATCGACATGGATACCACGATGTCGCCCGCTTGAAGGTCGTTTCTCAACGCACTGACAGAAGGATTGCTCTCCCACATGACCGGGATTTCCGTATCATTTATGTACATTTTCATTTCGGTATCCGTCCTTTCGTCAGATGTTTCTTCGGCTGAGCTGTTCTGCGAGTATTCTATGGGCTGTGTTTCGGTGGTGATTTTCTGCCCACTGCAAGCAGTGACAGCAAGCAGCATCAGAATGCTGAGCCGTAAAAAAGTAAGCCGTTTCATCCTTTACACATTCCGCCCAAGGTCGTATGCCTGCCGCATAGCTTCTGCATGTTGTACAGCTTTCCCGGCATCATTGATACCGCCACCAAAAACATAGTCCTTGAGTGTTGCCCGTTCAAAGCAATCTACCCAGCCCTGCAAACCGTTATAAGCTTTTTCAACGGTTGTATTTTCATCTTCTGCGGCAGTTGCGATCATGTAAATATCACGGAAACAGTAATCCGAATCATACAGCGGATTCAGACGATCCAGCAGGGTTTTCATCTGCCCGCTCATTTCGTAATAGTAAATCGGCGTTGCAAAGACAACCACTTCTGCCGCTTTCACTTTGGCCATGATTTCCGGCACATCATCTTTCAGCACACAGGAGCCGGTTTTCTGGCAGGACAAACAGCCAATGCAGAAACGAATATCTTTACCCCGCAGGGAAAGAAATTCCACGTCATGTCCAGCATCCCGTACACCCTTTTCACACTCTTTTGCCAGAATTTCGGAATTACTTTTGCCTCTCAAACTGGTTGAGATAATAAGAACTTTTTTCGCCATTGTAACATTACCCCTTAGTCCAAATTCTTTTTGAAGAACGCGTCCATTTTATCAAACGGTATTACAGCAAGATTGTCATACAGGTCGGTATGGACTGCACCGGGAATTACAAGGAACTCCTTGTTGGCTGCATATTTACTGCCGCGCACCATATCGTCAAAGGCATCTTTACCGAAGTAGAAGCTATGCGCCTTCTCGCCGTGCATGACCAGAACGGCGCTGCGAATCTCACAGCTGTATTTCAAAATCGGCTGGTTCATAAAGGACTCACAGCCAATCACGTTCCAGCCGTCGTTGGAGTTCAGGCTTCTTGCGTGATAGGCGCGGCCTTTATAATATTCGCTGTAATCCTTTACAAAGAACGGCGCATCGTCCGGCACAGGCAGGGGCATGCAGCCGCCAGCACGAGTATAGCTGCCTGCCTTGTAGTCCTCGGTACGCCGGGCATTCAGGGCCTTTTTCTTTTCATAGCGGGCTTCCTCACTATTTTCTGCATCGAAATAGCCGTTTGCATTTACACGGGCCATATCGTACATAGTCGATACGACAGTGGCTTTAATGCGGGTATCCAGCGCAGCCGTGTTCAGAGCCATGCCGCCCCAGCCGCAGATGCCGATAATACCGATTTTGTCCAAATCTACGTTATCCTGCGCCGAGAGAAAGTCTACCGCAGCCATAAAGTCCTCGGTGTTGATGTCCGGAGATGCCATATAGCGGGGCTGGCCGCCGCTTTCGCCGGTAAACGAGGGGTCAAGCGCGATCGTCAAATAGCCGCGTTCTGCCATCGTTTGAGCATACAGGCCGGAACATTGCTCCTTTACCGCACCAAAAGGTCCACAGACTGCAAGGGCGGGAAATTTTTTCTGTTCATTTTTAGGTGTGTACATATCAGCGGCAAGGGTGATACCGTAGCGATTGACAAAAGTGACCTTTTTGTGGTTTACGGATTTACTTTTGGGAAAGGTCTTGTCCCATTCGGATACTAAATCGAGTTTTTCAGGTTTCATCATAGTGAACTGCTCCTTTGTTGTGATGGAATAGCTTGGTGGCTTTATCCAATCGTAACACTTGAAGCTAACTTTAAGTCAAGAGTTTTTTCTGAAAAGCCCGAAAAAGCCAAAATACCGTTCGCAGTGATGAAGAAGCAGACAACTTCCGTTTTGCCAAACCGGGAGCCATCTTAATCAAACAATACTCTCAGCCACGCCCAAAGCCTCAATGCCAAGTTCCTTACAGGCCTCCCACCGGTGATGTCCGCTTATCACTTCATAGCCGACACCAACCTTTGGTCTGACGATGATGGGCGTGATGATGCCGCTCTCTGAAATACTGTCTACCAACTCACTGAATTCCAGATCATGGCGGACATGGAACGGATGATTGGAGAATGGATGCAACTTATTTATTGGAATAGTTTCCTCTTTGCTTGCTCTGTAAGCAGGCGATGTTTTCTTCGTCATGCTGCGTAC
>JABLTO010162086.1_pt1 | contig 27556 bp, 29 predicted proteins | sample 7160091 | NCBI WGS metagenome assembly JABLTO01 (sample SAMN14651225, study PRJNA627086) | human gut metagenome | isolation source: feces | host: Homo sapiens
CCGTCTGAGAAGAGAAAAAACTGACGTACATGGCCCAGGCCACCCTCTCTTGCCCTTCGGGCAATTCACCTTGCGCCGCCAGTTTTTTCAGATTGCAATTTATTCCGACATCGGGGATGTCGGAACTCTGCGAGGCTTTTTAAGAGGATAAGTCATAGTGGCGGTTCGCGCGGTGGTCTGGGTCGTTTGAGACGTGAAAAATGGGGACGAGCGGGGGCGGCGATTTGTCGAAAGCGTAGGAAAATGATTGGACGAATGAATTTTTATGCCGTTCTCATTGACATTCCTTCACGCAACCTGTATATTGAGCAATGATGGTTTATACCGTTAAATAAAAAAAGAAACGGGGGAGGATAAATGTCCAAAGAGTTGATCCGCCTGAGCAACTGCTCTATGGTGTTTGACGACGATGTAATTTTGAACAGCATTAACTTGTATATTAAAGATAAGGAGTTCCTCACATTATTGGGGCCGTCCGGATGCGGCAAGACCACGACCCTGCGCCTCATCGGTGGGTTTCTGACCCCCACCAGCGGCGATGTCCTGTTCGATGGGGAGAGGATCAACGAGGTACCGCCCCACAAGCGAGCGGTCAACACGGTCTTCCAGAAGTACGCCCTCTTTCCCAACCTGAACGTCTTCGACAACGTGGCCTTCGGCCTGCGCATCCCCAAGACGGACGAGAACGGGAAGAAGATCAAGCTGTCCCAGGACGAGATCCAAACGCGGGTGATGGAGATGCTGGAGCTGGTGAGCCTGAAGGGCTTCGAGCACCGCAGCGTCACCTCTCTCTCCGGCGGACAGCAGCAGCGGGTGGCCATCGCCCGTGCCCTGGTCAACCGCCCCAAGGTGCTCCTGTTGGACGAGCCCCTGGGCGCGCTGGATATGCGTCTGCGTAAGGATATGCAGAACGAGCTGAAAAACATCCAGCAGGCGCTGGGGATTACTTTTATCTACGTGACCCACGACCAGGAGGAAGCGCTGTCTATGAGCGACACGGTGGTGGTCATGAATGAGGGCGTCATCCAGCAGATCGGCACACCAGAGGATATATATAATGAGCCGAAGAACGCCTTTGTGGCGGATTTCATCGGCGAGAGCAATATTGTAGACGGCATCATGCACGCCGATGGCGTGGTGGAGATTTTTAGGCGCAAGTTCCGCTGTCTGGACAAGGGCTTCGCCCCTATGGAACCGGTGGACGTGGTCATCCGGCCGGAGGATGTGCAGATCGTCCTCGCTGACCAGGGTCAGCTGGTGGGCACCGTCACCAACGTGACCTTCAAGGGAGTTCACTATGACATCATCGTGGACTTTTATGGCTTCAAGTGGCTCATCCAGACCACCCGCTTCTGTCCTGTGGACGCCAAGATCGGCATCCGCGTGGACCCGGACGGGTTCCACATCATGAAGAAGAGCCGCTATTCCGGAATGTACGGCGACTACAGCTCCTACAGTGAAGAGTACGAGGAGCTGGCAGACGTGAACTACGACCCGGATACCGATGAGGGCAGTGCCGATGAAGAGGAATAAGCTGTTCTCCATCCCCTATGTCATCTGGATGGCTCTGTTCGTGGTGGCACCCATCATCCTGGTGGTGCTCTACGCCTTCACCGCCGCTGACGGCGGGTTCACCTTTTCCAACTTCACCCGGATGGGCAACTATTTTGGTGTCTTCGTCCGCAGCTTCTGGCTGGCGCTGGTGGCCACGGCCATCTGTCTGCTCATCGGCTACCCCATCGCCTACCTCATTTCCAAGGAGAGCAAGCGGTTCCAGCACATCAGCATGGCGCTGATTATGCTGCCCATGTGGATGAACTTCCTGCTGCGCACCTACGCTTGGATGTCCATCCTGGAGAACACCGGCCTGCTCAACCGCTTTTTCAGCGCCATCGGCCTCATCGACCTGGTCAACGGCATCCTGGGCACCAACATGACCCACTTCAACATGATAAACACCCCGGGCGCTGTGGTGCTGGGCATGGTCTATAACTTCCTGCCCTTCATGATCCTGCCCATCCACTCGGTCATCCAGAAGATTGACCGGAACCTCATCGAGGCGGCGCAGGATCTAGGCTCCAATAACTACCACGTTTTTACCAAAGTCATCTTCCCGCTGAGTCTGCCCGGCGTCCTGTCCGGCATCACCATGGTGTTTGTGCCTGCCGTGAGCACCTTTGCCATCTCCAAGCTGCTGGGGGGCAGCAAGGATTTGCTGCTGGGCGACCTGATCGAGATTCAATTCCTAGGCTCTGCCTACAATCCCCATCTCGGCTCCGCCATCAGCCTGGTCATGATGCTCATCGTCGTGATCTGCATGGTGGTCATGAACCGGTTCGGTGAAGGGGAAGAAACGGCGGTCATGCTATGAGAAACGAACGCCGCATCGGAAGCCGCCTGTTCATGGCGCTGGTCTTCCTCTTTCTGTACGCCCCCATTTTCGTACTGATTGTATTCTCCTTCAACAGCAGCAAGAGCCGTGCCGTCTGGACCGGCTTCTCCCTGGACTGGTATCGGGAGCTGTTCCAAGACAGCGAGATCTTGAGTGCCCTGAGCACGACGCTCTCCGTCTCCGTCCTGGCCGCCCTCATCGCCACCGTGGCCGGCACCTTCGCCGCCATCGGCTTCTACAACATGCGCAAGCGCTGGAGTCGTCCCCTGCTGACCATCAACAACATCCCGGTCATCAACGCGGACATCGCCACCGGCGTCAGCCTCTGCCTGCTCTTCGTGGCGGCAGGCGGGATTTTGCACTTCGACCTGGGCTACGTGACCCTGCTCATCGCCCACATCACCTTCAACATCCCCTACGTCATCATGTCCATTATGCCCAAGCTCTACCAGATGGACAAGAACCTCATCGACGCCGCCCAAGACCTGGGCTGCACCTGGATGCAGGCCTTTTATAAGGTGGTCATCCCGGAGATCATGCCCGGCATCATCAACGGCCTGCTCATCGCCTTCACCATGAGTATCGACGACTTCGTCATCAGTTACTTCACGGCAGGCAGCAAGGTGCAGACCCTGTCCATGACCATCTACGCCATGACCCGTAAGCGCATCAGCCCGGAGATCAACGCCGTCTCGACCTTGCTCTTCGTCACCGTCCTCCTGCTCTTGGCCATCGTGAACATCCGCGAGATGCAGCAGGAGAACGCCCGGAAAAAAGCGCTGAAACGGGCGCAGCAGTGAGGAGGGGAGCGGTATGAAGAAACGTATGCTATCCGTCCTGGCCGGCTTCCTGGCCAGTGCCGCCCTGCTCACCGGCTGCGGCTCCGGCGGCAAAACCGACGCTTCCGGCAGCGCCGTCCGGTCGGGGCGAGAGGTGAACGTGTGCTCCTGGGGTGAGTACATCGACACCGATCTCATCGACCAGTTCGAGGAGGAGACCGGCATCCACGTCAACTACACCACCACCGAGAGCAACGAGACCCTGTACTCCCTGCTCAAGACCGGCGGTTCCACCTATGACGTGGTAGTGCCTTCGGACTATATGCTCTCCCGGCTCATCGACGAGGGGATGCTGGAAAAGCTGGACTTTTCCAATATTCCCAACTTCAAGCTGGTGGGCGACGACTACAAGAACCTGCCCTACGACCCGGAGAACCTCTACTCCGTGCCCTACACCTGGGGCACCACCGGCATCATCTACAACACCAAGATGGTGACCGAGCCGGTGGACAGCTGGTCCATCCTGTTCGACGAGAAGTATAAGGGCGAAATTTTGATGATCGACAACCCCCGAGACGCCTTCGCCGTGGCCCTGTCCTACCTGGGCTACTCCATCAACACCACCGACAAGGGCGAGCTGATGGAAGCCTATGACCTGCTGGTGGAGCAGAAGGACATCCTGCAGGCCTACGTCATGGACCAGATCTTCGACAAGCTGGAGGGCGGCGAGGCCGCCATGGGCGTGTACTACGCCGGTGACTTCCTGAGCATGAAGGAGAACAACCCGGATCTGGCCTTCGCCATCCCCAAGGAGGGCGCCAACTTCTTTGTGGACGCCATGTGCGTGCCCAAGGGCGCGCGGAACAAGACGGAGGCAGAGGCGTGGATCAACTTCATGTGCTCCTACGACGCCTCCATGGCCAACCTGGACTACATCTGGTACGGCAGTCCGCTGCCCCAGGTGATGGAGGACTACAAGGCTGACCTGGACGAGGAGACCGCGGCGGTGCTCAACCCCAGCAAGGAGGCGCTGAGCCGCTGCGAGATGTTCGTGAACCTGCCCGAGGACATCTTGGACTTGTACGACGAGCTGTGGGTGCAGCTGAAAAGCTAATGAAATTGGGAATGTGCTGACAGGCCCCGTGCCAGTCGGCACATTCTTTTTCCGTTGGAGGCGGAATTTTGGAAGAGATTGCCGAATCACCACCAATTCCGGCAAAACTGTGGTTCCCTTTTTGTATATTGTGGTGTATAATAAGGGATAACATTCATAGTGGGGGGCTATCGGCGCTGGCCAGTCACGCCCCTGCCCAAACCAATCTAGACCATAACGATGGGGGTACACCAATCATGATAACCAGGACCGTTGCCCGTGAAATTGCGGTACATTACGCCTTTGAACTGGGCTTTTCCAACCTCACTGCTCAGGAACTGCTGGAGCAGGAGTTGACCCAGGAACGCTTTGGGGAGATCGCCGAGATCGACCCGCTGTACGCCGAGTTCCCGGACGAGAAACAGTGCGCCTATATCCACAAGCTGGTGGAAGGCGTGGGGGAACACGGGTACGAACTGGATGAGTACATCAGCAAATACGCCATCGGCTGGAAGTTCCAGCGTATCCCCCGCATCGCCGCCGCCATCATGCGGGTGGCCATGTACGAGGTGCTCTATATGCCGGAGGTCCCCGCTTCCGCCGCCATCAACGCCGCAGTAGACTTGGTGAAAAAGTATGACGAACCCAAGGTGGCCTCCTTTGTCAACGGTATTTTGGGTTCCTTCGTCCGCAAGGAACTGCCCGGAGGCGACCAGGCATGACCGGTTTTCTGGGGCTGGACACCAGCAACTACACCACCTCTGCCGCCGTCTGCCGCGCCGACGGCAGCGGATACAACAGCTCCCAGCTGCTCACCGTCAAACCCGGCGAGCTGGGCCTCCGGCAGAACGAGGCTCTGTTCCAGCACGTGAAGAACCTGCCCCAGCGGTTTGCGGAGCTGCGGGAGGCTGGGTTCTTGCAGGACATCGCCGCCGTAGGCGCCAGCACCCAGCCCAGGGCGGTGGAAGGCTCCTATATGCCCTGCTTCTTGGCCGGTGCGTCCCAAGGACGCATCCTGGCGGAGACCTTGGGCGTGCCCTTCTACGCCTTCTCTCACCAGCAGGGGCACATTGCCGCCGTCTGCTGGGCGGCGAAGCGATTGGAGCTGCTGGACCAGCCCATGCTGGCCTGGCACCTGTCCGGCGGCACGACAGAACTGCTGCTGGTGGTGCCCGAAAACAACAACGTCCGCGCCGCCCGCATCGGCGGTACCACCGACATCTCCGCCGGTCAGCTCATCGACCGGACGGGGCAGTACCTGCACTTGGACTTTCCCGCCGGGAAAGCCCTGGACAAGCTGGCGGCGGAGAGCGACAAAAAGGAGCGCTTCCGGGTGCGCATCGACAGCTTGCAGTTTTCCTTCTCCGGCATCGAGAACAAGGTGAAGCAGCAGGTGGCGCAGCACAAGGAGCCGGCGGACATCGCTCGCTTCACCCTGGAGACCATCGCCTCCCTGGTGCGCCGGGTCACCGACCGTGCCATGGAGCAGTATCCCGGCCTGCCCGTGGTCTGTTCCGGCGGCGTGGCGTCCAACAGCATCCTGCGCAAGTACCTTTACGACGCCGTTTTCGCGCCCCCTGCCTATTCCACCGACAACGCCATGGGCACTGCGGTGCTGACGGCACGGCAGATGGATGGGGGGCACTAAATGGCTTCAAAACCCATCTACACGGTCACCCAGGTGAACACCTACGTCAAGAGCATCCTGGACGGTGACCGGAACCTCTCCGGCATCTACATCCGGGGGGAGCTTTCCAACTACAAAAAGTACCCCTCCGGTCACCACTATTTCACTCTCAAGGACACCGGCGGAGCCCTCCGCTGCGTTTTATTCCGCTCCTCGGCCACCCGTCTGCGGTTCCAGCCGGAGAGCGGCATGAAGGTCATCGCCTACGGCCGCATCACCGCCTTCCCACGGGACGGGCAGTACCAGCTGTACGTGGACGCCCTGACCCCGGACGGGGTGGGGGAGCTGTACGTGGCCTTCGAGCAGCTGAAGAACAAGCTGTACCAGGAGGGTTTCTTTGCCGCCGAGCACAAGAAGCCCATCCCGCGTTACCCGGAGACCATCGCCCTCATCACCTCCCAGGCCGGTGCCGCCGTCCACGACATGACCCGCATCCTGAACGCCCGCTGGCCCATGGCCACGGTGAAGCTCCTGCCTGTGCGGGTACAGGGGGCTGGTGCGGCGGCGGAGCTGACGGGAGCCATGCGCTACGCCAACCGGAAGCAGGTGGCAGAGCTGATTATCATCGGCCGAGGCGGCGGCTCCATGGAGGATCTGTGGGCGTTCAACGACGAAAACCTGGCTCGTGCGGTGTATGAGTCAGATATTCCGGTCATCTCCGCCGTGGGCCATGAGCCGGATGTGACCATCATCGACTACGTGGCTGACCTCCGTGCCGCCACCCCCTCCAACGGGGCGGAGCTGGCAGTACCCGACCAGCTGGAGCTGAAACAGTACGTGGATCAGCTGGGGCAGCGCTGCCGACAGGCCATGTTGGGGCAGCTCCAGAGCGCCAGCCAGAAGCTGGAGCGTCTGCGCACCTCCAACGTCCTCACCGACCCCGTGGTGCCTGTCCACAACGGGCGGACGCGCCTAGAAACCGCTCAGCAAAAGCTGACCGAGCTGTTAAAAAGCCGCCAGCACCTGGAGCGCACCCGCCTGGCGGGCTTGACGTCCACCCTGGACGCACTCAGCCCCCTGAAAGTCCTGGGACGCGGCTACGCCATGGCGCAGGACGAGGATGGCAAGGTCATCACCTCCGTCCACAGCGTGGAGCTGGGGGAGCGCATCCGGCTGCGGGTGGCGGACGGGCAGTTGGGGTGTACCGTCATGAAACAATACCCCTTGGAAACCAGCGAAAAGGAGCAGAAGACGAATGGCAGCAAAGAAGAAACCCTTTGAGGAGTCCATGGCGCGCCTGGAGGAGATCGTGTCCATCCTGGAGCGAGGGGAGTCCACCCTGGACGAATCCCTGGCGCTCTTTGAGGAGGGCACCAAGCTGGCGGCTGCCTGTTCCAAGCAGCTGGATCAGGCGGAACAGAAGATCTTGAAATTGACCAAAGGCCCGGACGGCGAGCCGGTGGAAACGCCTTTGAAAGGATAACCTATGAACCAATTCCAATTTGAATTGCAGCGCTGTCAGGGGCTCATCGAGGTCAACCTGGCATCCTATTTCACTAAACCGGCCCCCCAGCAGAAGCTGCTGGACGCCATGCGCTACAGCCTCCTGGCAGGCGGCAAGCGCATCCGGCCCATCCTGGCGTTGAAATTCTGCGAAGCGGCAGGGGGGAGCCTGGAACAGGCGCTGCCCTACGCCTGTGCGGTGGAGATGCTCCACACCTATTCCCTCATCCACGACGACCTGCCCAGCATGGACAACGACGATCTGCGCCGGGGCAAGCCCACCAACCACAAGATGTTCGGTGAGTGCACCGCCACCCTGGCCGGTGACGCCCTCCAGGCGGCCGCCTTTGAGACCATCCTGACCGCACCCCTCCCAGCAGAGGTGAACGCCGCCGCCGGCCTGACCTTGGCGCGTGGGGCCGGCGTCCTGGGCATGTGCGGCGGACAGCAGCTGGACATGGAGGGGGAGACCCGGACGCTGACCTTGAAGGAAGTGGCCCGGATGAACCAGCTCAAGACCGGGTGCCTGCTGAAAGCGGCCTGCGTCATGGGCGTCCAGGCGGCGGGCGTGCCGGTGGACGACCCCATGGTGAACGCCGCAGAGCACTACGCCAAGGCCATTGGCCTGGCCTTCCAGGTGCGGGACGATATGCTCAACGTCACCTCCACCGAGGAGGAGATGGGCAAGCCGGTGGGTAACGACGCCGAGAGCCACAAGTCCACCTACGTGTCCCTGCTGGGGCTGGACAAGTGCGCCAACGTCATCGCCCAGCAGACGGCGGCGGCGAAAGAGGCCATCCAGGGTTGTCTCCCGGACGTGGACTTTTTGTGTGATCTGGCAGATTATCTGGCCGGACGAGAGAAATAAAACGGTATGATACCGAGCGAGAAAGGAGGCGCAGCTGTGCCAGATCTTTTTTCCCAGGATCTGCACCAAATTTCTGACCAGGAGGCGGAAGCCCTGTGTCAGGAACTGCGCAGATCGCTCCTTGCCACCGTCAGCCAGACGGGCGGACATTTGGCATCCAATCTAGGGGCAGTAGAGCTGACCGTGGCCATCCACCGGGTGTACGACACGGCCAAAGACCGCCTGGTCTTTGACGTGGGGCACCAGTGCTACTGCCATAAAATATTGACCGGCCGGGCGGATCGGATGACCACCCTGCGGAAGATGGGCGGCCTGTCCGGCTTCCCCAAGCCGGAGGAGAGCGACCACGATGCCTTCATCGCCGGCCACGCCTCCAACTCGGTCTCCGTGGCCGTGGGCATGGCTCGGGCGCGGACACTGCAGAAGCAGGATTACCAGGTCATCGCCCTCATCGGCGACGGCGCATTGACTGGCGGCCTGGCCTATGAGGGGCTGTCCAACGCTGGGCAGAGTGGGGAGAACCTGGTGGTCATCCTCAACGACAACGGCATGTCCATCCAGAAGAACGTGGGCGGCATCGCCACCCTGTTGGCTCGGAACCACCTGCGTCCCACCTACCTGTCCTTCAAACGCGCCTACCGGAAAGTGTTTGAAAAAATCCCCGGCGGACGGGTTTTGTATCACTTTAACCACAAAATCAAGAAGAGCATCAAGGGCACCATCCTGCCCAGCAGCTTCTTCGAGGACATGGGCTTTACCTACATCGGCCCCGTAGACGGTCACCAGGTGGGGGAACTGACCCGCCTGCTCCGTTGGGCGAAATCCCTGGAGGGGCCGGTGCTCCTTCATGTGCGGACGGTCAAGGGGAAGGGCTGGGCCCACGCCGAGGAGACTCCGGACGCCTATCACGGCGTGTCCCCCTTTGACCTGGCCACCGGCAAGCCGCTGAAAGCCAGCGGGCAGAACTTCTCTTCGGTGTTCGGGGAGGAGCTGAGCCGCCTGGCGGTGGACGACCCGAAGATCTGCGCCGTCACCGCCGCCATGCGGTCGGGCACCGGGTTGGACCCCTTCGCCATCCGATGTCCGGAACGGTTCTTTGACGTGGGCATCGCGGAAGGCCACGCCGTGGCCATGTGCTCCGGCATGGCGAAACAGGGGATGCTGCCGGTGTTCGCCGTCTACTCCTCCTTCCTGCAGCGGGGCTACGATATGCTCATCCACGACATGGCTCTCCAGCGGTTACATATGGTGCTGGGGGTGGATCGTGCCGGTCTGGTGGGGGACGACGGCGAGACCCATCAGGGTCTGTTCGACGTGGCCTACCTGTCCACCGTACCCGGACTGACCCTGCTGGCTCCGGCCAGCTTCGCCGAGACCCGTTCCATGCTCTACCGCGCCCTGTATGAACTGGATGGCCCGGTCGCGCTCCGTTACGCCCGGGGCGGCGAGAACGGCTACAGCGACGACCACAGCCAGGGCGCCGCGGCGGTGCTGCGAGAGGGCAGCGACTGGACGGCGGTGTGCTACGGCACCATGACCGGAGAAGTGCTGGCGGCGGCGGAAGCGTTGGACGCGGAAGGCATCTCGGTGGAGGTGGTCAAGCTCAACCAGCTGGCGCCGCTGGAACCGGAGACGGTGCTGACGTCGGCGCGAAAGACCGGACGGCTGCTGGTGGCGGAGGAGGTCATCCAGTCAGGCTCCATGGGCGTGGTGCTGGCAGGCGCGGTGGCTCAGGAAGGGCTGGCGCTGAAGGCGCTGAAGCTGCTGAACACCGGCGACCAGTTCGTGCCACACGGAACCATTCCCCAGCTGCGTGAAAAGCTGGGTATCAACAGTGACCACATTGCATCGGTCATGCGGGAGGCGGAAAGATGAGTAAAACACGGCTGGATGTGGCCATGGCCGCACAGGGGCTGGCCGAGAGCCGTCAGAAGGCACAGGCCATCATCATGAGCGGTCTGGTCTTCGTGGACGGCAAGCGGGTGGACAAGTGCGGCGCCCAAATCGCCGACACGGCGGTCATCGAGGTGCGGGGCAAGACCCTGCGCTACGTGAGCCGAGGCGGCCTGAAATTGGAGAAAGCCATGCAGTGCTTCCCCCTGACCTTGCAGGATGCCGTCGCCATGGACTGCGGCGCGTCCACCGGCGGGTTCACCGACTGTATGCTCCAAAACGGGGCGAAAAAGGTGTACGCCGTGGACGTGGGCTATGGGCAGCTGGACTGGAAGCTGCGGCAGGACGAACGGGTGGTGTGCATGGAGCGCACCAACGCCCGGTACTTGACCCGCGAACAGATCCCGGAACCGCTGGATTTCGTCTCGGTGGACGTGTCCTTCATCTCCCTGGGCCTCATCTTCCCAGCCCTGCGTCCGCTGCTGGCGGACAACGCCAACTTGGTCTGTCTCATCAAACCCCAGTTCGAGGCGGGCAAGGACAAGGTGGGCAAGAAGGGGGTCGTGCGCGACCCCAAGGTGCATCTGGCAGTGCTGGAGCAGTTTTTGCGCCACGCGGCGGAGAACGACCTGACGGTGAAGGGGATGACCTATTCTCCCATCAAGGGGCCGGAGGGGAATATCGAGTACCTGGGCTGGCTCACGGCGGAGGCGGGGGAGAATTGCATTCCCGATCTGCATACCCTGGTAGAAACATCACATAAAGAATTGGAGAGGGTACCATGAAGATTATACTCAGTCCAAACCCGTACCGGGATAAGCGCATGACCGTGGTGAGCGAGGCGGAGAAGGTGCTGAAGGAGTGCGGTGTAGAGACCGTGGTGTGCCTGCCGTTCCCCATGGACGACCACTTTCGGTTTGCCAAGAAATTTGATTGGAAAGACTTAGACGAAGAGGCCGCCGGCACCGATATGCTCATCTGCTTCGGCGGCGACGGCACCATCCTCCACCTGGCTCGCTTCGCCCGCACCCACAACATCCCCATCCTGGGGGTGAACACCGGCAGCCTGGGCTACATGGCCGAGCTGGAGCCGGGCGAGGTGAAACTGCTGCGCCAGGTGGTGGAGGGCAAATACCGGCTGGAGCCCCACATGATGCTGGACTTCCGGGTCATCCGGAACGGCCGGGTCATCCACGAGGACACCGCCCTCAACGAGGCCACCATCCGCACCAGCGCCGTGGGCAAGGAGATCCACTTCGTCATCTACGCCGACGGGGTAGAGCTGTTCGCGTGCAGCGGCGATGGGGTCATCATCGGCACCCCCACCGGTTCCACTGCCTACAACGTCTCCGCCGGCGGGCCCATTGTGGAACCGACCGCCGAGAACATCCTGGTCACCCCCATCTGCGCCCACGACCTGCGGGTGCGCCCCTGCGTGCTCAGTAAGGATCGCGTGGTGACGGTGGAGCTGGGGCACATCGGTAAGAAAGGGGTCTTTTTGTCCCCGGACGGCGGCTCCTTCCGGCTGTCTGACCACGATAAGATCGAGCTGCGCAGCTCCAAGAGCCGTATCAACCTGGTGCGGGTGACGAATCGGAGCTTTTATGAGATTTTGCACCAGAAATTAGGTACTTAAAGGAGGAAATGGTGAAAGAAAAGCGACAACGGGCAATTCTGGACATCATTGCCAATCACATCATCGAGACCCAGGAGCAGCTGCTGGCGGAGCTGAAGGAGCGGGGCTTTCGCTGTACCCAGGCGACCATCTCCCGCGACATGAAGGAACTCCAGCTCATCAAGGAGCTGACCCCCACTGGGAGCTATCGGTACGCCGTTTCCATCCACCAGAACCGCCGGGACTTCAACGACCGTCTGCGGAACGTCTTTCGGGAAGGGGTCACGTCGGTGGACTTGGCCCAGAATATCATCGTCCTCAAGACCATGCCCGGCCTTGCCAACGCTGCCGCTGCGGCCCTGGACGGCATGGACATCGAGGAGATGGTGGGTTCCCTGGCCGGGGACGACACGGCGCTGCTGGTCATGCGCACCAATCAGGCGGCGGAGCAGTTTTGCAGTGAGCTGCGGATGATGCTGAAATGACCGGCAACGAAGAAAGAGCGTGAATCGAAATGCTGTTACTGCTTCACATTGAAAATATCGCGGTCATCCAGTCCGCCGACATCCAGTTCGACGCGGGCTTCAACGTCCTCACCGGCGAGACCGGCGCGGGCAAATCTATCGTGGTGGACGCCCTGAACGCCGTCCTGGGGGGACGCACCTCCCGTGACCTCATCCGCACCGGCGCCAAATCCGCCCTGGTCAGCGCCCAGTTCATCGACCTGCCCCAGCTGGATTGGTTCCGGGAACAGGGTATCGCCCCGGACGCCGAGGGCGTCCTGCTGCTCCAACGGGAACTGCGGTCGGACGGGAAGAACACCTGCCGTTTGAACGGCCGTCCCGTGTCCCTGGCACAGCTCCGGGAGCTGGGACGGCAGCTGCTGGACATCCACGGCCAGCATGACGGGCAGCGGCTGTTGGACCCGGCCTGTCACCTGGAATACCTGGACAGCTTTGGCCAGTGCAGTCCGCTGCTGGCGGACTATCAAGCTGCCTACCACAGGCTCACCAGCCTGAAAAAACAGATGGACAGCTTGAAGATGGACGAGGCGGAAAAGGCACGGCGGGTGGACAATCTGACCTATCAGATCGCCGAATTAGAGCGTGCCGACCTGCGTCCCGGCGAGGACGAGGCGTTAGCGGAGCGGAAGAAGCTGCTGCGCTCCGCCGGGAAGATCATGGGCGCAGTGGACAGCGCCTGCTACGCCCTCTTCGGCAGCGACGAGACCCAGGGGGCGTTGGATTTAGTCGAGGAAGCCGCCGACGCTATGCGGCAGGCTGGCCGCTACAGCGACGCCTTCGCTGAGCTGGCGGAGAAGCTGGAGAGCCTGCGCTATGACCTGGATGACGCTGCGGAGCGGGTGCGGGACAAGAAGGAGGAGATGGAGTTTTCCCCCTCCGAATTGGATCAGCTGGAGAGCCGGCTGGACATCATCTACCGGCTGCAAAAGAAGTACGGCACCACGGTGGAGGAGATGCTCCAATACCTGGAACGGTGCCGGGCGGAGCTGGAGACCATCCAGAGCGCAGCCGATACGTTGGAGAAATTGGAACAGAAATTGCAAGCCGCCCAGGCGGACGCAGCCAAAGTGGCGGCCAAGCTGACCGCCCTGCGTAAAAAACAAGCCGTGCTGCTCCAGCAGCGCATCCAGAAGGAATTGGCGGATTTGGATATGCCAAAAGTGCGCTTTGAGGTGGCATTCAGCGAGAAAACCTGCACCTTTGGCATGGATGAAACTGGCGCGGACGAGGTGCAGTTCCTCATGTCCGCCAACGTGGGGGAGGACTTGAAGCCCATCCACAAGATCGCTTCCGGCGGTGAGCTGGCCCGCATCATGCTGGCCTTGAAGAACGTGCTGGCGGAGAACGAGACGGTGACCACCCTGGTCTTCGACGAGGTGGACACCGGCGTATCCGGCCGGGCGGCGCAAAAGGTGGCCCGGAAGATGGCGGACGTGGGGCAGCACAAACAGGTGCTCTGCGTCACCCATCTGCCTCAGATCGCCGCCATGGCGGACGTCCACTTCTCGGTGGAAAAAGGGGAGCGGGACGGCCGCACCTACACCCAGGTGGAACGTCTCACCCAACAGCGGCGGAAGGAGGAGCTGGCGCGCCTCACTGGCGGGGCGGTCATCTCGGACGCCATCCTGAAGAGCGCCGGGGAATTGCTGGCGGAAGCGGACGCCTATAAACAAAATCGGAAAAATCAGCAAAAATCCAGTTGACAAACAGCGAAAACTGGGTTAGAATAAGCCGCAAGTAAGCGTTGAAGAGGAAGAGTAACGATGTGCGTGAGCTGCAGAGAGCTTCCGGTCGGTGCAAGGAAGTGTGAGCGCCTCGTGAATACCCCTCGGAGCTGCTGTCCCAACGGCGGAACAAGACGACGTGTCCGCCCAGTAGGCACAGCCGGGTTGCGACCGTTATATCGCCGGAGTTTCTGACTCCCTGAGGTTCGCTCCGCGAGGAGCCGACGCATCAGAGGTGGTACCGTGCAAAATGGTTCGATTTTTGCGCCCTCTGTCCCCATGTGGACGGAGGGCGTTTTTGGTGTCGTCCCTCCGGCCGAACAAACAACAAAAGGAGAGAAAAAACGATGACACTGTATGATGAATTGATCGCCCGCGGCCTGATCGCCCAGGTCACCGACGAGGAAAAGGTAAAAGAACTGATCAACAGCGGCAAGGCCACCTTCTATATCGGCTTCGACCCCACCGCCGACTCCCTCCACGTGGGCCACTTCATGGCCCTCTGCCTGATGCGCCGCCTTCAGTCCAACGGCAACAAGCCCATCGCCCTCCTAGGCGGCGGCACTGCCCTCATCGGCGACCCTTCTGGCAAGACCGATATGCGCAAGATGCTGACGGCGGAGGACATCAACCATAACGCCGAGTGCTTCAAGAAGCAGATGTCTCGCTTCATCGACTTCTCCGACGGCAAGGCCCTCATGGTCAACAACGCTGACTGGCTGCTGGGGCTGAACTACGTGGAGCTGCTGCGGGAAGTGGGCGCTTGCTTCTCCGTCAACAATATGCTCCGGGCTGAGTGCTACAAGCAGCGGATGGAGAAGGGCCTGACCTTCCTGGAATTCAACTACATGATCATGCAGAGCTACGACTTCTACCACCTGTACCAGGAATACGGCTGCAACTTCCAGTTCGGCGGCGACGACCAGTGGTCCAACATGCTGGGCGGCCGGGAACTCATCCGCCGGAAGCTGGGCAAGGATGACGCGGAAGCCATGACCATCACCCTGCTGCTCAACAGCGAGGGCAAGAAGATGGGTAAGACCGTCTCCGGCGCCGTGTGGCTGGACCCGGAGAAGACCAGCCCCTACGAGTTCTACCAGTATTGGCGGAACGTGGAGGACGCGGACGTCATCAAGTGTCTGAAGATGCTCACCGACGTGCCTCTGGATCAGATCGCCGAGATGGAGACTTGGAAGGACGCTAAGCTCAACGAGGCCAAGGCCATCCTGGCTTACGAGCTGACCAAGCTGGTCCACGGCGAAGCGGAAGCGGAGAAGGCACAGCAGACCTCCCAGAGCCTGTTCTCCACCGGCGGCGACCTGACCAATATGCCCACCACCGAGCTGACTGCGGATCAGTTCGCAGACGGTCCGATCACCATCGTCAAACTGCTGACCACCGCCGGTCTCGCCACCTCCAACAAGGAGGCCAAGACCCTCATCAAGCAGGGCGGCGTCCAGGTCAACGGCGAAAAGGTGGAGGAATTTACCGACAGCTATGGCGCTGACGCCTTTGAAGGGGACGGCCTTATCGTCAAGAAGGGCAAGAAGGTCTATCGTCGTTTCGTAAAGGCATAATCAAATATCCAACCCCAAACCCACGCTATTGCGAAATAGCGTGGGTTTTTTCCTCGTTTGCGGTTGTCTTTTCCACTCCAGCTCTGGTATAATAAAATGTAATACCTTCTGATTGGAGTCAGAAAATGAACACAATATCTACCTTTTTGGAACATTTCGACCTGACACAACTGATCTCCCTGCTCATCCAGGCCATCGCCGCCCTCCTGTGCATCAGCTTCCACGAGATGGGTCACGGCTTCGCCGCCTGGTGCCTGGGGGACGAGACGGCAAAGCGGCAGGGCAGAGTGTCCATGAACCCGCTGCACCACATCGACCCGTTGGGTCTCATCCTGCTGGTCACCGCCGGGTTCGGCTGGGCCAAGCCGGTGCCTGTGGATATGCGCCACTTCCGCCACCCCAAATCCGGCATGGCGATCACCGCCCTGGCTGGCCCCTTGAGCAACTTCCTCATGGGCTGGGCGGCACTGGGCGGCGCCAGCTTGCTCTATCACTTCGCCCTGAAACAGATCATCACCGTCCAGCTCTATGCCCACCTCTTCGCGCTGCTCATCCAGATCGCGGTGCTCAGCGTGGGTCTGGGGATGTTCAACCTCATCCCGTTCCCGCCCCTGGACGGCTCCAAGATCTTGTTCTCCCTGCTGCCCGACCGCATCTACTATTTCATCCTCCGCTACGAGCGCTACCTGATGGCCGCCCTCTTCGCGCTGGTCTTCTTTGGCCTGCTGGACACGCCGCTGGATGTGCTGCGGAACTGGGGTTTGAAGGGGCTGTGTCAGCTGACCCGGTTCCCGGCGGACTTCTTCGGGCTGTAAATGGCGCTGGACGTACCTGTCTACCACCTGGACGGGGTGGTACAGAACCGGTCGGAACGGGAGAACTTTGACGGGCCGCTGGACTTGATTTTGCTGTTGCTCAGCAAGAACAAGATGGAGATCGCCGACATCCAGATCGCCCTCATCCTCGACCAATACCTAGCTTGGATGAACCAGCGGCAGACGTTGGATTTGGAGGTAGCCAGTGAGTTCGTGGCAATGGCCGCCCACCTGGTATACATTAAAACGAGAATGCTGCTGTCGTTACAGGACGAGGAAGCAGCCAGCGAGGTGGAGGCACTCATCGCCTCCCTGGAAGCCCGACAGCGGAGCGCGTCCTACAGCAAGATACAGGCAGTGCTGCCCACCTTGCAGCATCGGTACACGGTGGGCAAGGACTACCTGCCCAAGCCGCCGGAGCCGCTCCCACCTGCCAACGACTATCCTTATGAGCACCCGCCCACCGACCTGCCCCAGGCACTGGGGAAGCTGCTCTTAAAACGGAGCGCCGAGGCGCTGCCGCCCCTGTCCGCCCAGTTCGAGGGCATCGTGGCGCGAGAGCCGTACCCGGTGGAGGAGAAGGCGTCGGAAATCTTGCGCGGCCTGACCCGCTCCGGCACCACCGCCTTTTCCGACCTGTTCCGGGACAGCCGGAGCCGCTCCGAGGTGGTGGCCACCTTTTTGGCGGTGCTGGAGCTGTGCCGAGGGCGGAAGATTGTGGTCACCGGCCAGGGGGACGACTGCGTGGTCACCTGGGCGGACGAGGAGGAGAAGGGAACTGGATGACCATGGAATTTCAGGACATAAAATCAACCATAGAGGGCATTCTATTCGCATCCGGCGAACCGGTGCCGGTAACCCGCCTGTGCCAGGTGCTGGCCCAGGACGAAGCCGCCGTAGAGGGTGCCATCCACGCTCTGGCGGACGAATACGCCTTCCAGCGCCGTGGCATGCGCATCGTCCAGCTGGGCGATCGGTATCAGATGTGCTCCGCGCCGGAGTACGCCAATCCCATCCGCCAGGCGTTGGATCTGCGCAAGCCGCCCCAGCTCAGCCCAGCGGCGTTGGAGTCCTTGGCCATCATCGCCTACTTCCAGCCCGCCACCAAAGGGGTGGTGGAGCAGATACGGGGGGTGGACTCCGGCTACACGGTGAATCTATTGGCGGAACGGGGCCTCATCCAGGAAGCGGGACGGCTGAACGCGCCGGGACGGCCGGTGCTGTTCCGAACCACCGACCGGTTTTTGCGCTGCTTTGGATTAAAGAGCCTGGACGACCTGCCGCCCCTGCCGGAGCGGGAGGGGGAACGGGCGCTGGCCCAGGAGCTGGAGGACGCCCTCAAACAACGAGAGCGAGAACAGGAAGAGGTGGAGTGACGTGGGCATCGTAGGGATCATTTTGCTGGTGCTGGCGGCACTGCTGCTGCTCTTGCTGCTCTGCCGCGTGGGGGTCATCGCCACCTATTCCGCCGACGGGCTGACGGTACGGGCGCGGCTGGGGTGGTTCAAGCTGACCGTTATCCCCATGCCCAAGCGGAAACCCAAGCAAAAACGGGCAAAAGCGACGAAAAAGAAGCCTAAAACCGAGAAAAAACCGCTCAAACAGGCGGAAAACCACCCCAACAGCCTGCAAACGATACTAAAAGGCGGCTCCATCTCCCAACTAAAGGAGCTGCTGGAGCTGGCGTTGGCGGCGGCAGGGGATATGATCCGCCATCTGCGGGTAGAATATCTACGCCTGCACTACACCTTCGCCGGTCAGCCCGACCCGGCCAAGGCGGCGCTGCGCTGGGGCAAGGCCAACATCGGCGGGGACGTCATCGGTCACCTGCTGGAACAACATGTAAAAATTCTGCGGCGAGAGGTCACAGCGGAGGTGGATTTCTGTTCCGAACAGTCCGCCGTCTACGCCGCCGGTTCCTGCTCCATCCGAGTGGGGGCGGCGCTGCTGGTGACCCTGCGGCTGCTGCGAAGCTATCTGCAATGGAAAAAACGGCAGGACAAGACCCCTGCCCAGGAGGAGAAGACATATGGATAACAAGACACATCCGGTAGGAGAAGTAGTGCAGCTGACCATGGACAAGCTGCGGGAGATGGTAGACGTGAACACGGTGGTGGGCGACCCCATCCACACCCCGGAAGGGGTGACGGTCATCCCCGTCTCCAAGGTGAGCATCGGCCTGGTCTCCGGCGGCAGTGATTTCACCACCAAGAACCAGCCCGCCGGCAGCAATGCCTACGGCGGCGCCAGCAGCGCTGGGGTGAACATCCAGCCCCAGGCGTTCCTGGTCATCAACGGCGACAACGTTCGCCTGCTGCCGGTGGCGCCCACTGAGGCAGGTGCCCTGGACAAGGCCATCGACCTGCTGCCGGAGCTTTTGACCAAGGTCTCCCGGCTGTTGGATCAGCGGAAGGCGGACAAGGCAGAGAAGAAGGCCGCCAAAACACTGGAAGGGGAGGCAGCGGAAGGAGAAGCATGAGAAAGAAACCGATCAAACGCCTGCTGGCCATGGCGCTGGCGGTGGTGTGCACGGTGGGACTGACCTCCACCGCCTGGGCCATCGACCAGCCGCCGGTGAACTCCGCCACTTCGGCCTGCGTCATGGACGTGGACAGCGGGCGCATCCTCTACAGCAAGAACGAGAACGCCGAGCGCTGCATCGCCAGCATCACGAAGATTATGACCGCCATTCTGGTCATCGAGAACAACACCGATTTCAATCAGGTCATCACCGCCTCCAAGACCGCCGCCGCTGAGGACGGCACGTCCCTGTACCTGGTGGAGGGGGACAAGCTGACCCTGATGACCGGCCTGTACGGCACCATGCTCCGCAGCGGCAACGATGCCGCGGTGGCCATCGCCGAGCACACGGCGGGGAGCGTGGAGAAGTTCGTCAAGATGATGAACGACAAGGCCAAGGAGCTGGGCATGACCCACTCCCACTTCAGCTGGCCCAACGGCCTCATCGACGAGGACAACTACTCCAGCGCCAAGGACATGGCCATCCTGTCCAGCTACGCCATGAAAAATAAGCTCTTCGCCAAGATCGTCAAGACCGGCTATATCGAGACCAAGGACGGGTATCAGATTGAGAACCACAACCGGATGCTCTCCCGGGACAAGCGCTGCATCGGTGTCAAGACCGGCTTCACCACCCTGGCAGGCCGCACCCTGGTCACCTGCTTCAAGAACCCGGACAACGGCCAGCGCATCGTCATCGTCACCCTCAACAACTACGACCACTACAACGACCACCAGCGCCTGTGCAACTGGGCCTTTGACAACTTCCAGCAGACCACCCTGGTGAAGAAAAAAGCCAAGGTGGCCACCGTGAACAGCGGCGGCAAGACGGCGGAGCTGGTGGCCAAGGAGAAGGTCACCTGGCCCTCCAAAGACGGCGAAGCGTCCCGTATCACCAGCACCTTCTCCGTCCAGAGCAACCAGGGCGTGCCCATGGAAGAGGGGACGATGGCGGGGAAGATGCGGTTCTACCTGGACGGCAAGAAGATCGGCCAGACCCAGCTGGTCTACCACTATCCGGAATCGTGAGCGCACAGAATAGAGGGGAGGGATGACCGTGGAAGAACGGGTACAAAAGATCTTATCCGCCTACGGCATCTGCTCCCGCCGGGAGGCGGAGCGGCTGATGACCGCCGGGGAAGTGCTGGTCAACGGCACCCCCGCCGCCTTGGGCGACAGGGCCGACCCGGAGCGAGACCGCATCACCGTCCGCGGCGTTCCCTTCCGCGCCAAAGCGCCGGAGCACTGTTATGTGATGCTCCATAAACCCAGAGGTTATGTGACGACCCTCTCCGACGAGAAGGGACGGGCCAACGTGGCGGAGCTGGTGTCCGGCTGCGGCGTTCGAGTGTACCCGGTGGGACGGCTGGATCTGAACTCGGAGGGGTTGCTGCTCCTGACCAACGACGGGGCGCTGACCCAGTATCTGACCCACCCCAGCCACGAGATGGAGAAGGAATACCACGTGCGGGTGAAGGGCGACGTGACGGCGGCGGTGCCGATCTTGCGTCAAAATATGACGGTGGACGGAGAGCTGTTCCACGGCGCGAAGGTGCAGGTCTTGCAGGAGACCGACCGGGGCGGCGTGCTGTCCATGGTCATCTGCGAAGGGAAGAACCGGCAGATACGCCGGATGTGCGCCTACGCCGGGCTGACCGTCCTGCGCCTGAAACGGGTGCGGGAAGGGACGGTTCGGCTGGGAAAGCTGCCGGCGGGACAGTGGCGTTACCTGTCAGGGGAGGAAATTTCTGCGTTGCGGGGAAAATAGCTTGCAAAATTTTGCAAGGCTTTCCGGCAAAGTTGCATTTTTGTCTTGCATTTGCTCCGTTTTAATGCTATTATCAAAAGTATCTTTGATACCGATTGCAAGTGATGAAGCCATAAAATTAGGAGCATTGCAAATGACAGACATTTTAACGTATATACAGGAAAATATGTCCTCCTTCTCGAAAGGACAGAAACTGATCGCCAATTACATCTTACAATCCTACGACAAGGCCGCGTTCATGACCGCCAGCAAGCTGGGCAAGACGGTCAACGTCAGCGAGTCCACCGTGGTGCGGTTCGCCGCGGAGCTGGGCTTTGACGGCTACCCCAGCATGCAGAAAACCTTGCAGGAAATGATCCGCAACAAGCTCACCGCCATCCAGCGGGTGGAGGTGTCCAAGGAGCGCATCGGCAATCAGGACGTGATGACCATGGTCATGCAGTCGGACATCGAAAAAATCCGCATGACCTTGGATGAGACTGACCAGGTCAGCTTCAACCAGGCGGTCGCGGCTATCGCCAACGCCAAGCGCATCTATATCCTGGGTGTCCGCTCTGCCAGCGTGCTGGCCAACTTTATCAGCTTTTATTTCCGGTTCATGTTCGACAACGTGGTCAGCGTGGACACCAGCTCCATCAGTGAGGTGTTTGAGCAGATCGTCCACATCTCTGCCGACGACGTGTTCATCGGCCTTTCCTTCCCCCGTTACTCCAAGCGCACCATCAAAGCCATGCAGTACGCCAAGGATCAGGGGGCCAAGGTGGTGGCTATCACGGACAGCAAGGTGTCCCCTCTGACCAAGATCGCCGACGTCTCCCTGCTGGCCAAGAGCGACATGGCCTCCTTCGTGGATTCTTTGGTCGCCCCTCTGAGCCTGGTCAACGCCCTCATCGTGGCCATCAGCCGGGAGAAGGCGGTACACCTGGAATCCTCTTTGAACCGGTTGGAGAGCATCTGGGAAGAATACGACGTGTACGAAAAACAAGGACAAGATTGACAACGACAAGCGGAGCAGACCGGCGTTCGGCTGCTCCGTTTTTTTGAGGAAGAAGCATGACAAAACAAGTGATCGTAGTGGGCGGCGGCGCGGCCGGCATGATGGCCGCCATCACCGCTGCCCGGCAGGGCGCCAAGGTGACCCTGGTGGAGCGGAACGAGAAGATGGGGCGCAAGCTGTATATCACCGGCAAGGGCCGCTGCAACGTGACCAACCACACCGACGCCCGCACCGTGCTGGAGCACATCCCCCACGGGAGCCGCTTCCTGTTCAGCGCCCTGGACCGGTTCCCGCCGGAGGCCACCATGGCCTTTTTCACCGAGCTGGGCGTCTCCCTGAAGACCGAACGGGGCAACCGGGTCTTTCCCACCTCCGACCGGGCGGCAGACATCATCGATGCCCTGGTGCGGGAGCTGAGACGGCAGAAGGTGACAACAGTACATGGGCGGGTGTCCCACATCCAGACCGAGGACGGCCACGCGACCGGCGTGACCTTGGAGGACGGCAAAAAACTGACCGCCGAGACGGTCATCCTGGCCACCGGCGGCGCGTCCTACCCAGCCACCGGCTCTACCGGCGACGGATACCGGCTGGCGTCTGAGCTGGGGCACACGGTGACGCCGTTGCAGGGTTCCCTGGTGCCTTTGGAGGCAAAAGGGGAGGACTGTTCCAGGATGCAGGGGCTGGCGCTGAAGAATGTGCGCGTGAAGGTGGTCAACCAGAAGAAAAAGGTGGCCTACGAGGGGTTTGGCGAGCTGTTGTTCACCCACTTTGGCCTGTCCGGCCCCCTCATTTTGAGCGCCAGCGCCCACCTGACCAAGCTGGACAAGAACCGGTACACCGTCATCATCGACCTGAAACCGGCGTTGGAGGAGAAGAAGCTGGACGAACGTCTGGTGCGGGAATTTCAGGCGCAGGCCAACAAAGATTTCCAAAATGCCCTGGGCAGCCTCTTGCCCCGGCTGATGATTCCTGTTATCATAGAGCGCACCGGCATCCCGCCGGAGACCAAAGTACATGACTTGACCCGTGGCCAGCGGCGGCAGCTGTTGGAGCAGCTCAAAGGGTTCCGGGTGGACATCCAGGGGCTGCGTCCGGTGGAGGAGGCCATCGTCACTTCCGGCGGCGTAAAGACCAAAGAGGTCAACCCCACCACCATGGAGTCCAAACTGGTGCCCGGCCTGTACCTGGCCGGGGAGCTGCTGGACGTGGACGGCTACACCGGCGGGTTCAACTTACAGATCGCCTGGGCCACTGGCTATGCAGCCGGGCTGTACGGGGCGAAGAACGAAACGGATATGGAGAAATGAGGCGTAAGTGATGAAGATGATTAGTATTGCCATTGACGGCCCCAGCGGCGCGGGGAAGAGCACCATGGCGCGGAAAGTGGCGGCGGAGCTGAACTATTTATATGTAGACACCGGAGCCATCTACCGCAGCGTGAGCCTGTATGCCTACCGGGCAGGGGTGGACAAGACCGATTCCGAGAAGATCGTCTCCCTGCTGCCGGAAATTCACATTGATATGCAGTACCAGGCCGACGGCATCCAGCACATGATCCTCAACGGCGAGGACGTGACCGACGCCATCCGGCAGAACGAGGTGTCCCTGTACACCTCCGCCGTAGCCGCCATCCCCGCCGTCCGGGCGTTTCTGCTGGACTTGCAGCGGAACCTGGCCGCCACCCACAACGTTATCATGGACGGGCGGGACATCGGCACCGTCGTGCTGCCGGACGCCACAGTGAAGATCTACCTGACCGCCTCCGCCGAAGCCCGTGCCAAGCGGCGCTGGCTGGAGCTCCACGAAAAGGGCGACCCCATCACCCTGGAGCAGGTGCTGGAGGACGTCCAGCAGCGGGATTACAACGACACCCACCGGGACGTCGCGCCTCTGCGCCAGGCGGAGGACGCGGTGCTGGTGGACACCACCGAGTGTGACCTGGAGGAGAGCTACCAGCTGCTCCTGAAGACCATCCAGGAGAGGATTTGAGCCATGGCAGACAAGAAGAAAAAGCAGTACACCAACGAGGGCATGGACAAGAGCTATCGCCGCCTCTACAGCTTCGTGAAACCGCTGTTCATGCTCCTGTTCCCGTTCCGCAAGATCCACGCAGAGAACATCCCCGAGGGCAAGGTTCTCATCTGCCCCAACCACTTTTCCGACCTGGACCCGCTGATGGTCTGCTTCTCCGTACCGAAAAAGACCCCCATCCGGGTCATGGCGAAACAGGAGCTGATGAAGGTGCCCATTTTGGGCTGGCTCCTGCGCCGTGCGGGCATCTTCGGGGTCAACCGGGGCAACAGCGACGTAGGCGCCATCAAGACCGCCATGAAGCACCTGAAGAGCGGCCGCAAGCTCCTCCTGTTCCCGGAAGGCACCCGGGTCAAGCACGTGGACGAGAACGCCGGCAAGACCGGCGCCATCATGCTGGCCGCCCGGACGGGGACGCCCATCCTGCCCTGCTACTGCCAGAAGCGGAAGTTCCCCTTCCAGCGCACCTCCATCGTCTTCGGCACCCCTTACATGATCGAGGGGCCGGAGGGGCAGAAGGTGCCGTCCAGTGAGTACCACCAGTACGCCGAGGACTTGATGCACCGCATCTACGCCCTAAAGGACGAGATAGAATGACCGTCACTGTCGCAAAGACCGCCGGGTTCTGCTACGGCGTGAAGCGTGCGGTGGAGCTTGCCCAGCAGGCCGCCCAGGACGGCAAGCCCTGCGTCATGCTGGGGCCCATCATCCACAACGCCCACGTGGTGGACGCCCTGGCGGAGCAGGGGATAGGCTGCGTGAACAGCCCCGAGGAGGTGCCGGAGGGCAGCCGGGTCATCATCCGTTCCCACGGAGAGAGTCAGGCGGTGTACGAGCAGCTCCGCGCCCGCGGGGCGGAGATTTTGGACGCCACCTGTCCCAACGTGGGGCGCATCCATGAGCTGGTGCGGAAGGCAGAGCAGAACGGCCGCCTGCCCGTCATCGTGGGGACGCGGACGCACCCGGAGGTGGTGGCCACCGCCGGGTGGTGCCAGCGGGCGCTGGTGGTGGAGTCCGGCCAGGAATTGGAAGATTGGCTGCGAGAAGCACTCGAACGGCGTCATCAGCCCCTCACGTTGGTCTCCCAGACAACTTCCACAAAAGAAATTTGGGATTCGGCCATAAAAAAAGCAAAAAAAGAGTGTACAAACGTAGAAATTTTTGATACAATATGTAATGCTACGTATAATAGGCAGAGAGAGGCAAAAACTCTCTCCGAACAGTGTGAAGTAATGATTGTGATCGGGGACCCGCAAAGCTCCAACACCAGACATTTGGCCGAGCTGTGCCAGATGCGCTGTGACCGCGTGATTTGGATTGAAAGTGCGGAGGAACTTAGCATACAAGGCTTAGCTGACGTAGCTTCTGTCGGAATCACCGCGGGTGCATCCACACCTGGGTGGATAATAAAGGAGGTTAAAAACAAAATGAGCGAAGAAAGATTTGAAATCGAAGAATCTTTTGCTGAAATGCTGGAGAAATCGATTAAAACTTTAAATACAGGGGACAAGGTTGTTGGTGTCGTTGTCAATGTCACGCCGACCGAGATCCAGGTTGACCTGGGCACCAAGCACGCCGGCTACATCAAGCAGGAAGAATACTCTGACGATCCTTCCATCAAGCTGGAAGATGTGGTCCATGTGGGCGACGAGATCGAGACCTATGTCATGCGCGTCAACGATCAGGACGGCATCGTGACCCTGTCCAAGAAGCGTCTGGACAGCGTGAAGAACTGGGAGACCATCGAAGAAGCTCGTGAAAACAAGACCGTGCTGGAAGGCGTTGTCAAGGAAGAGAACAAGGGCGGCGTCGTCGTCATCATCAAGGGCATCCGCGTCTTCGTGCCCGCTTCTCAGACCGGCCTGCGCCGCAATGAGCCCATGACCGAGCTGGTCGGCACCACCGTCCGCCTGCACATCACCGAAGTGAACAGAGCACGCCGCCGCGTGGTCGGTTCCATCCGCTCCGTCCTGAACGAAGAACGGGCAGCAAAGAGCCAGGAGATCTGGGATAACATCGAAGTGGACAAGCACTACAAGGGTGTTGTCAAGTCTCTGACTTCCTACGGCGCATTCGTCGACATCGGCGGCGTGGACGGCATGGTCCACATCTCCGAACTGTCCTGGAGCCGCATCAAGCATCCCTCCGAAGTCGTTTCCGTCGGCGACGAAGTGGACGTCTATGTCATCAAGTATGACCCCGAGAAGAAGAAGATCTCCCTGGGCATGAAGGACCGCAGCGTTTCTCCTTGGGAAAACTTCATCGAACAGTATTCCGTGGGCGACATTGCCAGCGTGAAGATCGTCAAGCTGATGAGCTTCGGCGCATTTGCTGAAGTCGTTCCCGGCGTTGATGGCCTGATCCACATCTCCCAGATCGCTGACCACCGTGTGGAAAAGCCCGAAGACGAACTGGAAGAAGGCCAGATCGTTGACGTGAAGATCACCGACATCAACCAGGAAACCCAGAAGGTCTCCCTGTCCCGTCGTGCCGCTCTGCGCGAAGCAGCTGCTGACGAAGAGGAAGATTACGACGAAGAATAATTCTTTGTCCCTGTCCCAAACCGTAACTTCGAAAGAACCCCATCAAAATGATGGGGTTCTTTTTCAGGCTATATCGTGGATTTTTGCGCCGGTTTCTGCTACAATCAAATCAGTACACCACAGCGTCGGCGGCGGTGAAGCCCGCCAGGGAGTGCTCCTTGACCTGGATGCAGACGAAGGTCATCCCAGTGTCGGCAGCGGCGGAAAACTGCCGCTTGGCGGCGGGGGACACCTTCAGCCAGTCGCCGGCGGTCAGCGGAACGGTCTCGCCGTCCAGGACGACACTGCCCTTGCCGGAGAGGATGCCGTAGATCTCCTCATTCTGCTTGTGGGAGTGGACAAAGGGGACGCCGGTACCGGCGGGGAGCTGGTTGATGCTGACTTCCGCGCCGGTGAGACCCAGGGTCTCGTGGAGTTCGACTCTGCCTTCGTTGCCGATATTGGTCTTTACATAGTTTTTCATCACAAAATACCTCCAAAAAGTTCTGCAAATTTCCGTTTGCTTGACTACAGTTTAGGCCGAGACCCACGTAAAAACAAGTACGCACTTTTTTATAACTATGACAAATTTTAGGGAGGCGAACAGGCCATGAAAACAAAAGCAGAGCTGCCCGCGTGCCCCGTGGCCACCGCAGTGGCGTTGATCGGTGGGAAATGGAAGCTGCTCATCCTCCGCAATCTGAAAGCACGCCCCTGGCGGTTCAATGAGCTGCAGCGGGACTTGGACGGCATCTCCCAAAAGGTGCTCACCGACAGCCTGCGGCAGATGATGGAGGACGGGCTGGCCTACCGGCACGACTACCAGGAATCGCCCCCGCGGGTGGAGTACGGCCTGACCGAGCTGGGGCGGGAGATGCTGCCCATCATCGACGCCTTGGCCGAGTTTGGAACCTATTATCAATCCGTCGTGAAACCGTAAAAGAGGAGGTCTCGACCCATGGCAGGTCTGTTTTCCCACTTTCAAAAGCGCTCCATCGGCCACCACCCCTATTGCGCCGCCGTGGTGGTCGCCGCCGGCTCTGCCAGCCGGATGAAGGGTATCGACAAGATCATGACCACCCTGGGCGGCATCCCCGTCCTGGCACGCACCTTACAGGCGCTCCAGCAGTGCCAGCGCATCGACGAGATCGTGGTGGTCACCCGCACCGACCTGTGCGCCCCGGTGAACATCCTCTGCCGGGAGTACGGCATCAAAAAGACCACCGCCGTCATCCCCGGCGGGGCCACCCGTGCCGAGTCCGTCCGCTGTGGGCTGTGCGCGGTCTCCGGTCCAGCAGCGGGCCG
>JABLTO010036716.1_pt1 | contig 27548 bp, 6 predicted proteins | sample 7160091 | NCBI WGS metagenome assembly JABLTO01 (sample SAMN14651225, study PRJNA627086) | human gut metagenome | isolation source: feces | host: Homo sapiens
CGCCTGCAGCTCCCGCTGCAGCAGCACCCGCACTGGCACCAGCGATGGACAGGCCAACGCCAACAACACCGGCAACTGCCGCGACACCAACGCCAACAGCAGCGACGGTGCCCACGACCCTACCGGTATCAGTGGACAGGAAGTCCGCAATGCCACCAAAAACGCCCTTGTCCTCGGCGCCTATGGTCTGAATCTCCTCGACCTCGGGCACCTCGAACATTCCCTCGGCTGCCTCGGCAATCTCGGCTGCCTCGGCAGTCGGAATGCCGCCGTTACCACCGTTGCCGCTATTGCCGCCACGGCCGCCATAAGGCGTGTAGCCGTTGGCGCTACCGTTAAGGCTCGGGTCAGCAGGCGGCGCAGGAGGCGTCGTGGGCCTGAGCGGATCCGTAACAGGCACGTTCGGCGTGTTCGGATCGTCTGGATGCTCGTTAGGATCAGCGGCGGTGTCAAGAGTCCACATGGCATAGAGCGTGGAGGAGGCACCGTCCTTGTCGGCCAGGATACCGGCCTTGATGAGCGCGGCGAGCGTCTCGTCAGTGCCCAGCGTGATACCCGTGCCGTCGGCCCTGGTGTTCCAGCCCGCAAAGAGGTAACGCTCGCGCTTGAGGGCGGCGGCCTTGGTCAGGATGTCCTTGCAGCCATAGGAAACGGTCATCGGAGCAGCCTCGCCCCAGCCGCCGTTGGCGTCGTAATTGATCGTATAAGTATTAGTGGCGAAAATCGCCGTGAGGGTGATGTTGTGGAAGAGCGAGTAACCGGTCTTCTCGTCCGCGTACTTCGAGAGACCCATAACGACCTCGGCCGTCAGCTTGTCACGGTCGCGAATGGCGTCGGGCATGTCGCCCAGCGTTCCGCTCGCCTTCCAGGTCACGAAGTGGTAGCCCTCGTTGGGGTAGGCGGTGACGCCGGCAAGGGTCTTGTCGGAGCTGCCCTTGATGAGGCCATCGCCCGCACTCACGGTCTGCGTCACCGTGGAGGTCTTGTCGCTGCTTCCGGACTGCACCTTGCCGCCGTTCTCGACGGTGTAGATGATGTCCACGAAGATCTGCTTCCACTGTGCGTAAAGCTTCATGACATAGTTACTAGCGAGGACGCCAAGACCGGAGATATGCTCGCCAGCCCTATAGGCCGTGCCGCTACCATCGGGCTTGGTGTTCCAACCATCGAAGCTATAGCCAAAACGCGTGAAGCCCGAATCGGCTATCGTGGCGCCATGCGCAATCGTGACTTGGGTAGCGTCGGTGCTTCCATCTTCGGTGCCATTGCCAAAGTAATTGATAGTCCAGTCGCGCTCGACCGCCGCATCGATGATCCAGCGCCACTCGATTCCGGGATACTCGCCATCTCCATACGGCATGCCGTGGGACGAGTTGCACACGACCGAAGTCGGCATGCCCTTGTCGTCCACGAGAATCGAGAGAGCATCGATCTTGTAGAGATCAAAGACGTAATAATAAGTGTGATCCACGCCATCAATCGTTTCCACGTACGGGACGATGTTCCAATAGGCATCATCTACCGGGGAAAGGACGAGGCGCAGCTCGGAAGTGTTGGTACGCGCGAGATAATATTGACCAATCTGCAAAAGATAAAATCCCGCATACGAACCATCGGAAATGGACGTGAGTTGCCAAAGGATGGCCTCTTCCATTTCCGGATTGTAAAAACTGGTTATTTGATTTTCATTTTCGCCCAACCAGAAGTTGTCGTTTTTGTCCCACCGGATGAAGTACTGTCCGCTCTCCAGTGGGCGCGACACATCGTATAGCGTGCCGGGGGGTGCATTGCTATCTTGAGACGAAAGGGTGATAGCAGTGTTTGCAAAGTCGCTGCTAGATTCGTATATTTCACCCTCATCGCCATTGTTGTCGGGAGTCACGGGAGTGGTAGCATCGCTCTCGTTTTGGACGGGAGCGGGCACCTCGTTCTTGTTCGAATCCTCGTTTTTGGAGTCGCCATTTTGCTCGCGACCGTCCTCATCGAGGTTCGCATTCTGATCATTTTCTACAGGGTTCTCGTCAGTAGTGTCGGTCGCGTCCGCGTCGGCGGAATCGCCCTTCTCGGCATCCTCGGAAACCTCGTCCGTGTCGAGGGCTTCGTCGCCATTCTCGGCGCCTTCGGCGTCCTCATTCGTTTTCACGTCCGTTGAAACGTTCTCTTCGCCCTGCTCAAGGCCTTCGGAATCATCTCCGGCGGCATCTTTGAGGGCCTTTTCGTCTGTGAGCGCCGTATTCGCCTTCTCAGGGCTTACGGCATCCAGCCCCTCATCCGAACCCATCTGGGTATCGTTCAGAGCCTCAGACGCCAAAATATCGCCTTGCTTCTGCGCATCCAGATCGGACGCGGACGCGAGCGCCGGGGCGCCCAAGGCGAGCACGCCCAGACACAGCACCAGGGCCGCAGCAAGCAGCCCCAGTTTGCGCTGTATGTTCTGAGCACGCGTCATTAGTTCTCATCCTCTTCCTCGCGGCGCCTGCGCGCGATCACGAGCAGGAGCATCATGAGGGCCGCGATGCCGCAGACTGCCTCGAGCGTCAGCATCGTGAACTCGTCGCCGGTGCGCGGCGGACCATCGACCACGTAGCTGCCCTCGAAGACCGGCCTGATCTCGAGCGGGCCGAGTACGGTGAGCTCGCTCAGGTCGTTGATGAAGCCCGTGGTGACCTCGCCCGTGTCGGCATTGGTCATCGTGTACTCCCAGCCGGAGAAGCTGTGGCCCCAGTCGGCCCAGGGGTTCAGGCCCTCGATGAAGGACTGCGGGATCTTCTCGCCCCAGACCACATCGGTGCCGCTGACGTTGACCGAGCCGCCATCCTTGGGAGGCAGGACGTTGACGCCGTAGGAGTTGATGCCCCACTCGGCGTAGAGCTTCATGCCCTCCTCGGGCATTACCAGACCGGTCTGGCCGAGCTCGTAGTGCGTGCCCGTACCGTCGGCCTTGGTGTTCCAGCCCTTGAGCGTGTGGTGGTTCATGCCGAAGTTGCTGCCACCGTCCAGGTTGAAGGTCAGACCATGGGCGGTCGAGAACGAGTCGATGGAACCGTAGCCACCGTTGGCGTCGTAGATGACGCTCGCGTCATCGTTGCGCTCGAAGCGAGCCATGTAGGTCGCAGCGTAGAGGCGGCCGTCGTTGGCGTGCTTGTCGATGGACAGCTCGCTCTTGTCGTCGCGCAGCATCTTGAGGACGTTGGCGTAGGTGTTGTTGGCCATCGCCATCATCTGCGCCTGCATCTCGGGCGTCACGAGGACCCACTCGACGAAGTGGTAGCCAGGTTTGGCGGTAGCCACGGAGTGCAGCTGCGTGCCAGCCGAGGAACCCTCGCCCACGGGCTGCAGCGTGACGGCGCTCACCTTGTCGACGAAGCGGTCGATGCTGCCATGCTCCTCGTTGGAGACGGTGTAGGTGATCTCGATTTCGAGTTCCTTCCACTGAGCGTAGAGCGTGATGGTCTTCTGCTCGTGCTTCGGGTCGAGGTAGTCGGAGATCTGCTTATAGGTCATGGTGTTGTCAATCTGCAGGCCCGTGCCGTCGGCCTTGGTGTTCCAGCCGGCAAACTCGTAGCCATTGGGAGCAGCGTCGAGCTCGTCGTCGTTGCTCTTGTCAAAGCCGCCCTCGTTCCAGCCGACGCCGTGCATGTTGAGATTCTCGACGTCGATCGGGGTGCGGTTGTCGGGCACCACGGTCAGAACGTTGCCGTTCTTCTCGGGATCGTTGTTCAGGTCGTAGATGACCTCGAAGTCGTTGGCGAGCACCCACTGGGCGTAGAGCGTGAGGCCCTGCTCCAGCACGGTCATGTCGTCAATGCCCTCGCCAAAGATCCACGCAGCGATCTGAGCGTAGGTGGCGTCAGCGTCGAAGCTGTGGCCGGAGCCGTCAGCCTTGGTGTTCCAGCGGGCCGGCTTGTCCAGCAGCCTGTAGCCAACACGGGTCGGCTCGGCCGTGGCCTTGGCATCCGGCTGCTCGTTCCAGGTCAGGCCCGTGATGATCTGGGCCAGCGTGCCCTCCTCACCATAATTAGTGGCGAGGTTGAGCTTGAAGTCGCTGATGACCTGGTACACGACCTTGAGGATGTTGCCTTCGGCCTTGGCGATGAGGCTCGGCATGGTGCCCGGGATGGTGTAACCCATCGGGCGGTGCGCCTTGACGATGGCCTCGCTCACGGTGTAGCGGGCACCCTCGTAGACGACCTGGTCGGCCTCGGAGAAGTGGACGGTGTCGGGCAGCTTGTTCTCGACGCCGCCGTCGTTGGTGTAGAACTCGATGGTGACGGGAGCCCACTTGACCCACACGGCGTAGAGCACGATGGCGTTGGCCGAAGAGGCGTCGTCACGGTCGCTGATGCCCAGGAGGGCGGCCAGCGTCTTGAGGTCGACGGTTGCGCCCGGAGCGTACTTGGTGGGCGTGGCGCCGCCGGCGGGACGGACCTCCCAGCCCATCCACTTGTAACCCGGCTTGTTGTACTTGGCGAGCGTCGCGGGATCATCCAGCGGCACGTTGCTCGTCCAGCCGAAGTTGTTCTTCTTCGTGATCTCGACGTAGCTGGCGTCGGCGCCATTGGTGTCGTCGCCCCAGATCACGGTGTAGTTGCGGGCCTTGAGCTTGGCGTACAGCGTGATGCTCATGATGGAGTCACGCTCGACGCCATGGATGCCCTTGACGATGTTGCCATAGGTCATGGCAGCGGTGATGTCGTGGAGGTTACCGGCCGCGTCCTTGTACTGCCAGCCGTAGCCCTCGAGCTCGTAACCGGTGATGCCGGCAGGCGAGCCTTCCATGGCCAGGTCGTTGGTGTACCAGTACACGCCGTCGCGCTTGCCGACGCCGGTCTGCTTGCCGTCAACCTCGACGACGTAGTTGACCACGTAGCCGGTCTTGGGCGCGTAGTAGATCTTGAGGACAACGGGCTCGCCGTCAGCGCCAAGACCCGCGGTGCTGTACACGCCAAACGGATCGCACAGGCCGGCAACGTAGGCCCAGCCCGGGCAGCTCGGCATCGGCAGCGTGCCAGGCAGGCTGCTGGTCTGGGTGCCGGCACCCGTGATGGTGAGGGTCGAGGCGCCCGGCTTGATGGTGACGGTGCTGCCCTCGATGGTCGTGTACTTGTTGTTCCAACCCGTGGGGATGGTCTCGGTGGTCACGACAAGCTTGCCGTTCTCGTCGTAGATGAGCTTGTAGACGAGGATGGAGAATTCCATGTTCTTGGCCCAGAGCGCCGTGACCTTGACGGGCGCGAAGGGCATGGTGAAGTGTGCACCGGTGGCGCCCAGGGTGGCGGTCTTCTCGCTGCCGTCGGTCGGGTCATTCCAGGTGACGGTCCAACCAGACAGGCTCATGCCTGCGAGCGTGGCGCCCGGAACGTTGACGGTGACGGTGCCGAAGGCCTGCGAGGGACCGGCGTTGCCAGTCCAGGTACCGGTGGCGGAGCCGTTGGTGCCCAGATCGTAGGTGATGTCGTACGGGATGCGGTCGTAGTAGACGATCAGCTCGGTGGTGCCGTTGGCCTTGACGAAGGCGCGCAGCAGCTCACCGGTGATGCCGGTGACGAACTTGTAGCCAAAGTAACGGCCGCTCGTGGTGTCGAGCAGGTGCGAGGCAGCCGGGTTGCTCGAATCCATGACGTCAGCCGTACCCTCGGACTCGATATCCGAGAACTTGATGGAGTCGAGCTTGCTGTAACCCTTGCCGTCGATGTTCTGACCCATGTAAGTAATGGTGTACTCGGTGGCGGCGGGAGCGAACTTCGCGTAGAAGGTCACGGGTGCCCAGCCGGAATCGGGACGATGCGGCTTGAGGGTGGAGGAGATGACGCTGGTGCCCTCCGTGATGTTGCTGACCCAGTCGCGGACCTCGTCGACGCCCAGCGGGATGGTGCAGTCGGCATCGAGGTACCAGCCCACGAACTTGTAACCCGGCTTGGCCGTGGCGACGGTGCCCGGGGCAACGGTCATGGACGCGTTGTTGATGGGATCGACGAAGTTGGAGAGCGTACCGCGCACGTAGGTGGAGCCATCCGGATTGGCGATGGCGTAGTTGATCTTGAGGCCATCGAAGCTCCAGACGGGCACGAAGATGACGCCATGGGCCGGCATCTTGAAGGTACCGGTGTAGGCGGTCGCGGAAAGCTCGCCGGCGCTGATGACGCCGTCGTTGTTGGTGTCGGTCCAGATCTTCCAACCCTCGAGCGAGTAGTTGGGAAGCGTGATGTCGGCGCTCGTGAGCAGCGTCACGGTCTGGTCGGTGCGCGGCTTGGGCAGCACGACGTAGTTGCCGGTGGTGCCGGTAGCCACGCCAGTCCAGGTACCGGTGCCCTCGAGGCTGTCGATGGAGAAGATCAGATCCTGCTCCATGGCCTCCCAGATGGCGACGAACTCGACGTTGCTGCGGACCTCGAAGTCCATGGTGCCGGCGGTGCCGAGACCAGCGGTGTCGTAGCCGGCGCCACTCGGGGCGATCCAGTAGTACTTAGTGCCGTTGATGTTCCAGGTCCAGCCCACGAAGCGGTAACCGGCAGCCGCGGGAGCGTCCTGCGTGCGGTCGTTGCCGCCGATCATGAGCGGGAAGGTGTTGACGTTGGGGTTACCGGACACCTCGTCATCGACCACGATGGTGCTCGTGAAGCCGGCGCCACCATGGTTGTTGGGGCCGCTGCCGGGACCATAGCTCACGAAGAAGGTCTGGGCCCAGATCGCGGTGAAGGTGGTGTCGCAGTTGATGATGACGCTGTCGGGGTTCTGCGTCGTGTAGGTCACGCCGTCAGCGCCCACGTAGCTCCAACCCGCGAAGACGAAGTCGTAGTCGGGGGTGACGGTGATGTTGCTGGAGTTGCCCGTCGAGCTCGCGTCGGTAAGCGTCTTGCCATGGGCGACGGTGAAGGGCATCGTGGCCGGAGCCTTGACGGTGACGGTACCACCCATGCCCGGCGTGGAGTCGGAGCGGAAGGCGACGTTGTGGCCGTTGCGCGACCAGACACCCACGATGGTGACGGGGCCGTCGGGCATCGTGAAGTTGGCGGCGTTGGCCAGCGTCATCGTGACCGGCGTGGTGGCGCCCGTCTCGGTGTAGCTCACGGACCAGCTGAAGGTCCAGCCGTCGGTCGCGGGCATGGTGGGCATGACGAGCGGCGTGCCGTACTTCTGCTCGGTCGTCGCAGCGGTGATGCCCGTGGCGGGATAGTTCGGGACCGGCAGGGTCTCGGGGGCGTCAGCACCCGGAGCTGCCGAGGAAACGTTCACGTTGTAGGCGTTGCGCACGTAGTAGAGCTTGAGCTTCTGGCCACCGGTCAGCGGATCGATGGTCTCGATGGAGCCGGTGACACCAGGAGTATAGGTGAAGCCCTTGATGCTCTTCTTCATGGCGTTGGTGACGACGACGGTCGAACCCTCCTCGCCGGAGCCGTTGCCGCGCGGAGCGAGGGCAAGGTCCTCGGCGTAGGTGCCGTCGAGCTGCTCGAGCCAGTACTCGATGGTGTAGTCGATCTGGCCCAGCGGGGTGAAGCGAGCCTCGTAGGTGCCGGTGGTGAAGATGTCACTGCCGGCAGGCTTGGTGACGGTGAGGGTCGCACCGGAGGTGACGAGCACGCCGTCCTTGTACCAGCCGATGAACTTGTAGCCAGCGTTGGCGGTGGCCGTCACGGCATGGGGCGTACCGGACACGGCGTTGACCTTCTCGGAAGCCGAGCCGTGGTTGGGCACGTTGATGACGTTGTCAGCGCTCTTGGCCGTACCACCGGTCTGCGTGGTGTAGGTGATGGTGACCTCGTTGGCCTCCCACTTGGCACGCAGCGTGATGCTGGTGACGGTGTCGTCATTGAGCGCGATGGCGGAGAACTTGGCGCCGCTGGGGACGTCAATCCAGTTGCCCGAGGCGTTCTTGTACTGCCACACGGGCGGATAGTGGCCATCCCACACGGGGACGTCGGCGCCCGTCGGCGTCAGGTTGGTGGAGTTCCAGCCGACGTTCTTGTCGGCGGGCTTGACGACGCTGGCCGGCGCGGGAGCACCCGTGGAATCCGTACCCAGGTCGTACTTGACGGTGAACTGCTTCTCGACCCAGTAGACCACGAAGGTGACCTTGGCACCGGAGACGACGTCAGCGGCGATCGAGGTGGTCTTGGTGTCGGAGCGGCCGGAGCCCGCGGGCCAGTTGACGATCTGGTACACGTAGCCCTTGAGGAGCGGGTTGCGCGTGGTGCCGTCGGGGCGCTCGAACTCGGCGATGTAGTCATGGGTGTTGAGGTTGGTGATGTCGGCCATGGTGCCCGGCGTCATGTAACCCGTGACGGAGCCCACCTTGTGGATGCCGTTGGGGTCGAGGGTGCCGGGGGTGTTCGCCATGAAGTCGACGGTGTTGAACTCGATCTCGAACAGGGCGTTCTTGATGAGGTCAGCCGTCAGGATGAAGGTCGAACCGTCGGCAGGCGTCGGCGTGCCGTCAAAGGCGGAGACGTTGAGCTTGCCGCTCGTCTTGAGCCAGGTCTGCTCGGTGCCACCGGCCGGCGTGTACTTCCAGCCATTGAGGAAGGCGGAGCCGTCGGTGATGATGTAGTCGAAGTAATCGATCTGGTCATTCCAGGTCAGGCCGCTCATCGGCGCGCGCAGGTCGGCGCCCTTGTCGTCGACGAAGCGGACGGTGAAGCTCTTCTGATCCCAGATGCCATAGAGGGTGATCTCGGTCTTGGTGTTGTCGGTCGTGCCGAAGAGGCTCTGGTAGAGGGCCGAGAACACGGTGGAGTTGTTGACGGTCATGCCGGAAGCAGCCGTCGTGGAGCTCCACTTGATGAAGTCGTAACCGGGGACGGTCAGGGTCTCGAAGCCGGAGGCGAGGAGGTTAGCCTGGGTCCAGGTCACGGTCTTGTCTGCGATGGCGGGGCTGGTGCCCTCGGGGTAACGCGCGTTGTAATGGATGGTGTAGGACTTCTCATCCCACTTGGCGTACAGCGTGAGCTCGAAGGTACCGTCGTCCTTGGCGGTGATGCCCGCGGCGGCCACGGCATCGGCGTAGCTCATAGTATTAGTGAGGGCCTTGGTGAGGCCGGCATCCATGTACCAGCCGGCAAAGTTGTAGCCCTGCTTGGCAACGTTCTTGGCGTCGTTGCTCATGACGTTGTTGATGACGGCGGTGTAGGACACCTGCTGGCTCGCGGGCTGCGGCGTACCGCCGTTGACCACGTAGTTGATGGTGTTGCCCGTGCGCTCTTCCCACTTGGCCGTGAAGGTCATCGGCTTGGTGATGAGCAGGCTGGCCAGAGCGGCGTTGGAGTAGGTCTTGCCATCGGCGTCGACCCACTGCACGAAGCCGTAGCCGGTGTTTGCCTTGGTTCCGGGCACATTGGCAGAGCCGACGGCGGTGTTGTAGGTGACCTTGAGACCGGTCTTGTCGGCAGTGCTGCCGTCGGTCCAGGTGCCATGGTCACCGATCTTGAAGGTGACGTCGTATTTCTCGGCCTCGAACTTGGCATAGTAGGTGGCATTGGCGAACACGCCACCAGTGGCCTGCGGGGTGAGCTTGTTGTTGGCATCGACCCAGCCGGCAGGCACGGAAGTGGTACCGGCAGCATCGGTAAACCAGCCGATGAACTTATGACCGGTACCGGCCGTAGGCGTGGAGCCCGCGGGCGTGCCGGAGGCCATGCCAAAGTTGGAGCCCTCGTTGTTCTTGGAGAGCGTGCCCATGGAGGCAGAACCCGTGGTCGTGGTGTAGGTAATGGTGACGAGCTTCTCGCGGAAGACCGGATACAGCGTCACGCCGTAGCCGTAATCGACGCCAGCCATGTTGTAGATGCTGCTCTTGGTACCCGCCGTCATGGTGAAGGTCGAGGTGTAGAGCGTGCTCGTACCACTTACGTAGGTGGCATCGGTGGTCCAGCCGAGCAGCTCGTAGGCGCTCGGATTGGTGGTCATCTTGTAGGTGGCGTCCAGGGGCAGGTTGGCAATATCGCCCGTATGGACGACCATGTCCGTGGCACCGGTACCCATGAGGCCGGAGATATTGGCCACATGGTTATCGAAGTGCAGCTGCTGGGCAGTCTCGGTGTAGACGGCCTCGAACTCGTAGGTCATGGTCACGGTGGCGGGCATGTTGTCGCCGCCCGTGCGCACGAAGACACCGGAGCTGTAGTAGCCCTCGACGTAGCCCGTCGTGCCGTCGTCGCCCGTAAACTTCCAGCCCGTGAACTTATAACCAGGCTTGGCCTTCGGGTTACCCTCGTTGCGATCGCCGGCAGGGTCAAGAGCACCGCCATATTCCGGCAGATCCCAACCATTTTGCAGGCCGACGTAACGCGTGCCGGGCACGGTCACGGCGCCGCTCACCATATTGCCATTGACCTCGGTGAAGCCACCAGTGCTCGGTGCCTGGTAGATGATGGTGAGCGTGCGGCCCCAGCGGGCGATCATGACGGCATTGCCATTGCAGGTCCACGGCGTGGAAACCGCACCATCTGTGCCCAGGAGGCCGGCGGTGGAAACGATGCCCATGTTGGTACCGGTGGACTCGCTGCCAGACGTCGTGCAGTTCTCGTAGACCTCCCAGCCGATGAAGTAGTAGCCCGTCTTGGCGGTGGTCGTCGGGACACCCGACAGATTGCCACCAAAGTCGATGCTCTGGCTCGTCGGGGTACCCAGGGTACCCTGGTTGGTGTTGGAGTTCTTGAAGGTGACGTTGAACTTGTTCTTGGACCAGACGCCTTGGATGACGACGGCGTTATTGGGCATGGTGAAGGAGTTGCCGGAGATAGTGACACCACCGGAGACAACCGTCCAGCCAGTAAAGGTGTAACCGGTCACGGCAGAGGGAGCCGTCAGGTTGACGGTGGCACCGTACTTGACGCTCTGGGTGGCGGGCGTGTAGACGGCGCCAGCCGGAACGTCACCGGAATAGCTTACCTGCACGTCGTTGACGTTGCGCTTGAAGTACAGCTTGATCACGTTGTCACCGGGCGTGCCGCTGATGGTGATCTTCTTGGCGGTGCCGGTCTTGGCATCGTCATAGGTGAAGCCCGTGAAGGACTTGCGCACGATGGTGATGGCATTGCCCGCGGTGCCGGCGGTGGTGCCGGCCTCGACGGTCCAGCCAAAGGGCGCGGTGTCATTCGTGGTGGCACGTGCGTCAATGGTATAGGTGGTGTCGCTCGTCGTGCTCTGGAAGTAGTACTCGACGGTGAAGGCGATGCCCTTGGGCGACACGGTCAGATAGTAGCTGTTATTAGTGTAGAGACCGCTCGTCTTGGGAACGGTCAGCACACCGCCAGCACCCACGTTGGCAGCCGCGACGGCCGTGCCGCTGTAGCTGCCCAGGGTCCACTTGGAGCCGCTGGCAACGGAATACTCATGATTGCTGTCGATGACGGGACGGATGCCGGCCGAGATGTTCTGGCCGGTCGGCGTCGTTGCACTGGCGCTGGCATAGATGTCGCCCGTGGCGGCACCCACGTACAGGACGCTGCCATCGGCCAGGGCGTTGCCACCAAACTGCAGGGTGGAGCTGGCATCGCTGTAGAAGCTCAGCTGTACCTTGTTCTCCTCCCACTGCGCGTAGATGGTGAGCGTGGCACCGCTGTTAACGCCGGAAAGGTTGAAGACGTCCTTGACCTTGGCGCCACCGGCAACGTCAGTGCCACTGCCGTTGGCGGCCGTGTTCCACTTCTTGAAGGTGTAACCGGCACGCGTCGGATTGCTCGGAAGCGTCAGCGCCGTCTCGGGCTGGGCGTTGGGCGTGCTCGTGTTGGGCGAGCCACCGTTGGCGTTCCAGCTGATGGTATAGGTGAAGGCAGCCCAGGTGCCGGTCAGCGTGGCGGTACCCTTGAGGGTGCCGTCGGCAGAGCTGCCGGACCAGGAGATCTTGAAGTTTGCCACGGGCGTATTGCCGCTCGCGACGGTGGCCGCCGCGTTGCTCGCGTTGGTGTAGGACCACTTGTCAAAGTTGAAGCCCGTGCGCTGGTAGATGGTGCTGCCAGCCGGCACGTTGAGGTTGCTGCCGTAGTTGGCGGTCATCGTGTAGGGGTTGGGCGACACGCCAGACTTGATGGTGGCATCCGCCGCGCCCGGCTGGAAGGTGAAGGTCACCTGGGCAGCCTGCCACAGGGCGTAGAGCGTCTTGGATGCGGTCAGGTTGTTGAAGGTGGCACCAGCCTGATACCTGGTTGCCGTGGTGGAGTCCTTCGTCTCGGTCCAACCGAGGAAGTTGTAACCAACGCGCGTGGGGTTGGTCACGGACGGGATGGTGTAGGAGCCACCATTGAGAATGTTGGCCGTGGTGGTCACACCGGTGCCGGCGCTGCCATAGGAGCCACCGTTGGGGTTCAGGGTAAAGGTGACGCGGTCCTTCTCGGTCCACTTGGCGTAGAGCTTGATGGTGGTGGTAGACTCGTTTGCCTGGCCCGCACCCTTGGCGGCGTTCCACAGGTTGTTGAAGGTCATGGCATTGGACATCTGCGTACCGGTGCCGCTGCCGTTGGAGTCTTTCTGGAAGAACCAGCCGCCAAAGGTGTAGCCGGTCTTGGTGGGGGCAGTCGGGAGCGTCACGTTGGCGGTCCACTTGAGGCTGCCCTGCGTGTTGTAGGCCGTGCCGTCGCTGGCACCGGAAGCCTGGTCGTAGAACACGGCGCTGAAGCCCGTACGCTCGGTCCACTGCGCGTAGAAGGTGGTGGCGGTGGTGATGTTGCTCGTCGTGGCGCCGGCAGCATAGGCGGTACCGGAGCCATTGGCGGCCGTGTTCCAGCCGGCGAAGGTGTAGCCCATGACACTCGGAGTGGTGCTGGGCAGCGTATAGGGCGTGTTATAGGTAACGGTAGTATTAGAGGGCGTGCCATTGACGTTAGTTACAGCGCCCGTGGGTTTATTCGCGTTAAAGCTGATGGCGGGGTTTGCGGCCCACTGCGCATACAGCGTGATGTTCGAGGTGATGTTGCTGATGGTGGCGCCGGCGGCATAAGCGGTACCGGAGCCATTGGCAGCCGTGTTCCAGCCCGTGAAGACGGAGCCGGTCTTGCTAAATGGATTGGCCGCGACGGTATGGCTGCCGCCAGAGGCGACGGTTGCAGAAGCCGGGGCCGAGCCGCTGGTCGAGCCATTGCCGCTGTACGAGACGGTGAACAGCTGCGTCCACTTGGCGTAGAGGGTCTTGGTTACATTGGCCGTCACGTTCGGAATGCTGATGGAGCCGCCGGCAGCGTAGACGACGGGGCCACTTGCGCTTTCGGCCCAGCCATCGAAGCGATAGCCGGTGAGCGACGGCGCAGCACCGGCAGTGCCGCTGAAGGTGGCGTTATAGTTGACTTTCTTGGTGGAGGAAGACGGCATGCCCGTAGGATTGCCGGTCGTATTCTTATTGTAGTTTATGGTGACATCGTACTGGTTAATCTTCCACACGGCATAGAGCGTGTAGTTGCCACCGTCAGCCGGCGTACCCGACCCATCTATATTAGTGAGCGGCGCGCCCGCAGCGTAATCGGCGGCGGTAGCGCTAGGACTCTTGGCCCAACCCAGGAAGGTATGGCCGGTCTTAGCCCAGCCCGCAGGCAGCGCATCGGCGGTAGCAGCAAGGTTGTCGTAGGTGCTCTTCTTGGCAGTGCCCGAGGTAGCACCATTGGGATTATAGGTCACATCAAAGGAAACCTTAACCTCCTGGGTCTTGCAAACGAGCTCGTAGTGACCGCCCGGCATGATAAAGCTCTCAGCATAATCGTGGTTAGAAGTGCCGTAACCCGTAATCAAATTAACAAACTGCGAGAGAGTGTATCCAGGACCGGGCAATGGTGTCGTGCAATCAGGATCCAGAGAAGTGCTATACATCCTGCTGGTCATATAAATCTTATAAGGCTCTTCAAAAACAGCGGTAGGATAGTCTGCTTTTGTGGGATATTGAAGCTCTTGATCCCAGCCATATGTTCCACCAATGCCTTTAATCGCTATACCGTCAGTATCATAAAACTGGGTATCATACTCTGCCCTATTCCATTTAGTATAAATATGCGCATTAGTAATAGTCGCATTCATGGCTCCAGAAAGCGTGCTTGCAAAGTTTACGGCCTCCGACCAATTAATGTTCGTCGCCATTACTTTCGTGCCGTTCATTCTAATGAACGTATGCTGGGCTGGCGAAAAGCCATACCTCTTCATGCCATTGAAAATTTCATTCAGCTGATTTAGAGAGGCAGTCTTAGTTGCGCTGCTAGTGGTATCGAAGGTGAACGTATAGGCCTCGCCAGCTCGGAACATGAGCTTGCCATTCTTATCGAAAATTGGATCAAATGAGTTGCCAATGGAATGAAAACCAAACTTACCCTTTGCATCAGCAACAACCTGCTCAACAGACGTATACCCTGCAGCAGAAATAGTAGTTGCACTCGGGAGACTACCAGTCTCATCTAAGCCCCAGTCAAAGTGAATGGTCACAGTATTAGTAGACTGCGGCGTCAGATAGCGCACGGGACCGTACACTTCCTCGCCAGCATCATCGACGTTGGCAGGAAGGTGTCGCACGGGGCCATATACTTCTTCTTCGATATCACCTCCCTCGACAACAGAGGAGCTATCCCCAGCTGCATTAGCTTGATCGCTAGTCGTCGGCTGAGTGATAGACACATCCTCGGCTACACCCGGGCTAGAGGCAGATGCATTAGCTTGATCGCTAGTCGTCGTCTGCGTGCTATCCGGGCCTTCAGCCTTGTTGTCGTTCAGGGAGGGCTTCGCAACGTTGGCATCAACATCGCAATCCGCATTCTCACCTGCGGATTCGTCGGCGGTGTCCTGAGCGCTATCGGCGCTATCAGGATTGCTATCAGCATCGGCGGAATTTACCGTCCCCAGAATAGACGAAGACCCCGCGACCGAATCGGTGGCGGAGTCTTCGTTGGAGGCGCTATCTGCCTTGGCTGCATCCCCTGGACCTTCGGTCCCAGAGGAGCCGGGTTCATCACCCGGACTAGCTTTGCCAGACGATGTTGATGCCAAGGTCACTATTTCGACCTGACCGGCATCAATGCCATCTGAAATAGCATTTTGCGTTTCTAGCTTCACAGCGGTGTCTCCGTTGGACGTAGCGACCGCTTGCGTACTAGCAGTACACATGCTATCATTATTACTATCAGTTGACGCAAAAGCGTGCATAGGTTGAAGGAGGAAGCAGACAAAGGCAACGAGCACGGCAAAGAGGGCCGCTAATACAAGCGATCTCCTCGTCTGCGCGTGAGCAGCATGAGAGACGGCTGTCGCCAGCCCGCTTCTCTCTATGTCGTAGTGCTTCTGCACCCTGCTGCCTTTCCTTCTTGCTTCCGGCCCGCGAGTCGCCGCACAGTCTTCCCGTTTGTGAAGGCTTGCGGTTCATACGATCCGCCACGCCCTCTGGGTTTGACGGTTTGCCCTAAGGCTTGCCGTCAAGTCCCCCACTGGGTGACTTTGGCTGACTCCTCGCGAAGGGCGCAGTGCGCCCAATGCCGCTTTTGAATCATTGCGTACTCTACTCCCAGACCCCCGCGCTGTAAACCCCCAGGTCAAAGAAAGCGCGGGATTTTTGCCATTTTTGGCGCGGAACACCGTTTGACCTGCAAAAACGAGGCGCGGGAGCTTTCAAAACATGCCTTATCACACCCAAAATCCCCGCGCTGTCCAAAATACAGGCGCGGAACCAAGCGCGGGAAAAGCGCCAAAACCGTCATTAGATAAGCTCTGACCTGCTGCGATGAAGCGCGGAATCAAGCGCGGAAGCGGTCGAGACACCATCGTTTTGCCAGCCAGGAGCAGGGGTGACGCCCGATAACGGCATCAAAGTTCGAGGAAATCGACCCCGATCTTCGACTTCCAGCGAAAACTCCATTTCCCTCTTTTGTTGCCGTTTACCTGCGATTCCGCGCCATCTTCGCTCCGTTCACTTGCCTTTCCGCGCCACCCTCTCCTTGCCTATCCGCGCTTCCGCGCCGAAGTAGCGCGTTGGTTGCAAATCCGCTCCATACGCCAGAGCAAATCTCGTACAGATTTCTGCACATCCAACACGAGCGGTCGATTTTCGACAACGAGCGGTACGCCCAACACCGTTCCCTCCATTCCCCATTCACAATTCCCGGGCACGGAGACGGTCACGGAAACGGACGCGGAACAGAGTCCTGGACACATACGCTCGCCCCTCTTTCGCCTGCTTCCAAGTGGTGGTAGGGACTGCCTCTTATCATCCCGAGCGCAGCGAACGCAGCAGCCCTCCCCTGTCATCCCGAGCGCAGCGAACGGAGTGAGCGGAGTCGAGGGATCTCGCTCTTACGTTCCAGTAGCTGTGACAGGCGAGTTTTCTCCACTCCGGGGCCTTCGGCCCCTCCGGTCGAAATGACAAAAGGGCGGCCTTCGCCCCCTCCGGTCTGTGTCACGGGGTCAGACCCCGTGACACACAGCGCCAGATGCAACACCTCGGGCGCGTGATGCGTCTGCCAGGGCGCATGGGTTTCTAAGCCCTGGAGACGCACCCCGCGCCCCCTTCGAAGCCAGAGCTCACGCGCCCGTTCTATATATGGGCGATACATCGATTGAACCTGCTCGGGACTTCACGCAACAGGTCTTTCCTGCTCACAGCGCCGATAGAGCGCCTAAGACGCAGGGCGTACGCGCCGGAGCGCATGGTCTTCTAAGCCCCGGAGGCGCCAACCCAGCCCCTACGCCAAAACTCTCACCCGGAAACCGTTCAGATTGGAAGGACCCGCAAAACGCTCGATGAGGCAATATGCGGCACTGAGAGGCGTTAAGGGCGTCTCTGCGCCCCGAGACACTCCATGACCCCGGAAACCCCGTTAGAAGGCGTTTAAACGCGTCGTTTTTACAAGGGATATCGCTCCCTTAGCCATGAGTCACCGACCGAGCCACAAACCCTTGATTCCAAGCCCCGATTTGCTCCGTTTTGGCACCCGAGCTACGCGATTTTGACCCATTTTCGACTCCGATATACGAAAATCGAACCCCATTTTCGAAACCGCTATGCAATTTCGGAGTTTTGCTATTCGCGCTTCGCGAAATCCTAGCTGTTCAAATTCTGTAAATATCATTTGTTAGTTGAACATCCATTTTTGCTAACTATTCAGATAGCGATTTTAAAAGATTTCATTCTCTATTTGGATATACATTCTAATTGTCTAGCTCACTTAAGATTGAAATACATATATTTGTGTTAATAACTTAATAAGTAATATCGATTAAAGATTTATATCCTATTAGTACTTTTTTACCTATAAAAGCATTTATCTTTTAATATGATAAATTTATTAAAGGAGTTATCCCTATATAGATTGTTAGAAATTAAGTGATTTATTCATTTAAGATTGACTAACAACTTATTTACAATACAAATTAATCTGTTTTCTTATTAATCTGCATAGAACATTAATTAGATTTCAAATTAATCTGACTCTCAGACAATGCGCTACTCACATTTACCTATACGCAAGATAATTCGATCCGCGCATTAATCAGAAACCGGATAAACCAAACTTGAAAACTGGGAAGTATCCCAATCCAGACAGAAGAAGACTTTCCAAGAACGCCTTCAGGCTTACCCACCTTTGACGTCACCTCGCACAAATATAATTTGATATTTGGTTCATCGCATTTTAAGATTATTCATGCATAAGCACTGGTATGGAGGTCATTTTCCTCTTGGACCGGTGCTTTTCATTTGATATTAGTGAATCCTTCCTCCAACACTTACATGACTCATTGCGTTGCCCCTAATGACTCTCCTGTGCCGAAGCCTCACGCCTACAGTTTCCAGCACGCAAAACCGCGAATCTCTAGGTCCGCCGTCCCAGCACGTGCAGAAATCGCCGGCCTCTAGCCTCTGCACGCCCCGGACCCTAGACATCCGCCGTTTCTGCGTACCAGCGACGTCCTATACGATAAAGCGATCTTTCTCTTTATTAGACTATGCTGAGCCGAATCAAAGAGAGGCTGAACTCGACAGAGTCAAACATCGTCAGAAGCGATGGCTCTACCAGGTGAAATGCAAAAATGTAAACTTCAAACAGGCAAAATTTGCATTTTTGCAAACTTCTCTCGTCCAAGCTGCACTAGTCATTTTGTACTTGCGATATATGCTGCCATATAAAGCGGAAGGCTAATCTTCTTGCCCACAATGCCGATATTTCCCGATGACAGCTTGTAACCAATAGCCACGTCATCACGATCCAATATGGCATCGAGCGACACAGTGGAGCCCCGCTTCGATTTAACCTCAATGGGAACAATACTGGCATCCCTATCCAGCAGAAACTCTATCTCGATGTTCCCCTTATCGTTCATCCAGTAATGAAGATCGGAACCTGCCTTTGCCAGCATATCCGCAACTGCGTTCTCGTAAAGACCGCCCTTCATGGGGCCCGTCAGATTATCATCGATTACCGCTTGCATCATCTCAAAGCCATACATGGCGCATAGTAAGCCCGGATCACTCGCATACACGCGAAACTTGCTTTCGTCTTCATACGCACGCAGCGGAAACTGCGGAGTGGTCACCGAACGACAATAGCGAATGAGATTTGCGTCGCGAAGCCAGTCAAGAGCGGTTTCAAACTTTCGCGCCGTGCCTCGCTTCTCGACAACACCGTATTTAAACTTGGTGTTATTCTTCGCAAGTTGACGCGGTATGGACAGGTAACATTCACGAGCCTTGTTGCGCGTCGTTGAGCTCGCGAATTTCGCGATATCGTCAAGATACGCGTTGAGAATCATCTCCTGCTCTGAATATGCGGTCGAGTAATTTTGCGTATCTACAAATGCCTGTACTACAGCCGGCATCCCACCTATCGCCATGAACTCCCTGAAATGATTCATCATCTTCAGGTGCACTTGCCGCGGCAAAGGCTCGAGCGCATCGAAGTGCTCCCTGAGCAGATCCGTCGCACTCTCATCGTAACCGAGCGCCCAGAGATATTCCTCGAAATCAAGGCCGCACATTTCTATTTGACGCTCATATCCAACGGGAATCGAGGTCACTTCCCCATAGGAAAGGCCAAGGAGCGAACCCGATGCTATAACATCTACCGATGAGTCTTGCGCCAGGAACTTAAGTGCTGTGCGTGCGTTTGGGCACTCTTGTATCTCATCGAGAAAGAGCAGCGTCTCACCTTCGACAAAGCTCACACCTGGAACAAGCAGAGTAACTCGCTTCTTAATCTCCACACTCGAAAGATCCCCATCGAAAATCGACTTCAGCTCAGGAGACTCTATGAAATTCAATGAGATAAAACTCTTGTAATTTGACTCGCCGAATCGTTCAACAACATAAGTTTTGCCAACCTGCCGTGCACCTTTGATGAGAAGGCTGTCCTGGTAATCAGAAGCCTTCCATTGCTGCAAAACACGTGTAATTTTGCGCTTAAGCATAACAAACTCTTTACCTTTAGAAATGCATATTTTCCAAGGGTAAGTTTAACCTTAATTGCATATTTTCCAGAGATATTTTTCTCAAAAATGCATATTTTCCAAGCACTTCCATAACCACCCCTGTATCCGCAATCTCACACCCGCAGCTTCCCACGTGCAAAACCTAGTTCCGGTATTCATCTACTTCATTATTTTGGTAAGTCTTACTTCCTAATTTTGGTATTATCTAATTACCAATTCTGGTTTTCGAGGAGACTTGCATGCAAGGCTTCATACATAGGGCGCTTGAACCGAAGCTTAAACAGGCCGCCGGCTGGTACCCAGTCGTCTCGCTTACCGGTCCGCGTCAAAGCGGAAAGTCAACGCTCGCCAAGCACGCGTTCCCCGATTATTCGTATGTAACGTTGGAAGACCCTCAAATACGCGCGGCGGCGATCGAGGATCCGGTGAGCTTCATTCGCAATAGGCCGGAGCGTCTCATCATCGACGAGGCACAGTATGCTCCCGGCCTTTTCTCAATGATCCAAGTCGTGAGTGACGAACGCGGATCTGCCGGTCAATACGTTCTCACCGGATCTCAGAGCTTCCTCTTGATGGAAAGCATCTCCCAGTCGCTTGCTGGACGCATCGGATTGACGACATTACTCCCCCTGTCCTATCAGGAGCTTCAAGACAGCATGCAGGGAAACTACGCAGTTGATGATTTCACCTTCATGGGCGGGTATCCACGCCTTCATTCTGCGGATATCCCACCAGCAGCATACTTTCCAAGCTACGTGGAGACATATATAGAAAGAGATGTTGCGGGATTGCTTGACGTGCGAAACAAGACGTCGTTTCGCAGGCTGCTCGAGATGTGCGCTTTGAACACGGGGGCGCTTCTAAACTACTCTTCACTTGCAAACGACGCGGACGTGGCCCCAAAGACTGCAAAATCGTGGCTCTCCATCCTCGAATCGAGCCACATCGTCTTCTTGCTTCAGCCTTTCCACGCGAATGCCCGGAAACGCCTGACAAAATCCCCCAAGCTGTACTTCTACGATACGGGCTTGCTTTGCCACTTGCTTCACATCACGTCAGTGGAGCAACTCGTTAATCATGAGATGTTTGGAGCCGTGTTCGAGAATCTCATCATTTCCGAAACCGCAAAGCGGCATCTCAATAACGCCACGCGTCCGGAACTATACTTCTACCGAGATGACAGCAAGCGTGAAATCGACCTCCTCGACTTCACGAACCCTGCGGACAGGCAGGCTGTGGAAATAAAATCGTCGCGTACCTACCACTCCAAATACGCGCGACATTTGCTTGGCGTGGGGGACGAGCTTGACATTGCCCAGTCCAGGCGATTTGTGGTTGCTCGCGTAGAGGACAGCTACCAGACGAAAGAGTGTCGGGTACTATCGGCGAGAGATTGGCTCATGGGGGTCAGATAACCCATCTATCCACGCTGCCAGCCACGGCCCCGCACCTGCGGCGTTACCTCACCTCGACGGCACCTGCACCGACAAGCTCGCCGACGCGCGTGACCATCTCCCGCGATCCGCAGTTGACGCTCACCGGCAGCTCGGCACGGAATTTCCTGCCATCAGCCTGCTCGATGAACAGCGTGACCGGGTGTGCGCCCGGATAGTTATCGAAAATCGCCGACAACTCGTGCATCGTCTCGTTCGAGAACATCTCGGAGCGCACGTGAATCGCCATCGCGCTCGGTCCGCGCCTGACCGCACCCGCAGCCCCGCCATCGGCACCGTTGTCAGCCGCAAGCGGTTTGACCTCGTACACGATGACCTGCGATCCGCGGTCGCTGCGCTCGAGCTTGCCGCGCACGTGCACGGCCGCGATCTCGCCCGTCTCGAGCTCCGATTGCAGCACCTGACGGTACTCCTCCCAGGTCTTCGACCAGCACAGGCAGTCGACGCCGGCTTCCATGTCCTCGAGGCGCACGATCGCCATGTTCGAACCCTTTTTGGTGGTCTTGACCTGCACGTCTGCGACCATACCCGCGAAGTCGTAGGTACGCCCGTCGTGGAAGACATCCTCGTCGTCGAGCGAGCCCAGACCAGCGTACGCCGTCTTCGCCATCACGCCGGCGTATGGCGACAGCGGATGGTCGCTGACGAAGATGCCGATCGACTCCTTCTCGTAGCGCAGCTTGATGCTGCGATCCCACTCGATGCCATCAGGCGCCGGAATCTCTTCCTCGACCTCGGCGTTATCGCCCGTATCCGCTTCCGCGAACAGGTCGAACATCGTGACCTGCCCGCTCTCGCGATCGCGCTGGCGCTGCGCGGCCTGCTCGAGCAGCGAGCCCCCTTCGATGAAGCTCCAGAGCTGCTTGCGCGTATAGCCCGTCGAATCGAAGGCACCAGCCTTGACGAGCGCCTCGACCACGCGCTTGTTGCAAGCCTCGCCCGGCACGCGGTAGGTGTAATCGTGCAGCGACGTGAACGGCCCGTTCTTCTCGCGCTCCTCGATGATGAGCTCGACGACCTTCTCGCCAACGCCCTTGAGGCCCGCCAAGCCAAAGCGAACGCCCTCGGGCGTGGCCGTGAAGTCGCCGCGCGACTGGTTGATATCCGGCGGCAGCACGGCGATGCCGTCCTGCTTGCAGGCGTTGACGTAGTGCACGATCTTGTCGGTCTTGCCCGTGTAGCTCGACAACACGGCGGCCATGTACTCGTTGGGATAGTGCGCCTTGAGCCACGCCGTCTGCATCGTGAGGATGCCGTACGCGGCCGAGTGCGACTTGTTGAACGCGTACTCCGCGAACTTGAGCACGTCATCCCAAATCGTCTGCGCGATCTTGCGGTCGTAGCCGTTGCGCTCGGCGCCATTGAGCCAGTGGTCTTCCATGGTCTCGACCGTGCCGTCGGCCCACTTCTGCTCGACCTCGCGCATGAGCGCGATCTTCTTCTTGGCCACGGCCTTGCGTACCTTGTCGCTCTCGCCCGTGGTGAAGCCGCTCATGACGACCGAAATCCTCATGACCTGCTCCTGGTACACCATGGTGCCGTAGGTGCTCTCGAGCACGGGCTTGAGGCGCTCGTCGTAGTACGCGATGGGCTTGCGTCCGAGCTTGCGGTCGACGAAGTCGTCGACCATGCCCGCGCCCAGGGGGCCGGGACGATACAGCGCGATGACGGCGACGATGTCGTCGTAGCAGTCCGGGCGCATCTTCTTGAGCAGCACGCGCATGCCCGGCGACTCCACCTGGAACACGCCGGCCGTGCCACCGCGCGCGAACAGCTCGTACATCGCCGGGTCCTTCATGTCGATGTTGTCGAGGTCGACGCTGATGCCGTGGTTGGCCTTGATGTTGGCCAGCGCCTTCGAGATGACGGTAAGCGTACGCAGGCCCAGGAAGTCCATCTTGAGTAGGCCCATGTTGGCGGTCATCACGCCGTCGTACTGCGTGATGATCATGCCGCCCTTGGTGTCGAGCTTGGTGGGGACATAATCGTAGACCGGGTCGCGGCAGATGATGACGGCCGACGCGTGCACGCCCTCGCCGCGCGTGATGCCCTCGAGGCGCTTTGCCGCATCGATGATCTTGGCGGTATCCGGGTCGCTTTCGTACTGCTTGCGCAGGTCGGGGTTCTCCGCAAGCGCACGCTCGAGCGTCATCTTGGGGTCGTTGGGAATCATCTTCGAGATGGCGGCGCTCATGTACACCGGATACTCGAGCACGCGCGCAGCGTCGTTGACGGCCTGCTTGGCCTTCATCTTGCCGTAGGTGATGACGTGCGCGATGCGCTCCGGGCCGTAGATGTCGCGGCAGTGCTGGATGACATCCAGCCTGCGCTCATCGTCGAAGTCCATGTCGATATCGGGCATCTCCGTACGCTCGGGCGACAGGAAGCGCTCGAAGATCAGGTCGTTGGCAAGCGGGTCGAAGGTCGTGATGTCGAGCGCATAGCTGATGATCGAGCCAGCCGCCGAGCCACGCCCCGGCCCCACGCCAATACCGTTCTCCTTGGCCCAGCGCGCGAACTCCTGCACGATGAGGAAGTACGCCGCGAAGCCCTTCGAGCAGATGATCTCGTACTCGTGCTCGAAGCGGTCGATGACCTCCTGCGGCAGCGGATCTCCGTAGCGGCGCTTGAGACCTTCCATCGACATGTCGCGCAGCAGCGACTCGTTTGTCTCTCCCTCCTTGAGGAAGGGGTAGCGCGGCAGAATGATGTTGCCAAACTCCAAGGTCACATTGCATTTATCCGCGATCTCGAGCGTCGTGGCCAGGCACTCCGGATGCTCCTTGAGCGCCTCGGCCATCTCTTCCGGGCTCTTGAGGTAGAACTGGTCGTTCGAGAACTTCATGCGCTTGGTGTCGCTCACGAACTTGCCCATGCCGATGCACAGCATGAGGTCCTGCGTGTAGGCGTCCTCCTGGCGCAGGTAGTGCAGGTCGTTCGTGCCGACGACCTTGAGGCCCATCTCGTTTGCGAGCTTGCACAGCGCGTCGTTGAGACGCGGCTGGCTGATGCCGTTGTCGGTCACGATCTCCGGGCCCTGGTTCTGCAGCTCGATGTAGAAGTCATCCTTGCCGAAGATGTCGATGAAGGTCTGCGCCCACTCCTTGGCCACCTCGAACTCGCCACGGTCGATGGACTTGGGGATGACGCCGGCGATGCACGCGCTCGTGGCCAGGATGCCGTCATGGTACTGGCGCAGCGCCTCGAGCGTGACGCGCGGTTTGTAATAGAAGCCATCCGTCGCGGCATCCGAGACGATGCGCATGAGGTTGCGATACCCGCGATTGTCCTTCGCGAGCAGGATCATGTGGTAGAGCTCCGGGCGCTTGTTGCGGCTCAACGTGGAATCCGGCGTGAAATAGACCTCGCAGCCGATGATGGGCTTGATGCCGGCCTTGATGGCCGCCTGGTAGAACTCCGCGCACCCGTACATGTAGCCGTGGTCCGTGATGGCGACGGCGGGCATGCCGAGCTCCTTGGCGCGCGTGCACAGCTCGCTGATGCGCGTGGCGCCGTCGAGCAGCGAATACTCCGTGTGCACGTGCAGGTGCACGAAGGTGCCGGCCTCGCGACATGACGTGGGGATGGGGCCTTCGCCCTCGCTCGCGGCCTTGATTTGCTCGAATGCGGGGATGTCCTGTTCCGCCATGCCCTACTCCTCGCCTTCCGAATCCGCAACCTCGCCCGTGGCATCGTTTGCCGCGATGATGCGCAATGCATCCTCGTAGCCGCCGCTCCCGTAATTGAGGCACTTCGACACGCGGCTGATCGTAGTGGCAGAGGCCCCCGTGACGTCCTGCACGTCGAGGTAGCTTTGGCCACCCGCCAGCAGACGTGCGACCTCGAGGCGCTGCGACATCTCGGCTATCTCGCGCACGGTGCACAAATCGAGCAGGAAGTCGTAGACCTCATCGGTGCTGTCCATGCTGGCGAGCACGGTGAGCAGCTTATCGACGAGCGGAGTTCGGAGTTTGTCAGACACGTGCGCTCCCAAGGCTAATCGCGGATGATTTTGAGTATGCGGATATCCTACTACGCCCCTGCGACACGGTCCGCGTAAATTCCGATTCGTACGCCTCTTGTCATTTCGAGCGAAGCGAACGGAGTGCCCCCTGTCATCCCGAGCGGAGCGAAGCGGAGTCGAGGGATCTCTCCCCTTCCTGTCTCATTGCGCTACACTGTCATGCATCTCGTTCGCCCGCACCTCCCGCAAAAGGAGCCCTCATGATCAACGAAGATATGTACGCCCTGGGTGCCGCACCCAACAAGATCCGCGAGATATTCGCCTACGGCCTCGAGCGCAAAGCCCAGATCGGCGACGACAAGGTCTTCGACCTCTCGATCGGCAATCCGAGCGTACCCTCCCCCGCCATCGTCGACGAGACCATCGAGCGCCTCGTGCGCGAAGGCCAGGGCACCATGCACGTCTACACCATGTCTCCCGGCCTCGTCGAGGCCCGCGAGGCCATCGCGCAAAACCTCAACCGCCGCTATGGCACGCACTACACGGCCGGCAACCTCTACTTCACGGCTGGCGCCTCGGCCGCCATCTGCATAGCCATCAAGGCCGTCGTCCTGCCTGGCGAGGAAGTCATCGCCATCACGCCGTACTTCCCCGAGTACAAGACCTGGGCGAGCAACGCCGGCGCAGTGACCGTCGAGGTACCCGCGCGCGCAAGCGACTTCATGCTCGACATCGACGCCATCGAAGCCGCCATCACGCCCAAGACGGCCGCCATCATCATCAACACGCCCAACAACCCCGTCGGCTCGGTCTACAGCGACGAGAACCTCACGCAGCTCGCGGACCTCCTGCGCGCCAAATCCGCCGAATACGGCCACACCATCTACCTCATCAGCGACGAGCCCTACCGCGAGCTCGTCTACGATGGCCTCACCCCCGCCTGGGTCCCGAGCCTCTACGACGCCACCTTCGTCTGCTATTCGTGGTCCAAGTCCTTCTCGCTGCCCGGCGAGCGCATCGGCTATCTGCTCGTTCCCGACTCGATGCCCGACTTCGACCGCGTCTACAAGGCCGTGTGCGGCGCTGGCCGCTCGCTCGGCTACATCTGCGACTCGGTGCTCTTCCAGCTCGCGGTCGCCGAGTGCATCGACGCCCCCATCGACGTCGAGCCCTACGACCGCAACCGCAAGCTCCTCTACGATGGCCTCAGCAGCATCGGCTACAACGTCATCTACCCGCAGGGCGCGTTCTACATGTGGATCGAAGCGCTCGAGCCCGATGCGCAGGCGTTTTGCGAGGTCTGCCGCCAGCATGAGCTGCTGCTCGTGCCCTCCGACGGCTTCCTCACGAAGGGCTGGACGCGCGTCGGCTATTGCTGCGACGAAGCCACGATTCGCGGTGCCCTCAAGGCCTTCGAGGACGTCTACGCCGAATACCACGGGTAGCCCCCCTGAGACAGCGTGCCAGGCACGCTGTCTCATATCATCGGCTTTCTCCTAATTTTGGCCACCTTTTGAGACAGCGTGCCAGGCACACCTTGCGTCTACCACGCGCGCGGCTTATATTGCGTGCTGGAAAGATGGAGGGGGCATTGACGGCACGACGCACGGGGCGACCAGCGCCCAAAAAGGTGAAGAAACGCTACATCGCGTCGCTTGATGGCCTGCGTGCCCTGGCCGTCGTCGCCGTCATCGCATACCACCTCGACCTCCGCTTCGCCTGTGGCGGCCTCCTCGGCGTCACCGTCTTCTTCGTGCTCTCTGGCTACCTCATCACCGGCCTGCTCATGGCCGAGCTCGAAGAGACCGGCACCGTCAACCTCCCGCAGTTCTGGCTGCGCCGCGTGCGCCGCCTCTTTCCCGCCATCGTCCTCGTCGTGGTGGTGGTCACCGCGCTTTGCGTGCTCTTCAACCACCCGCTGCTCACCAAGTTGCGTCCCGATGTCGTGCCCTCGCTCTTCTGGTTCCAGAACTGGTGGTACGTCTTCCGCGGCCTCTCGTACTTCGACTCGCTCGGCGACCCCTCCCCGCTCACGCACTTCTGGTCGCTCGCCATCGAGGAGCAGTTCTACCTCATCTGGCCCATACTGCTGCTCGTCGTGAGCCGTCTCGGCGCGAGCAAGACCATCATCCGCCGTGGCTGCGTCGTGCTGGCGGTCATCTCCGCCGCGCTCATGTGGGTGCTCTATAACCCGCTCGAAGACCCCACGCGCGTCTACTACGGCACCGACACGCGCGCCTGCTCGCTGCTCATCGGCGCGTGGCTCGCGCTCTTCTGGCCCGGTCAGGCGCTCACGGAGGAGGGCACGCGCAACGTGCCTTCGCGCATCATAAACTTCCTCGACGTGATCGGCGTCATCGCACTCGTCGGCATCATCGGCATGATGGCCTTCATCGACGGCTTCTCGGGCTTCATGTACCACGGCGGCATCATCATCAACTCCGTGCTCACGGCCGTGCTCATCGCCGTGCTCGTGCACCCGCGCAGTAGGCTGGCGCGTTTCGCGAGCCTCAAGCCCTTCGTGTGGGTCGGCCAGCGCTCCTACGGCATCTACCTGTGGCACTACCCCATCATCCTGCTGATGAAGCCGCTCAACCCCGGCTCAAGCTATGCCTGGTGGTTCGTCCTCGCGGTCTTCGTCATCACCTTCGTGGTGGCGGCGCTATCCTACACCTTCGTCGAGAACCCCATCCGCCACGGCGCCATCGGGCGTGCCATCGCGAGCTGGCGCGAACGTCGCGGCAAGCCCG
>JABLTO010116435.1_pt1 | contig 27509 bp, 19 predicted proteins | sample 7160091 | NCBI WGS metagenome assembly JABLTO01 (sample SAMN14651225, study PRJNA627086) | human gut metagenome | isolation source: feces | host: Homo sapiens
CAAAATTTTTTAATATATTTCAATTTGATGTAAGATGTTAGAAATTAGAAGTTGGAATTTAGGGTAATTTCTTCAAAGCATTGCTTTTGTATCCAACCTCTAACTTCTAATTATGATATATTATAGTGGCGGACGCCTTAAGTCCGCCCAAAGGAAAAAATAACAAATAAAATTGAAAACTCTACGGAAATAAACAAAAAAAGGAAGAAATTTTAGAAAGAATTTTTTTGTGACATAAAATTAAAATAAATGTAATAAAAAAGTAACAAACAATTAGAATTGAAGATCCCTAGCAGAAGATATAGAGAGCTGTTAGAAAAGAAAAAAAGTGGTATTGAAATGAGTAAAAATATATATTAAAGTGTTAATGAAGAATTGGTATAAAAAAGGAGAAGAAATATGGGAAATAAGGTATACAAGAAGGTACTAATTGGAGTTATAATTGCAACTTTAGTAATATTTATAAGCACAATATGTATAGTTAATCATAAAGAAGATCAAACCTTGAAAATATTATCTAAAAAAGGTTCAACCTTAAAAGAAGAAGACTTAGGAGATAGAATAACAGTTACACTAGATTATAATGATGGTACAGGAAAAACTGAAACGTTTACTATGCCTTCTGGAGGAACATATGCGTATTACAATAATGTTTTAGCATATAATAGTACTACTCCAACAAGAGATGGATACAGTTTTATAGGATGGTATTATGGTGATAAAGAGGTATCCTGTTGGGATAAAGCAGTGGTAGCTGAAGATCATATACTTATTGCAAAATGGCAAGCTGACTATATTGTAACATTATTTTATAATTATAGAGTAAATGGAGAAGTACCTACCGAGAAGATAAGTGTTAAAGCTTCTGATCCTAGATATCTTAATTTACCAATTCCGGAAAGAGAAGGATATGTATTTTGCGGATGGTGGTATGGGGACTATCAAGCATTATCAGGTGGTGAATTATTTGTAAAAGCTGATCACGAAATATATGCAAAATGGAAAACCGTTGATGAATACTATTCATGTACAGTAACATTAGACTATGGTTATGATGATAAAAAGGAAGTATTTTCTGCTAGCTGGAGAGAAACCAGATATGCAGATGAAAATGCATATGGAAAAGAATTACCAAATCCGGTAAGAACAGGATATAAATTTCTAGGATGGTATTATGGAACAACCAAAATAGATTCTTACAGTTATGTTATATCTAATGATCATACATTAACAGCAAAGTGGGAGGAAGTAAAACAATATACAATACAATATAATTCTAATAATGGAGAAAATGCACCTGAAAATCAAACAAAAAATGAGGGAGAAAATATAAAAATTTCAAGTGTAGTTCCAACTAAAGCAGGATATAAATTTAAAGAGTGGAATACAAACCAAGATGGAACAGGAACAGCATATCAACCAGGAGAAGATTATTCAAAAGATGAAAATGTGACATTATATGCACAATGGGAAAAAGAAAATGTATCTGTTGAAAGTGTAAGCTTAGATAAAACAGAAGCAACATTAAAAGAAGGAAAAAATTTACACTTGATAGCAACAATAAATCCTGATACAGCAACAAATTCAGAAGTTAGATGGGATAGTAGTAATACAGATGTAGCAACAGTAAAAGATGGACTTGTAGTTGCAAAAAGTAAAGGAACAGCAATAATTACAGTAACAACAGTTGACGGAGGAAAAACAGCAACAGCGACAATAACAGTAGAAAAAGAAATAACAGATAATCAAGGACCAACAATAGTATCTATAAAAGGAGAGAAAGATTCAGAAGGAAATTATAAAGTAATAATAAAAGCAACAGATGAATCTGGAATAGAAAAAGTATTAGTAAATGGAGCAGAAATAACTACAAAAGATAGTAGTGGAAAATTCTATTTCATACCAACAAAAAATGGAACGTATAAAATAGAGGTATATGATAAAGTAGGAAACAAGAAAGAACAAGAATATACAGAAGAACATATTATAGAAAAAGTAGAAGCAACAGCTAATAAAGATTCAGACGGAAATAATATAGTTTATATAGTAACAATAACCAATAAAAAAGTAACATCGGTTAAAGTAAATGGAGCTGAAATAAAAGATATAGATTCAGAAGGAAGATATTATTTCAAGCCAACACAAAATGGAACATATAAAGTAGCTGTAGAATATGAAGATGGAACAACAGAAGAGTCAGAGTATACAGAAGAAAGAATTACAAACAATAATAATGGAGACAACAATAGTAGTAATTCTAACAATAATGGAAATAACGGTGGAAACAATACTACAAACAATGTTAATAATGGAAATAGCAGTACAAATAATAGCAGTAATGGAAATAGTAGTAATAGTGGAACAAACACAAGCAATAGTAATACTGCACTAACCTCTGGAAACACGATAGGAACGTCAACAGCTTTAACAAACTTGCCAAAAACTGGTACAACAATGGGAGTGTTATTTGCAACAATAGCAAGTGGAATAACTGCAGTATATGCTTGGTTTAAACATAAAAATGAAATTTAGAAATATAATTTAATATAACAAGGGCAACCAAAAAATGGTTGCCTTTTTATAATTATTAAGACAAAGAAGAAAATGAGAGAAAAACAGAAAAAAAACGAGAGAAATAAAAAATATTAAAATAAAATTAAGTATATAAGCAAATATATAAATTGAATAAAAAATAATATTAATATAAAATACCAAAAAACGAAAGAGAGGGTGTATTAAAATTATTAGTTCAATAAAAAAACTTCTAATACATTTTAGAAACTCGGTAAAATTAATATCAATTATTTTCCTTGCGGGAATAATAATTACAGGAATTGTAACATACATATATCATCCGATATATAGTGTATATTTAAATGGAGAACTTATAGGGTATAGCAATAGTAAAGCAAAATTGCAAACAAAGATAAATAATTATATGGATAATGGAGACGGAGAAAACTCAGAATTTGTTGATATAGAACAATTACCACAATATAAACTATGCTTATTAAAAAGAGGGATAACAACAAACGATGATGAAATATTTGCAAAAGTAGCAGCATCTGGAACAAACTATTATACATACTATGCAATAGTTGAAAATGGAGAAGAAAAAGCTTATATCTCTAAACTAGAAGATGCACAAAATGTACTAAATCAATTAGTAGAAAAAAATAGTGAAAATAAAGATTCAATATCAATAGAACAAAAATATGAAACAAAATTGAGAGACTTTGTTTCTACGGAACAAGCAGTTGCAAGCTTATATAAAGAAGAAGTTAAGAAAACAACTGAGGTAGCAGTAAAAACAAATACATCAGTTACAACAAGAAGTAGTGAAAAAATAAGTACATCAACTAAAATATCAAATGCTGCGCCAAATCTTGGAGTAAATTTAGCACAACCAGTATCAGGAAAATTAACCTCAAGATATGGAGAAAAAAGTAGCATACGTTCAAGTGCACATACTGGACTAGATATAGCAAATTCAACAGGAACACCAATAAAAGCAGCAGCCTCAGGAACAGTAGTATTTGCAGGAACAAAAGGTTCATATGGAAGAATGGTAATAATATCACATGGAAACGGTGTACAAACATACTATGGACACTGTAGTAGTTTAGATGTTAGCGTTGGACAAACAGTATCACAAGGACAAGTAATAGCAAAAATGGGATCAACAGGAAATTCAACAGGATCACACTTACACTTAGAAATAAGGGTTAACGGTTCAAGTGTAAACCCACAAAAATATTTATATTAAAAAAACGACCACTGGTCGTTTTTTTAATATAAAATTCTAACTAAAATATTTTAAACACAATTTAATAGCATTATTCTTAAAAATTAATTTACCATATTCACTTAATTCATAACTTAATATATGAGAATTATATGAATATGTTCCAAACTCTGCAAGATAATTAATTAAAGATTTTGTATAAACATAATTTGTGTTTGAATTTTCAATTAATAAATAATATGTATTTTTAAAGAAATGTAAAGTAATCTCCTTAGAAATTTTATTAAGGTTCTTAACTATATTTTTATCTAAAGAGTTACAAAATAAGCAAAAATCATCAAAAGAATTAAAAGAATATATTATTTTATTATTTAAGGAATTTACAGACTTTCTTTTAGTTTTAAAGGTTCTCTTTTTTTGAGAAGCATGTAATTCATCTGGAAGTGAACGAGTTACAGTTACAACAAATTCACCTGTAGAAGTAACAAGCGCTTCAATCATAATTTTATAGTTCTTTGTAACAAAACCGACTTCTCGTTCAGCTTTATCTAACATATCTAAAAATAATTTTTGAGTATTATCGGAATTTGCCATAAAAGACTGGTAATCTATATCATTATCTGTTAAATCTCGAATATTTAAAGTTATTCTTAGTTTATTTTCACTTAGTTTTTCAAATTTCATTTTGCATCAAACCTCCTAAAACTCTTATAAACATTATACATTAAAAAAACAAAATAATAAACATATAATTTATGGTAATTTATATATAATATGTAAGAGTAAAGAAATGTGTAAAAGAAATATAACACAATAAAAATAAAAAATAAATATAATTTTATAAATAATTGAAAAATTCCTTGAAAAAAACTACCATAGCATATATAATATTGAAAGCAAAAAAACACAAAAAACATATTTCCGTAAGGAAAAGAGGAGGAAAAATATGGCAACCAAAGATAAAAGTATATGGATACTAATATTATTTATATTTGCAGGATTAGTTTTAGGAGGATTAATAGGAGAACTTACTAAAAATATAAATGGACTATGGTGGTTAGGATATGGACAAGAATTTGGACTTCAAAATCCATTTGTATTAAATTTAAGTGTATTAACAGTTACATTTGCATTAATGATAAAAATAAACATAGCAAGTATAATAGGAATGTTTCTTGCAATATTTATATATAAAAAAGTAATGTAAAATATAAGGGGGGAAATAGGGAGCGGAAAGGACCTTATATGAAAATAAAAGAATTACCAACATCTGAAAGACCGTACGAAAAATTAGAAATGTATGGAGAAACTTATTTATCCAATGCAGAACTATTAGCAATAATAATAAAAACAGGTACAAAAGAAAGTACATCTGTAGAATTAGCACAAAAAATATTAAATTTAGAAAAAAATAAAAATGAAAGTTCACTAAGATTTTTGCAAGAACTTTCAATAGAAGAATTCACAAAAATCAAAGGAATAGGAAAAATAAAAGCAATTCAACTAAAAGCTGTTTGCGAACTTGCTAAAAGAATGAGTAGACCGATTGAAAAAATAAATGTAAAAATAACTAATTCGGATGATGTTGCAAATTTATTAATGGAAGAAATGAAATACGAAAAAAGAGAGATTGCAAAAATATTAATACTAAATAATAAAAACGAAACAATAAAAATAAAAAACATATCATACGGGGGTGCAAATTATGCACTTATAGAGCCAAAAGAAGTATTAGTAGATGCAATAAAAATGGGAGCACCAAAAATATTACTGGTGCATAATCATCCGTCTGGAGATCCAACACCAAGTCAAAACGATTTTAAAGCTACAGAGAAAATATATAATTCTGCAGAAATGTTTGGAATACAGCTACTAGATCATGTAGTAATAGGAGATGGAAAATATACAAGTATTTTTTCAGAAATGCTAAAAAATAGAAGAAAGGAAGATAAAAATGTTTAAATTTTTTAACTTGACATCAAAAGATATTGGAATAGATTTGGGAACAGCAAATATCTTAGTAACAGTAAAAGGAAAGGGAATAGTTTTAAATGAACCATCTGTTGTAGCCATAGATAGAGCCACAGGAGGAATACTTGCAACAGGAAACGAAGCAAAAGAAATGCTTGGAAGAACACCAGATGGAATAAAAGCCGTTAGACCTATGAAAGATGGAGTAATAGCAGATTTTACAGCTACAGAATTATTGCTAAAAAACCTATTAAAAAAAGTAAATGAAAAATACAACTCAGGAAGACCAAGAGTAGTAGTAGGAGTTCCATCCGGAATAACGGAAGTAGAAGAAAGAGCTGTTGAAGAAGCAGTAATGCAAGCTGGAGCAAAAGAAGTATATTTAATAGAAGAACCAATGGCAGCAGCAATAGGTGCAAACCTAAATGTAGAAGAACCATGTGGAAACATAGTAGTAGATATAGGCGGAGGAACAACAGAAGTAGCAGTAATATCCTTAGGAGGAATAGTAGTAAGCAATTCACTAAGAGTTGCAGGAGACGAACTAGACGACGATATAGTTAACTATGTAAAAAGAGAATACAACCTAGCAATAGGAGAAACAACAGCAGAACAAATAAAAAAACAAATAGGTTGTGCAATACCACTAATAACAGTAGAAGAAATGGAAGTTAAAGGAAGAGATCTAAATACAGGACTTCCAAAAAATATTACAATAAATTCTACACAAGTTGAAGAGGCAATAAAATATTCAATAAACGACATAGTAGAAATAGTAAAAAATACTTTAGAAAAAACACCACCAGAATTAGCATCAGATATAGCAGAAAAGGGAATTGTACTTGCAGGCGGAGGAGCATTAATAAAGAACTTAGACAAGTTATTAAGTGAAAAAACAGATATGCCTGTATATATTGCCGAAGATCCACTAGATTCAGTTGTTAGAGGAACAGGAAAAACCTTAGAAAACTTAGAAAATTTAAAAAGAGTATTAATAAACTCAAGAAAAAGAATATAAAAAAGAAGGAAGGTAAAAAATGCAAAGAAATAATAAAACCAGTGTATTTGGAATAATAATAACAATTGTTATATTAATAATTTTAGTATTTGTTTCAAATATAAAAATAGAGAAATTTTCATACATAGGAAATGCTGTAAGCTCATTAGTAGTGCCAATACAAAATGGACTAACATACTTAAAAAACAAAATGTCAGGAAATGATGCATTTTTTACAAACATAAGCAATTTAAAACAAGAAAATGAAGAGCTAAAAAAGAAAAATAGTGAACTAGATGAATCATTAAGAGAACTAGAAATGATAAAAGCAGAAAACGAAACATTAAAAGAAGAACTAAATTTATCTGAAAAGTATACAGAATATCAAACAAAACCAGCATATGTTATAGATAAAGACATAAGCAACTATAGTAGCGATATAGTAATAAATATAGGTTCAGAAGATGGAGTACAAGTTAATATGACAGTAATATCAGATAAAGGACTTGTAGGACATGTAATATCTGTTAACAAAAATTCATCAAAAGTTCAAACAATAGTAGATCCAGCAAGCTCTGTAAGTTGCACACTAACAAGTTCAAAAGATAGCATAATAGCAAAAGGAACACTAGATGAAACCAACGGACTAAAAGCAACATATATACCAACAGATGCTAACTTAGTAGAAAACGACAGTATAGAAACCTCAGGACTTGGAGGAATATATCCAAAAGGAATATATGTAGGAACTATAAAAAAAGTTGTAAATACAAACAACATAACAGATAGATATGCAATTGTAGAAAGTGCAGTAGATTTCAAAAAATTAGATACAGTACTAGTAGTAATGCAATAAAAGAATTTGTTATAGATATAAAATAATACACCAAAAATAAAAAATCCCTATAAATAAAAGAAAAGGAGCGTGAAACTAAAAATGAAAAAGGCTTTATTAGGAATAGTTGCATTTTTAGCATTTATTTTAATATACATATTGCAAACTAACTTTTTTACCTGGTTTACAATTGCAGGAGTAAAACCTAATTTAGTAGTAATGCTAGTATTATTTATAGGGCTATTTGCAGGTAGGATATATGGACTAACATTTGGAGTAATATTTGGATTATTAATAGATATTTTTATAAGTAAAAAAATAGGACTATCTGCAATAATGTATGGAGCAATTGGAATTTTTGGAGGAATACTAGACAGAAATTTTTCAAAAGATAGCAAGGTAACAATAGTAGGAATGGTAATAATATCAACGTTTTTATTTGAACTTGCCTCATATATAACAAATGCAATGATTTTCTCATACACATGGGAAATGCTAACATTTATTGTAAAATTAATAATAGAAATAATATATAACTCAATACTAACAATTATATTATATCCAACAATTCAAAAAGTAGGATTTAGTGTGCAAGATATGTTTAAAGAAAATAAAATACTAACAAGATATTATTAAAAATAAAAAAAAGAAGGAAGTGAAGATTTGAGAGGAAAACCAAATATAAAATTAAGATTTAACTCATTAACAACAATAATTTATATTTTAGGAATAATATTACTACTTCAACTTTTTAATCTTCAAATAATACATGGAGAAGAATATAGAGAACAATCAAACACGAGACTTACAAGAGAAAGTACAGATGTAGCAGCAAGAGGCTCTATACTAGATAGAAACGGAAATGAAATAGTAGGAAATGGAATGGGATTTAGCTTAGAATTATACAAAAGTAAGAACGACAATCAAACGCTAAATACAACTATATTAACTATGATAGAAGTATTAGAAAAAAATGGAGATAGCTATAAAGATTCATTTCCAATAAGGTTAGATGAAGATGGAAATCTATATTTCGACTTTGATACAGATGAAAAAGCCATAAATTGGAAGAAAAAAATGAAATTGAATGAATCATATACACCAGAGCAATGTATGCAAGCATTAAAAGAAAAATACGAAATACAATACGAAGATATAAATCAAATAAGAAAAATACTAGCAATAAGATATCAAATACTACAAGATGGATATAGTACAACAAAATCTATAACAATAGCAAATAGCATAAGTAGAGAAAGTGCATTAGAATTTAATGAAAGAAGCGAAAGTTTTCCAGGAATAAGTGTTTCAGTAGAACCAACAAGACAATACTCATCTGGTAATTTAGCTTCACATGTTGTAGGAACAATAGGGAAAATCTCAGAAGTAAAAGAAGGCTACAATACAAACGATTACATAGGAAAAACAGGAATAGAATATCTATTCGAAAAATATTTAAAAGGACAAGACGGAACAAAACAAATAGATATGTCTGTAGATGGAACAAACACAGAAGAATATGTTACACAAGATGCTGTAGAAGGAAGCGATGTAGTATTAACAATAGATGCAAATTTACAAAAAGTTACAGAGGAATCATTAGCAAATAATATAAAGAAAATAAATAGTGGTGGATTTGGAAAAAAATATTCAACTAACTCTGGTGCAGCAATAGTAATGAACGTAAAAACAGGAGAAGTACTTTCAATGGCAAGTTATCCAGATTTTAATCCACAAGACTTTGTAGGTGGAATAAGTGCAGAAAATTGGGAAAAATACAATACAGAAGATACACCACAAGTAAACAAAACAATGCAAACAGCATATGCACCAGGCTCAATATTTAAAATGGTTACAGCAATAGCGGGACTAGAATCAGGAGCAATTTCAACCAAGGAAACAATAAACGATACAGGAGTGTATCCAAAATATACAAATCCAAAATGTTGGATATACACAGACTACCATAGAGGTCATGGAAGATTAAACGTTTCAGGAGCAATACAACATTCATGTAACTATTTCTTCTACGAAACAGCAGATAGAATGGGAATAGATACTTTAGCAAAATACGCAAAATATTTTGGGTTAGGAACAAAAACAGGAATAGAATTACCAAACGAAACAGCAGGAACTTTAGCATCAAAAGAAACCAAAGAAAACCTATACCACGAAAAATGGTATGCAGGAGAAACGTTATCAGCAGCTATAGGCCAAAGTTATAATTCATTTTCACTAGTGCAAATAGCCAAGTATATAAGTATGTTAGCAAATGGTGGAAATAAAATACAACCAACAATTGTAGAAAAAATAATAAACTCAGACGGAACAGAAGTGCCAAAAGAAGAAATACAAAATCTAATAAACGAAAAGGCAGGAATAAAACAAGAAGACCAAGAAGAAATATCAATATCACAAGAAAATTTAAAAGCAGTATTACAAGGAATGGAATCAGTTACAGACGACCAAGGAGGAACAGCATATAGCATATTCAAAAACTTTGCAATAAGCGTTGGAGGAAAAACAGGTTCAGCTGAAACATCAACCGGAAAAGTAAATGCGTGGTTCGTTGGATTTGCACCATTCGAAGACCCACAAATAGCAGTTGTAGTATTGGTAGAAAACGGAGGACATGGATATTACACTGCAGAAGCAGTTAAAGAAATAATAGAGCAATACTTTGGAATGAATATAGAACAAGTACAAGAAGACGTAACATCAATTCCATATACAGAAAGCTTTAGATAGAAAGGATGTAGAAAATGGCACAAGTAGTAGAAATAAGACTAAGAAAAGACGAATTAATAATAACGCTAAACGAAAAATGTGAATATAAAGAAATACAAAAGGCACTTAAGAAAAAAATTCCAGAGCTAAAAAAACTATATAAAGAAGATAAAACTCCAATATTTGTAACAGGAAAAGTACTAAAAAACAAAGAAATAGAAGAAATAAAAAATATAATAAAAAGTGAAATAAATGTAGAAATAAAATTCGACAGTCCAAAAGTGCTAGGACTATATGGTATAAAAAAAGCATATAACCAAGATATTGGAGCATCTACTACAATATACCATAAAGGCTCAATAAGATCGGGACAAAAAATAGAAAACGAAGGAAGCATAGTAATAATAGGAGACCTAAACTCAGGAGCAGAAGTAATAGCTGGAGAAAACATAATAATACTAGGAAGACTAATGGGATTAGCACATGCTGGAGCAAAAGGAAACAAAAAAGCAATAATAGCAGCAGAAAAAATAGAAACACCACAACTTAGAATATCAAACATAGTAAAAAGTATACGAAAAGAAGACGACGAATACAGTGTAAAATACACATTTGCATCTGTAAAAGGAGACAAAATAGAATTAGAATAACCAAAAAGCAGGAGAAAAATAATCTCCTGCTTTTTGGTTATTCTAGAAAATTATTTTCAACCTGTCCCAAAAAGAACAAAAATTGTAACTTTGGGACAGACCCAAAAAGAACAAAAATTGTAACTTTGGGACTGTCCCCTAACCGATTTTAAGAAATTAGTAGAAGAATTAAGGCTAAATATAGCATTTCGTCGTGTACTTCTTCTTTGTATAAGAAGTAGAGTAAGCAGAGTATTAAGATGTCGTCAAAGTATAGTTTTATTCCGAATATTTCAAAGTATTCTCTTTCTTCTTTATTTCTATCGGTATTGTCTTCTTTTGATGTTTTTTTATCTTCTTGCTGGCTTGTATAGGGTAAGTTTTCTGTTTGTCCGAGTTGGCATGGTTGTAGTTTTTGTTGAAGCGTTTCCATAATTTTGGCTATAAATATGGTTAAAAGGAACATTTCCAAATTTATTTAAATATGTAGGTCTAATGCCTTTAGAAAATGGACCGAAATTATTTTGAAGGGCTATTGAAATCACCACCATTTTCTTTGAAAAGTTCAAAAATGCTGCTCATATTAAGTAATTGTACGTATTGGTCTAATTTTTGTTTTCTACTATCTTTTAAATATGGTTTTAAAGACATTAAAAGTTTTGCTCTTGGATCATTTTTCTTACTATTCATAGCCTCCATAATAGATTTCACTTTCATAATAGTATTAAAATCTATATTGAAACCATTATCCTCTGAGGAATCTTCAAAATTAGAGGTATTAGCAGAATTGTTGTTAGAAGAATTATTATTAGAACTATTAGAAGAAACATTATTAATTAAATCATTTAAATTATTACCAGAATCTGAACCAAGCATACTATTTATTTTAGCCATTAAATCGGAAATATCATCATTCATACAAACACCCCTTTACATTAATTTAATGCTTTTACCCCTGCCCCTAAAATTACCCAAAATTACTTATTTAAATTCTTTTTTAATTCATTTATAATTTCATCTCTATTTTCAGACTTCATAATTTCGTTAGCTTTTTGAATACTATACTGCAAATCTTTTTTGTTCATTTTAGAAAGCATACCCATAAGTTGATTCATATCTAAGTTATTAGAATTATTCATAATACAAACCTCCAAACAATCTATATTGCATTTTATGCAATATACAAAAAATAATAACTATAACATTATATGAAAAAAACTTAAAAAGGTGAATGAAAAGCAAAATAAAAAATATACAAAAACCTACGGAAATAAAAGAAAACTGTAAATAGAATGTAAAAAAACAAAATGTAAAAAAGTAATAACACAAAAATGTAATAAAAAAGTAATAAAATGCCGAAAAATAGTATCCGTAAAGAGATAAAGCATCTTCCAGAAACTGCATATTGAAAGAAAAAATTAAACCATTTATACTATATTATATATAAGTGAAGATAGGCATAGGAGGAGAAAAATGGTAAAACAATTATTAAACAAATGTATTGTAATTTTAATAATATTTCTATTAATATCAGGAAATTTAATGCTAATAGGAACAGAAACATATGCAGCATTTGAAAACCTAGAAGAACAAAAGAAAGAATCAAGCGATAAAAATGTAAGCTTCGATTCATACTTTGTTGTGGGAGAAAATGAAATACATAGTGTAACACTAGATGCCAAAAATGAAGCATATATAAATTTTGAAATAAACATTCAAAATGGATACTTAAAAGAAAGTGCCATAGAATTAAACAATGCAAATTTCGAAATAGAAAGTATAGAGCAACAAAATGTAGAAGGAATAGTAAAAAATTCAACAGCAAATAAAATAGAACTAAACCAAATAAATAGCAACAGTAAAATAATAATAACAGCAAAAATAAAAATGCACCGCGAAGAATATGTAGAGGCAAATTACTGTTCAAAGGAAACAGCAATAGCATTTACAAGTAACTACACAAATATAAAAGGTGTAACAAAGCAAATAAATGCTGGAATAAATGTTGCAATAAGTTGGGTTACAGAAATAAGTTCAAATATAGAAACAAACGTAACAAAATATATGCAATATGGAGACAAAACAATAATAGAAACAAACGTAATATCAACATTAAACGATAATGTTTTACCAATAAAAAATACAAATATAAAAATAACAGCACCAAAAATACAAGAGAACCTACCAGAAGAAGTTAGAATACATGCAAATTCTACAATAGGAACAAATGGAAAAGCTAAAGAAAGCTTTACACAAGAAAATTGGAACTACAACAAAGAAACAGGGGAAATAACAATAAATGTAGAAAACCAAGCAAACGACGAAGGAAAAATTGCATGGAAAACTGGAAACGATGAATATATAGTAACATATATATACAATACAATAGAAGCAACAAACCAAGTAGAATTAAATGCACAAAGCACAATAACAACATATACAGAAAATACAGTAGAAAATAACGCAAATAATGTACAATCTGTAGTAATGGGAGGAAACTACATAGACTACAATATTACAGCAACAGAAAAAACAAACAAAGGATATATATATGCAAACTCTGTATACGAAACACCATACACAGAAACAATATCTGCAAATATATCATATAAAGATGCAACAGAAGGACTAATATTCACAAAAGACAATGAAGCATATAACTTAGAAAACAACAAAAAACTACAAGCAAATACATGCTACAAAAACACAGTAATAAACAAAGCAAACTTTGAAAAGATACTAGGACAAGAAGGAAAAATAAACATATACAATGGAGAAAACTTAATAGCAACAATAGATAATAATGCACAAGCAGACGAAAACGGAAACATAATATATAACTACCAAGAAAACTACAATAATATAAGAATAGAAACAACAAAACCAGTAGAAGAAGGAATAATAACAATAACAAACAACAAAGCATTAACAGCAACAAATACATATAGTTATGAAACACAAAAACAAATAAGAAATATAGAAGCAACACTTATAGGAACAAGTGCAAACGAAGAGGCACAAACAAAAACTGCAATAACAAACTTAGAAGAAACAACAAGTAAAGCACAAGTAACAATAAGTAAAACAGACTTATCTACAGTAGTAACAAACGAAAATGTAGAATTAAGAGCAATACTAAAAACAGAAGATATAACAGATGACTTATATCAAAACCCAACAATAAGAATAGAAATGCCAGAAGACATAGAAAAAATAAATATAAAATCTGTAAACGTATTATTCAGCGACGAATTAAAAGTAGCAACAATAAATATAGAAAATGGAAGAATAATAAACCTAGCATTAGAAGGAAATCAAACACAATATGTAACAAACAACAACCAAGGAATAACAATAATAATAAATACAGATATAACAGTAAATAAAACAGCAACAACAAAAGAAACACAAGTAACAATGAATTATAGCAACCAAAAAGCAATAAACCTAGAAAACGGAGGAACAACAGTAGCACCGGTAAATATAGTTGCACCAGTAGGGTTAATAGCATTAAATAGTGTAACAAATTCAGCAACAGGAGAAACTGCAACATCACTAGGAAGTGAAAAAGAAGAAATAAAACTAGAAAGAAATACAAATGCAACAACAGCAAAATATACACAAACAATAATAAACAACGAAAATGAAACAATAAATGGAATGAAAATACTAGGAAGAATAGGAGCAGAAGGAGACAACTTAGGATCAACAATAAATGCAAAATTATCTACAGAAATAGGCAATGCACAAAATGTAGATAGCACAGTATATTATAGCGAAAAAGCAGATGCAAATAGCGATATAGAAAATAGCGAAAACGAATGGAAAACAGAGGCAACACAAGATTCAAAATCATACTTAATAGTAGTAAACAACGAAATAGCACAAGGAGAAGAACTAAACTTTGGATATGAAGCACAAGTACCAGAAAACCTAGAATATGGAGAAAGCTTAGTATCTACATACAATGTAGAATACAATACACAAGCACAAGATTTAAACAAAGAAGCAACACCAGTAACACTAGCAACAGGAAATGGGCCGGTGCTAGAGGCAACATTAGAAAATTCTGTTGTAGATAATAGAATATACTTAGGACAAGAAGTATCATATACCTTAAAAGTAAAAAACAAAGGAACTAGTCAAGCTGAAAATGTCAAAGTACAAATAGAAATGCCTGATGGAATTGAAAACGAGAAATATTACTTAGATGGGTATGAAGAAAAAAAAGTTGAATCAGATAAAATGATAATTGATTATGGAAATATTGATGTTGGAAGTGTAAGTACTAAAGATTTTACAATTAAATACAATAGTACTGGAAAAACAAATGTTTATGGAGAAATTCTATTAAATAATGTTGATTTAGGAGTTAAATCAAATACTATAGAAGATGATATACAAGATAATGATGCAAATGTAGAATTTGAAATAAATGATTCATCATATGTTACAAAGAAAGAATATACAGTAGATGATGAAGTATATGTTGGAATAGTACTTAAAAATTATAGTGGAAAGGAAATAAATAATAATAAGGTTGTGTTAGAAATTCCAGATAATATAGATGTAACAAATGTATCTGATGAAGGTGAGAAAATTGATTATGATTTTGATGAAACAACTAGAAAATTAACAATAAATTTTGAAAAGTTAAGTGTACATGATAAGAATATTTCTACAAGTTCAACAAGAATTTATTTAAATGTAAAAATAAATGATATAAAAGAAGAAACGTACATAAAAGCAAGTGCATATGTTGGAATTAAGAAAATTGGAGAACAAAAATTAAAATTTAATTTGTATGACTTAAAATATGATTTACAAGTAAAAACATCAATTGATGATAATACATATTTAAAAAGAAATGATAAATTGAATTATAATATTAGCATAAAAAATACTGGTGAAAAAGATATAGAAAATGTATGGATGAAAATTGATTTTGCAAAGGATACATCTTATATAGAAACTATAAAAAATGAAGAGCAAATTCATTCTGCACTTAATAATACAGATGATAATATAATATATGATACAGAAAAAAATCAGCTAATGATTAAGATAACAATAAAAAAAGGAGAAGAAGCAAACTTCTTAATTACTACAATTGTAAATATAAATGAAAAATATAACGAGGATACAAACATAACTTCAAAAATAAGTATTGATAAATTTAGATATGAAAAGCAATTTTCATACAAAATTGAAAAGACAAAAGACGAAGAAGAGGATCCAGACCCAGATGAGCCAGATAATCCTGTAAATCCAAATGATCCAAATAACCCAAGTAATTCAGATGATTCAAATAATTCTTCAGAAAATAAAAACTATAAAATAACAGGAACAGCATGGCTAGATTCAGATAAAAGCGGAAGTTTAGATGATAGCGAAACAAAATTACAGGGAATAACTGTAAAAGCAATAGATGAAAATGGAAATGAAAAAGCAACAACAACTAAGGAAAATGGAACATATACATTAGAAGGACTAACACAAGGCAAATATATAGTTATATTTGAATACGATACATCTAAATATATGTTAACAACATATCAAAAAGAAGGTATTGCAGAATCTGTAAATTCAAATGTTATAAAAGGCACATATAGTGGTAAAACAATAGCAACAACAAATACTATAGAAATTTCAGATAGAAGCATAGCAAACATAAATATAGGTTTAATAGAAGGAAGTAATTTCGACTTAAACCTAAGCAAAAAAGTAAAGCAAATATCAATGGCAAACACTAAAAAAACAAAAACAACAAACTATAATACACAACTTGCCAAAATAGATTTAGACTATAAATACATAAACAACACAAAAGTAGCTATAGAATATGAAATAACAGTAACAAACGAAGGAGATATACCAGGATATGCAAGTAAAATAGTAGATTATTTGCCAGAAGGATTTGATTTTTCAACAGAATTAAATAAAGACTGGTATACATCAAACAAAAATATAGAAACAAGAGCACTAGCAAATACAATAATAAACCCAGGAGAAAGCCAAACAATAACATTAATATTAACAAAAAATATGAATGAAAATGGAAATGGTATATATTGCAACACAGCAGAAATAGCAGAAGACTACAACGAATATGGACAAGCAGATAGCGATTCAACTCCAGGAAACAATAAAGAAGGAGAAGATGATCAATCTTCTGCAAATGTAATACTAGGACTAAAAACAGGTGGACCAGTAACATATATAACATTAACCTTAAGCATAATGGCTTTAATATGTGTAGCAGCATACGAAATAAATAAAAGGGTATTAAAATTTTAAGGAAAGGAGGGAAAAATATGAAATTAAAAAGTATTTTTACAAGTATATTATTAATAATTTGTATATTTATTTTTGGAAGCAAAGTATATGGGGCGCGGAGCACGGATCATTTACACTTAATTTAACAGAAGAGGATAATTGGGATAGACCTTTTAAGCATTTTTCAATATCTGGTAATCACCTTGTAAATATATATTGTAATGAATATGGTGCAAGATTAGGTAGTGGATCACATACATATAATATCGATGGAAGATATCAAAGTATGACAGCAGCTTATGCCAAAAGACTTTCTAGTGCAAGAGAGGAGACATCAGTTCATTTGGAAGGTACAAAATATGTATGCTCTCCAGGCACCAATGAGTATCAATATATATTATGGCATTACCCAATAAGTACAACAGCAACAGCAGATACATCTTGGACTAATCCAGATAATCCTACAATAGAATTTAAGAATGATTATGTTTCAAAAACGGTGGAATCTATTGATGATGATTATTATAGAATAGCATTTAAATTAAAGTTTTCAGGGGGAGGAACTAATAGTAATGTAACTATAGGTATAAAAGATGAAGATGGAAATAATGTAAATTGCGAGTTTAAAATTTATACGAATAAATCATGTACAACTGAAGGAACAATTACTAGTGGAGATATAAGATACATTAAAATAAAGAAAGAAAAATTAAATTCATATAGGAAAATAAAATTATATGCTACCTATAATGTTGCTGACAAATATTCTGGAAAATTTGCTAATTATATTGAAGGTAATGGAACAAAAAATAGTCAACATTTAATAGGTGTATATGTGGAACAAGAACCTTCTGATGCTAAACATTCTACTAGTAGAACAATAACAGTTGCCCAACCTCGTCTAATTACAACAAAATACATAAAGAAAATAACATCAGAAGATGGCAAAACATTATATGATGTTACAGATTCATGGAATCCAAATAATTGGGAAACAGAAAATTTAAAACCAATTGTTACAGTAAATACAAACAAAGGCATTACAGAAACTGGTAGATATAATCTAACACCACAAGATGCTAGGAATTTTAATATTACATCAGGCGATATTATTACATATAATATTAGAGTATATAATGTTGGGAACGAAACAGCAGATTTAAGTGATACTTCATTAAAGTCTATAAATGAAAATAAAATTCTTAAAGATGGCTATATATATGATTATTACGATAATCATTTAGAATTTGTAAGTAACAATAAAAATTGGCAAAAAGATTCTTCAGGAGTATACAAAATAAAAGCAACTGAATTAACAAATAAAATAGCATCATATGAAGAAGCAAAAGAAAATGGGAAAGAAGATAATATAGAAAGTTGGTCTAAATCAATCCAAATAACATTTAGGGTAAAAGATAAAGAACAATCTAAATATTCAATAACAAACAATGGAAATACAACTCAAAGAGAAGATGCAACAGTAAAATTTTTGAAATCTGTTACAACCAAAGATAAAGATGGAAATGATGTAGAAACAGTATTTGACAAGGAACCTGAAGTTGAAATTGATACTAGTAAAAAAGTTGGAGAAGATGATAGAATAATAATAAATGCAAATACCCCAGATGTAACAGTTATGGATGGAGATACTTTAACATATTGTATGAGATACTATTCAACAGCACTAAACAAAACAGAATTAAACTACAAGGCAATAGATAAATTTCGGCGTAGGGTTAGAATTTGAATCTGCACAAACGCAAGATGGAAAAGCAATTAATGTAGAAATAAATGGCTCAAAAATAACAATAGGTTCATTAAATGAAATATTAGATGGAATACAGATAACTGGTGGAAGAGTAGGAAATATACCTTATTACGATGTTTATTTGAAATTTAAAGTAAAAACTGCTAAAGATAGTATACTTTCTCAAACAAATAATCAAATGAAATATGTACCATTAATAAATAATAGTGCAAAAAATAATGAAATACCTACACCAGTAGGATATGAAATAAAAGGAAAAGTGTTTATAGACAATTTGGATGCAAGTGGAAAAGTAACAAAAGATAGAAATGCAATATACGATAATGCAGATAAACTTGTACAAGGAGTAAAAGTAGAACTATTAAATGAAGATGGTTCACCAATTCCAGGTGGATACTATGAAAATTCTGGAACAGGAGAAAAGTACCCTTCAGTGGTATATACAGATGAAAAAGGTGAATATAAATTTCCATATTTAAGAGTTGCGAAAATTACTATAAATAGCCCAGATGGTTCTATAAATGGAAATGTAAATGATTTGAATAAATATCGTGTACGATTTACATACAATGGTCAAGAATATGAAAATATACAATATGCAAAAGACAACAGTAATCAAGCTTCATATGCAACAGAACTTAATCAAAATTTTGGAGAATCTTTAAGCAGATATGAATTTAATAAAAAGTTTTCAGAAATAGGAAAAGGCAGTAGTGAAGAATACAGTTTAATGGGTGAAGATAATAAAGCAGTACAGGTAGAAGGATATACAAATACAAACCCATGTGCAATGAAAGAGTTTAGAATAGATTCATATTCTGGAAATGATAATAATAGAACAGTATCAGCAAATACAGAATATAAAGAATATTTAAATTTAGGACTTGTAAAAAGAGAATTTGACTTAAGCCTAAAAAATAAATTAGATTCTATGGATGTGTCTATAAATGGTGTAAGTCAGCAGTTTACAAGCTTCAATGGAGGTGTTATAACAAAAACAATAGAAGATGCAGATTTGAATTTGTCTGATATAAATCATGATGTATATTTCCAAGAAGCAGATTATAATGCAGTAGCTGCTAAGGTAGACAGTCCAATTGGAAATGATGAAACTAAAGAATTAAGTGTTTGGGTAAATTATACAATAACAGTAAAAAATGAATCTACAGATAATTTTATAGGAATATTAAAACAATTAGACTTCTACTGTGATGATAGATTTGATAAACTTGAAGCATATGATGGTGAAAAACAAATTATGAATATTAATGATTTAAGTTCAAATCCAACTGGTAATTTTATTGGAAAAATACCAATAGAAATAAATAGCGGAAAAGAAATAGACAATTCAGCAGATAATGGAACACAAGAAATAAAAATAAGATTACATTTAAGTAGAAAAACAATAAAAGATGTTATTGAAGGAGAAGAGAATAATGTATTTAAAACACTAGAAACAGTTGCAGAAATAGGAAAGTATAGTACAAAATATGGTGGAGACATATTTGGAAATGGACATGGTATAGGTAATCCAAATGCAGGAAAAATAGACGAAGACTCTAACGCAGGAAACTTCAATTTAGATAAGTATAAACAAGTAAGAAAAAGTACAGATGCAAAAGAAATACTAACAATGTTTAACAAAGAAGATGACTGCAGACGTTCTTTAGGAATAAAATTAGTTACTCCACCAGATCATAAACAAAGAAAATTAACAGGTATAGTATTTGAAGATGAAACAACTCATGATGCTACGAACAAGACTAGATTCGGAGATGGAACATATAAAGAACAAACTAAAGATAAAGGAATAAAAGAAGCAACAGTTCATTTTACAGATAATGGAGAAGTAGTTAAAGTATGGGATGCAACAAATAAGGTATGGAAAAATTCAGAAAATAGAAAAACTGATCAAGATGGAAAATATACGATAGAAGGATTTATACCAAGTAGAAGCTATCAAATTCAGTTCACATATGGAGATGGAAATACTGGTATATATAATGCACAAGACTACAAATCAACAATAGATACAACAGGTCAAAATTATAAACAAACCAAAGATGATGTCGATGGAAATTCTCCTGATGGACCAGAGAATTATTGGTACTCAACGAGTAAGGTACAAAATAAATCTGTAGCAAAAGATGATGATACAAAAATGAAGGATTCGCTAACATTAACAAATGAAACAGCATTAAAATTAGAAACAGCACAACAAATAGATAGTATAGATAGATATAAGAATACAGCAAGCACAGCAAAATTCTATGCACCAATAAGACAAAATGGAAATAAAGGAACAGATAATGAAACATATACTATAAATAACATGAACTTAGGACTAGCAGAAAGACCACGTTCAGAATTAACAATAAACAAAATAATAGACCACATAAATATAACAACATCAGATGGTAGAGTATTAATAGATGGAAGCAAAGGAACAGCAAATAGCACAACATGGTTCGATAGATACGTACAACCAATAATAGATGAAAACCTAATATATGGTTCAACACTACAAGTAACATTCAGATACTTTATAACAAACACAGGAGAAGTGGACTATAAATCAACAGGAGAAGTAACATACGGTGAAAATGGAATAGAAATTCCTGAAAGTAGAAAATATTACGATTTAGGAGAGAAAGGAACAAGACAAGAAGAAGTAACAACCAAACCAGAAACAATAATAGATTTTGCAGATAATGGAATAAAATACAATCCTGATGGACTAGCAGACCCAGAAAACGATTCTAATACAAAAAATAACAACTACTGGAAAACATCATCAGATACTGAGAAAAATATGTTAGATGAAGATACTAAAAAATATTACGAAAGTGCAAGTGTAATACTAACAACAAATGATAATATTAGTTTTCCACAATTAAAACCAGGAGACACTTACGGAGAAAATAATAGTGAAAAACTATACCTAACACTATCAAAAGTACTATCAACAGAAACAGATAAAAGTGGAAAGGAATTGCAATACATAAATACAACGGAAATACTAAAACAAACAAATAGTGTAGGAAGAAGAAGTTACCACACAACTACAAACCCAGGAAAAGGACAAGATAGTGAGAGTAACTACACAACAAAACCTATAAGAAAAGAAACAAACAATGAAAACAGTAAAATTATAGGATACACAGTAAGTGATGCAACAACTAGAGGAAATGGAGAAAATATATTACTATCAGAAGTTGGAAATAGATTAAATAGTGGAGATACTAAGATAAATAAAAACAGTAATAACGATAACTATTTAGTATTAACAGTTCCAGGAGATATAGGAGATCCAACGAAACAAGATAATAGCAAAACGACACTATACTGGGAACCAGATGCAGATGAAGGAAGCATAGTAATAATACCACCATTCGGAAACCAAAAAATAATATGGATAGCAATAGGAACAACAGCAGCAATAATACTAGCAGGAGGAGTATACTTAATAAAGAAAAAAGTACTATAAAACCAAAATGTCGGTTAGGGGACAGACCCCCAGCCGACATTTTGTCGCATTAAGGGACAGACCCAAAGTTACAACTTTTGTCGCATTTGGGTCTGTCCCAAAGTTACATTTTTTGTCACTTCTGGGACAGGTTGAAAATAATTTTCAGGACAATTTTATATTGTATGAGAATGTAGTGGTCGACGCCCCTGTCGACCATTATGCCTTTTTATATTTTTTGTGGATGTAAGATGTTAGAAGTTGGAGATTATAGATTTATAAATATACACAAAAAACAGTTGTCAAGAAGATAAAAAATTTGTCTGCAAAAAAATTTAAAAATAATAGTAAATTTGGGATATTAGTGATATACTAAGAAAAAACTAAGGAGGTAATTTAATGAACGAAGCAGAAGAACTTAGAAAGAAACTTTTTAATATTAGAGAAGATGGTTGGGTAAAAGCTAGCCAAGAGGAGAAGGATAATATATTCAAATATGCAGATGAATATATTAATTTTTTGAACAAAGGAAAAACAGAAAGGGAAATTGTTGCAGAAAGTAAAGAAATTGCAGAAAAAAATGGCTTTAAAAACATAGAAACAATGCAAGAATTAAAAGCAGGTGATAAAGTTTATTTTGTAAATAGAGAAAAAGCAATGTATTTAGCCATAATTGGTACAGAAAAATTAGAAAATGGTTTAAATGTTATAGGAGCGCATGCAGATTCTCCAAGATTAGATTTAAAACCAAATCCTTTATACGAAGATGGTGGACTAGCATATTTAAAAACACATTATTATGGTGGAATAAAAAAATATCAATGGACAACAATTCCACTTGCAATACATGGAGTTATTGTTAAACCAAACGGAGAAAAAACAACTATTTCAATAGGAGAAAGTGAAAGTGATCCAATATTTACAATAACAGATTTATTACCACATTTAGCACAAGAGCAAATGACTAAAAAATTAAACAATGCCATAGAAGGAGAGGCTTTAAACCTACTTATAGGAAGCATTCCATATGGAGATGAAGAAACAAAAGTAGCAGAAAAAGTAAAACTAAATATTTTAAATTTATTAAATATGAAATATGGAATAACAGAAGTAGATTTTATGAGTTCAGAATTAGAAATAGTACCAGCATTCAAAGCAAGAACAATGGGATTAGACCAAAGTATGGTAGCAGCATATGGTCAAGATGATAAAATATGTGTATTTGCATCTTTAACAGCTTTAATGAAGATAGAAAATCCTATAAAAACAGCAGTGTGTTTAATAGCAGATAAAGAAGAAATAGGAAGTATGGGAAACACAGGTATGGAATCTCAAATGTTTGACTATTTTGTATCAGAATTATTAAATAAAACAAACGAAAACAAACCAAATTTATTACAAAAAGTATATGCAAAATCTAAAATGTTATCTGCAGATGTAGATGCGGGATTTGACCCAATATATGCAAGTGTTTCTGAAAAAAATAATGCATCATATATAGGCCATGGAATATGTATGAATAAATACACAGGAGCAAGAGGAAAATCTGGAGCATCAGATGCAAATGCAGAATTTGTAGCAGAAGTAAGAAGAATATTTGAAGCCAACAATATAAAATATCAAATATCAGAATTAGGAAAAGTAGACCTAGGAGGAGGCGGAACAATAGCCTATATTCTAGCAGACAAAGGAATGGATGTAATAGACTGTGGAGTTCCAGTGTTATCTATGCATGCACCATACGAAGTAACAAGCAAATTTGATTTATACACAGCACACAGAGCATATGAGGCATTTTATAGAAATTAATATTAATAGAATTAAATAATGTAAAGGCGACCATTGGTCGCTTTTAATATTTGCATAAGATTAATGTAACAAGCAAATATATTAGTAATTGTTAAATATTTATATTTTATTTTTTAAAGTTAAATATCTGTTTGCAATTTGTGAATAATGTGGAATAATGTCACTTGAAATCCACAGAACATTTTTTCATAAGGGAAATTCATTAATTTTAAGGAGAAAATAAATAGTGGATAATGTGGAAAACTTTGTGGATAAATACTGGATAAAAATATAAGGAAAAATGTAGTTAAAACTATTGACAGATTATAAAATAAATGGTATTATATAAACTGCATTTGAGGTAGACATGGGTCAGTAGCTCAGTTGGATAGAGCACAGGCCTTCTAAGCCTGGGGTCGGGGGTTCGAACCCCTCCTGGCTCACCATAAATATTTGTAAAAAAAGGTACGAAGTTTTTTGTATCTTTTTTTGCTTTTTATAGAAAATTTCTAGTTTAAATGTAGGGGCGGAGGCCAATTTTTATTATATAATGTATTTAGATCAAAATCATTGACATATTTTTGCTTTTTCTATATCATATCTATAATATAAGTAGGAGATAGTAAATGAAAATAGTTTTTTGTGGTCCACCTCATTCAGGTAAAAGTGTATTTATTGCAAATTTAATAGATAAATTACCAACAGATGCATATACAATTATAAGAGCTTGTCCAGATGGAGAAGGAACTTGGAGTAATAATAAAAATCAACAAGAAACAAGTATAGTAAGAAAAAAGGGAAAATTTACTAAAGAATTTATAGAAAATGCTTGTAATGCAATTGATAATCAAACTAATAAGATTGTGCTAGTTGATGTTGGTGGTGTAATGTCTAAAGAAAATGAAAAAGTATTTAAACATTGCGATAGTTTTGTTGTACTTAGTAGCGATAAAGAGAAAAAAAGCGAATGGCTAAAATTTGGCGAAAAAAATGGATTGAATTGCATTGGGTGCATAGATTCTAGCTTAGAAGGAAATGAAGAGATATATTCTAGAGAACCATACTTTCAAGGAAAAATAACTGGGCTAGAAAGAGGGGAAATATTAGAGAGTTCTTCTGTTATAAAAGCCTTAGCTTCAGATATTGTGGAAAAAAGTAAATATACAGAAAAAGAACCAAAAGAGGATAAAAAAATTTCTGGAGTATATATAGATGACACAGAACTAGGATTTGAATTAGGATATGGTAAAGAAATTGAAACAGAAAATGGAATAACAATAAAAAAAGTAAGATGGGCGGAAAATGCAATTCCAAAAATACATAAGGCTATTCAAGAAAAAGTAAAAGAAAAAGATGATGTAAGAATAAATGGAGTAAGAGCAAATTTTGCCCTATGTACTATGGCAAAAACTGTCAAAGATAAGGGTGTTAAAAACATAAGTACTTATGATATACGTTCAAAACAATATATTCCAATAAAAGAGTTAAAAACAAAAAGAGGAATAAAACAAACAGAAGGTTTAGCTTTTAACATTATAGAAAATAAAAAAAATGCATTTATAGATATTGATATTAATAAAGAACAATATACTTTAGAAGATTATGAAAAATGTGAAATTCCGCAAATAAAGAAAACTAAAAATTTATACTTATCTGGAAGAATGCCGTTATGGTTATTAGCTTCTATTAGTAGTAGTTATAATGTAGAAAGTGTTTTTACTTTTCAACCAGGAAAAGGCTTTACTTGTATATCCTCAAATAAAGAAAAAGATTTAGGAAAAATTGTAGATGGTATTGATGGAATAGACATTAACAGATATTTTGAGGATAAGAGAGAAAATAATAAATTGCCACAGGAATATAAAAAACAAAATATATTATTAAAAATAATTGCTAATATTAAGCAAAAACAAAAGTATTTAGATAACAGTATAAAAGCAAATGTTCAAGAACAAGAAGAAAAATATGTAAATAATTTAAAAGAAAATGTAAAAGCAAAAGAAATAAAAAAAGAAGAAGTAGTAAAACAAACAATTATAGGAAATACAGAATCTGAATTATTTAAGTAAAATAGGAGAAAAAAATGAATGCAGATTTAGAATTATATAAGGTGTTTTGTGAAGTAGTAAAACATAAAAATATTTCAAAAACCGCTGAAAATATGTATATTTCACAATCAGCAATTACACAGTCTATACAAAAACTTGAAAATATACTTGGAGGGAAAGTTTTTTATAGAAATAAAAATGGAGTAGAACTAACAGAAGAAGGGAAAAATTTATATGAATATATAAAAGATAGCATTGAAACTATGAACAACGCAGAAAATATATTTTCAAAGTATATTAATTTAGAAAAAGGTAAAATAAGAATAGGAGGAGGAAACTCTTTAGTTGCTTCCTTAATTATGGAACCTTTTATAGAATTTGTAAAAAGCTATCCAGATATAGAAATCTCAATAAGTAGTGGAATAACAGATAAGCTAATGCAAAAACTTGCAAATGGTGAATTAGATATTGTTGTTTTAAATTTGCCATATACTAACAAAAAATATTCTAATGTAGAAATTACTCCATTAAAAAAAGCTAGTTATTGTTTTTTTGCGAGTAAAAAGTATGCAAAAGAACATCCAATAAAGACGAGTAAAGATTTAGAAGAGGCAATATTAATATTACCAAAAGAATTATCAATAAAAAGAGAAATTTTAAATGAGTATTGCAAAAATGTAAATCTGCAGTTAAATTCAAAATATGAAGTTTCTAGTTCATCAATAATGAAAAATATTGTTCTAAATGATATTGGAATTGGATTTACAAATACTGAAAATATAAAAGAAATAGCTGATAAAATAACAATAATTAAAAAAATAGATAATATGTCTTCAGAATATGGAATTGCAACATTAAAAAAGAATATGTGTAATAAAGCAACTATTGAATTAACAGAAAAAATAAAACAATATTATAAGCAAAACTAATATCTTCTATTATAAATATTAATTTTACAGATAGAAATAAAGGCGTTATAATTAGTTTAGATAGTTTAAAGAAAGGATAAAAAATGGTTGAATCATATAAAAAGGTTTTAGAAATGGAATCTGTTACTTTATTAAAACTAGAACAAGATAAAAAAGCATTAAATTGTATAAGGAAAATTTTATATCAAAACAAAAAATATATAACAGAAAAATTAATTGAGTATCTAAAAAAAGAAACAGGAATTAATTATTTTAGATATATTGTTTCAGATATAAATAATAATGTTGCAGATATATTGGTAAAAGAAAATAGTGAAATTTTTAAAAACA
>JABLTO010139931.1_pt1 | contig 27498 bp, 28 predicted proteins | sample 7160091 | NCBI WGS metagenome assembly JABLTO01 (sample SAMN14651225, study PRJNA627086) | human gut metagenome | isolation source: feces | host: Homo sapiens
GGAGGAAATACCTGTTCCCATCCCGAACACAGAAGTCAAGCTCCAATGTGCCGAAGATACTTGTGGGTTACCCTGCTGGGAAAATAGGTTGTTGCCAGTTTTTTTATTTTAAAAAAGTATAAATTAGAACTGTTTAAACAATTTTAATTTATGCTTTTTCTTTAGGTTATATTATAATAGTAGAATAATATTTTATGTGATATAATAATATACATATTATATATAAATTTAAATAAGAAAGGAAAAAAATAAAAATGAGTAAAGTAACTTGGAAACCAGGAACATTTTTATATCCACTACCAGTTGTAATGGTATCATGTGGTACAATGGAGAAATCAAATATTATAACAGTAGCATGGACTGGTATTATCAATACTGATCCTGCAATGGTATATATATCTGTGAGACCATCAAGATATTCTTATAATATCATAAAGGAAAGTGGAGAATTTGTTATTAATTTAACAAATGAAAAATTGACATATGCAACAGATTGGTGTGGTGTAAAATCAGGAGCACAGGTTGATAAATTCAAAGAAATGAATTTAACTAAAGAACCTGCTAAATTTGTGAAATGTCCTATGATAAAAGAAAGTCCTGTTTCTGTTGAATGTAGAGTTAAAGAAATAAAAAAATTAGGAAGTCATCATATGTTTGTCGCAGAAGTTTTAGGAATAAACGCTGATGAAAAATATATTGATGAAAAAGGCGCATTTGATATTTCAAAATGTGATTTGATAGCATATTCTAATGGAAAATACTATTCAATGGGGAAAAAAATAGGTAAATTTGGATTTTCAGTAGAAAAAAATAAAAAAACAAGAAAAAAGTAATGAAAATTCATTGACATATTAAGTAAAAAGTGGTAAAATATGTGAGCGTACGTAATAAGCGTATGCTCACATCGTTTAAAAAGTAAGGTTAAAAAGTCGGAGGTGTATTTAAATGGCAGCTAAAGGACCAAGAGAAAATATTATATTAGAATGTACAGAATGTAAAAACAGAAATTATATGACATCAAAAAATAAAAGAAACAATACTGACAGACTAGAAATAGTTAAATATTGCAAATTCTGCAAAAAACGTACAACACATAAAGAAACTAAATAGTATAGAGCTATTTTAAGGAGGAAATAAAATGGCTAAAAAAGAAAACAAAACTAAAAAGCATTTTTTAAAAGATTTTAAGGCAGAACTAAAAAAAGTAATTTGGCCAACACCAAAACAATTAGTTAATAATACTAGTGCAGTATTGGCAATAGTGTTGATAACTGCTGTAATAGTGTTTGCATTAGATGTAGTTTTTGATTTGGGGAATAAATATGGAATAAGCCATCTTCAAAGTATAGTAAAAGATAAATATAGCACAAACACAAATACTACAGAGGATACAAATAACACTGATAACGGAGAAACAAAACAAGATGAAAATTCTACTGAAGAAAATACAACATCTGAGGAAAATACTACAACAGAAGAAAATCAAAATACAAATTCTGAGGGTGAACAAACAAATCCGGAACAGTAAGGGGGGCAAAGAAATGTCACAAAAAGATTATGATATGTCACCAAGATGGTATGTAGTACATACATATTCAGGGTATGAAAACAAAGTAAAAACAGACCTTGAAAAAACAGTTAAAAATAGAGAATTGGAAGATTACTTTTTCGATATAGTAGTTCCAATGGAAGAGCAAATTGAAATAAAAGATGGTCAAAGAAAAGCAAACCTAAAGAAAGTATTTCCAGGTTACGTATTAGTAAAAATGATAGTTACTGAGGAAACTTGGTATATTGTTAGAAATACAAGAGGAGTCACAGGCTTTGTAGGTTCTGGAACTGACCCAATTCCATTAACAGACGAAGAAATCCGTGCAATGGGATTTGAAGATGCATCAATAAGTGTGGATTATGATGTAAATGATTCAGTTCAAATTTTAAATGGACCATTTAAAGATTCTATAGGGACTGTACAAGAAATTAATAAAGAAAAACACAAAGTAAAAGTTTTAATATCTATGTTTGGTAGGGAAACACCAGTAGAATTAGAATTTTCACAAATACAAAAAGTAGATTAAAAGGAGGCGAAATTCTGAAATGGCAGAAAAAGAAATTTCAAATTTAATAAAATTGCAAATAGAAGCAGGAAAGGCAACACCAGCTCCACCAGTTGGACCCGCTTTAGGTGGTAGTGGCGTAAATATCATGCAATTCGTTAAAGAATTCAATGATAGAACAGCAAATCAAGCAGGATTTATAATACCAGTTGTAATAACTGTATACAAAGATAAATCTTTCTCTTTTATAACAAAGGTTCCACCAGTAGCTGTATTAATAAAAAAAGCAGTTAAAATTGAAAAAGGTTCTGGAAAACCAAATAGAGAAAAAGTTGCTAAAATAACTAAAGAACAAGTTAAAGCAATAGCTGAACAAAAAATGCCAGATTTAAATGCTGCATCTATAGAAGCTGCTATGAGCATAGTAGCAGGAACAGCTAGATCAATGGGAGTTGTTGTAGAAGACTAGTTCAATAATTATAAATAAGTGGGAGAGCAAAACAATATTTGCTCGTTAAAACCAAAGGAGGATCAAAATGAAAAAATCAAAAAGATATGTGGAGAGTGCAAAATTAGTTGACTCTAACAAAGAATATGAAATTAAAGAGGCATTAGAAGTAATAGAAAAAATGCCAAAAACAAAATTTGATGAAACAGTTGAATTACATGTTAGATTAGGTGTAGATTCAAAACATGCTGACCAACAAGTAAGAGGTACAGTAGTACTTCCAAATGGTACAGGTAAAACACAAAGAGTATTAGTATTTGCTAAAGGACCAAAAGCAGAAGAAGCTGAAAAGGCTGGAGCTGACTTTGTTGGAGCAGAAGAATTAATACCAAAAATTCAAAATGACAATTGGTTCGATTATGATGTAATAGTTGCTACACCAGATATGATGGGGGTTGTAGGTAGATTAGGTAAAGTATTAGGACCAAAAGGATTAATGCCAAACCCTAAATCAGGAACAGTTACAATGGATGTAACTAAAGCTATAAATGAAATTAAATCAGGTAAAGTTGAATACAGATTAGATAAAACTAATATTATTCATTTAGGATTTGGAAAAGTTTCATTTGGTGCTGATAAATTAGCAGAAAACTATGAGGTATTAATGAATGCTATCATAAAAGCTAAACCAGCAGCAGCGAAAGGACAATACATCAAAGGTGTATCAATCTCAACAACAATGGGACCTGGACTTCACATTAACCAAAAATAAAATATAAGCCAAAGACAGTAGGCATATACAAGTCCTACCGAGGTATATAGGTTTGAATATAAAGCAATCTTTATGCCTCGAAGTTGGTGTAAAGATTTTTATTATATATTTATGATATTTGGAGGTGAAAATATAAATGGCTAGTGAAAAAATTATTAACCAAAAGAAAGATGAAGTATCAAAATTAGCTGCAAAAATAAAAGAAGCTAAAATTGTACTTTTAACAGATTACAGAGGAATTAATGTAGCTGATGTAACAGAATTAAGAGCAGAACTTAGAAAATCTAATTCTGAATACAAAGTTATAAAAAATAATATAACAAAAAGAGCATTAGCAGAAGCTGGAATAGAAGGATTAGAAGATTTATTAGAAGGCCCAACAGCTGTTATAATGAATAATGATGATTACTTAGAAACAGCAAAAACTATATACAATTATAGTAAAGATAATGATTTTTATAAAATAAAGGGTGGAGTAATTGATGGAAAAGTAATGACAGCTGAAGAAATCATAACTTTAGCAAAATTACCATCAAGAGAAACATTACTATCTATGCTTGCTGGAGCATTGCTTGGAAATATTTCAAAACTTGCAGTTGCTCTTGATCAAGTTAAAGTTCAAAAAGAAAATGTTTAATGTAAAATATACCAGAGTGGCGAACTTATATCGCTAAGAAAAAAATAAAATTAGGAGGATTTAAAAATGAGTAAAGAAGAAATAATAGAAGCAGTTAAAGCAATGACTGTTGTAGAATTAGCTGATTTAGTAAAAGCTATAGAAGAAGAATTTGGAGTATCTGCAGTAGCAGCAGCTGCACCAGCAGCAGCAGGAGCTGCAGCAGCTGAAGAAAAAACATCATTCAATGTTGTATTAAAAGAAGTAGGAGATCAAAAAATTAAAGTTATCACAGCTGTAAAGAACGCTTTAGGATTAGGATTAAAAGAAGCTAAAGAATTAGTTGATGGAGCACCAAAAACATTAAAAGAAAATGTTTCTAAAGCAGAAGCAGAAGAATTAAAAGCTAAACTTGAAGAAGTTGGAGCAACAATTGAATTACAATAATTTATAAAAGAAGGCACTAAATATAGTGTCTTTTTTGACTTTGAAAAAGAGGAGAATGGATAAATGAAAAAATTTGGAATTATTGCTGCAATGCAAGAGGAAATGCAAGAGATTCAAAAAATTATGGATAATGTTAAAGAGACAAAAATATATGATTTAAACTTTATAATAGGGGAAATCAGCAATTATAAGGTTGTGCTAGTAGAAGCAGGTGTAGGAAAAGTTAATGCTGCTAGAACAACACAAATTCTTATAGATAATTTTGAAGTTGATGCTATCATCAATGTCGGATCTGCTGCTGCTTCTAATGAAAAATTAAATATTGGGGATATTGTAATTGCTAATAAATTAGTACAACATGATTTTGATATTACTGCATTTGGGCATCCAAAAGGATATATTAGTAATGTAGGACAATATTTAGAGAGTGATAAAGAGCTAGTAACAAACATAGAAAAAGCAATAAAGAAAATTGATAATAATAAATTTAAGACAATTATAGGAACAATTGCTTCAGGAGATATTTTTTGTACAGAAATTAATATGAAAGATAAGATTAAGAGTAAATTTAATGCAGATGCAATTGAAATGGAAGGTGCTGCAATAGCGCAAGTATGTAAATTAGATAATATCCCATTTATAGTAATAAGAGGAATATCAGACAGTCCTAATGGAAATAATAAGGTTACATTTGAAGAATATTTAGAACAAGCATCACAAAGATGTGCTGAACTAATTGAAATATTCATGAAAAACTAGTATTTTGTGTGGAAATATGTGGAAATATATTGACTTTTCCATCAATGTATGATAAAATATACATGTATTTTATAAAAAAGAGAGGTGTACCTAAGAAATTAGGAGTAATATATTATGGAAAGTATAGTAAAAGTTGATTTTGTAGAGGTATTTAGAAAAATATTTGGTTTTGACAAAGAAGAAAACGATATGAAAAAAATTGAAGAAGAAGCTGATATGATTAGAAAAGTTAGTGATGGAATATCTTGGGACGAATATTTAAGCGAAAAGTCAAAATCAGAAAAAACAAATAATCTGTACAAAAAAGTTCCTACTAGGAAATCTAAAACAATATCAAAAGGAACAATAATTAAAAAAGATAAAGATATAGACATAAGTAGATGAAGGGGAATGTAAAATAGAGAGAAATTACTCTCTATTTTTTTTTGTAAGATAAAAAAACAAGAATCTTCAAAAAAAGAAAAAATTTTACAAAAACATATTTACAATTCAAAATATTTTGTATACAATATATGGAGGTAGACTGAAACAAAAGAAAATGTAACTTAAGAAAGGGGTATATCAATGAAAATATTGATGCTAACATGGGAATATCCACCAAGAGTTGTAGGTGGAATATCAAGAGTTGTGTATGACCTATCACACAGACTAATTAAAGATGGTCATGAGGTAACTGTAGTAACATACAGAGATGGAGAAACTCCATACTTTGAAGATGACAAAGGAGTAAAAGTATATAGAGTTGATAATTATATGATAAATCCAAACAATTTTATAGATTGGATAATGCAAATGAATTTCAACATGATTGCAAAAGCAAACCAAATAATTGCAGAAGAAGGAAAATTTGATGTAATACATGCACATGATTGGTTAGTAGCATATGCTGCAAAAACTTTGAAAAATTCATACAACATCCCAATAGTAGCAACAATACATGCAACAGAAGCTGGTAGAAACAGTGGAATACATGATGAGACACAAAGATATATTAATGATAGTGAATGGATGCTTACATATGAAGCAACAGAAGTAATAGTAAATAGTAATTATATGAAATGTGAAATTCAAAGGTTGTTCGGTTTACCATTTGAAAAGATTAGTGTAGTACCAAACGGAGTAAACTTAAATAAATTCTCAGGAATGGATAGAGACTATACTTTTAGAAGAAGATATGCAATGGATAATGAAAAAATTATATTATTCATGGGTAGATTAGTATATGAAAAAGGAGTTCAAAATTTAATAGCAGCAATGCCAAAGATATTAGAAGGATATCATGATGCAAAACTTGTAATTGCAGGAAAAGGTGGAATGTTAGACGAATTAAGAGCTCAAGCAGATTATTTAGGAATATCAAACAAAGTATATTTTGCTGGATATATGAATGGAAAAGATGTTGAAAGAATGTATAAGGCAGCTGATATATCTGTATTTCCAAGTACATATGAACCATTTGGAATAGTAGCATTAGAAGGAATGTTAGCTGAAAGACCAATAGTTGTATCAGATGCTGGTGGATTAGGAGAAATTGTAGAACATAGAGAAACAGGAATGAAAACATATTGTGGAAATCCAAATTCAATAGCTGATTCAATATTAGAATTATTATATAATCCAGAATTATGTGCTAATATAGTAAAAAAAGCAAAAGCAAAAGTTAAAAATTATAACTGGGCAAAGATAGCTCAAGATACACATTTTATTTATCAAAAAGCTATATGTGAGACAATGGCAGAAAAGCAAAGAAAACAATTGGAACAAGAAAATGCACAAAAAACCAAAAAAGCCAAAGGGACAGAGAAAGAAATTACAAATTTATTATCTTTCAGAAAACGTCAAGCATATGCCTAAAGCAAAACAGAGCTGCATATAAAATAAATATGCAGCTATTTGTTTATAATAGAGGAAAATGTCAAAAATAATTACAACTTTTCAACAGGATTTATGCTTTAAGAAAGGAATGAATTAAGTATGAACGTATATGATACAGCAAATAAATTAGCAGAAGAAATAAAACAATCAGAAGAATTTATTACATATCAGATGGCAAAACAAGCAATTAACTTAAATTTTGAGTTGAAATCAAAAATAGAGGAATTCGAAAAAGCAAGATATGATGCTCAAATAATAGCAATTCAAACAGGAAAAGATGATGAAAATAAATTGAGGCATGTTCAAGAATTGTATGGAGAGCTAATACAAAATCAAGAAGCGAGTAAATATTTTGATGCCGAAATGAAATTTAATATAATGATTGCAGATGTAAATAAAATTATTGGAAATGCAATCCAAAGTTTAATAAAATAAATGAATTGATTTTGTAATGTAATTAGGGACATAAAAAGAAAGGAATAAAAATGGAACTAATTACAATTATTGTAGCAATAACAGCTATTATAGTAATATATTCAATGATGAATATGAAAATAAAAGAATTAAAAGCTATTGCATTAAATAAAGAATTAAATGAAATAGCAAAAAAATTACCAACAAATAAAGAAATATGTGAACAAATTTTAAAAAAGTTAGGAAATAACACTACCAAAATAGAAGAAAATGAAAACTCAGAAGCTACATTATATATAGCGATTCAAGACAAAATAACAATTGGAAATACACATGAGAGTTTTACCAGAATTCAAATAGTAGCTCATGAATGCTTACATTCAATACAAGATAAAAAAATGTTAATATTTAATTTTATATTTTCTAATATATATCTAGCATTTTTTATTATTATATGTATACTTACGATTTGTAAAAAGCTATCAAATGAAATTATGTATTCAAATATTTTTTTGATTTTAAGTTTTATATATTATGTGATAAGAGTTTTTTTAGAAAATGATGCAATGATAAAAGCACAATTTTTAGCAAGAGAATATATGCAGGAATCAAAATATATAGATAATTATGAAATTGATAAAATTTATCATGGATTTGAAGAATTAAATAAAGGTTGCATAAAAGGTACAAATTGTAGCTTATTTATTGGAATTATGATAAAACTTGTGATTTTTAATGTATTAGCATTGATTTTCTAAGAATTATGTGGTAAAATATTCAAGTGTAAAGAAAACCGTTAGGAGGAATACTAAATGCAAGTAATAAAAATAATATTAATAGTAGTATTTTTTATAATATGCTTTGCCTTAACAGCATTAGCGCTAATCCAATCTAAAGAGGATGCTGGATTATCTTCAACAATTACAGGTTCATCAACAAATAACTTCTTTGAGAAAAATAAAGGTAGAACAAAAGAAGGAAAACAAAAAAGATGGACAATTATATCAGGAATAGCATTTTTTATTGGAACAATAGTGCTTTCAATAATATACATAGCGTAAAAGGGCAGTTCATTTTAACTGTTCTTTTTTGGTGTAATGGAGGAAATAATGAAAAAAGAAAATAAAATTGGAACATATAGAAAGAATCAAAAAGGATTTGGGTTTGTAAAAATTGACGAACAAGAAGAGGAGATATATATAGCAAGAGAAAATTCACTAAATGCTTTAAATGGAGATACTGTAAGTATTGAGATTTTGCAAGAAGCTAATAGAGAAAAGGATAAAAAGGCAGAGGGAAAAATAGTAAAAATAATTAGACATGAAAAAGATACTGTAGTAGGAACTTTTCAAAAAAGTAGAAATTTTGGCTTTGTTGTTCCGGATGACCAAAATTTTGGAACAGACATATTTATATCAAAATCGAATTGGGGTAAGGCAAGAAACAATCACAAAGTTATGGTAAAAATAACACAATATCCTAAAAAAGGAAAAAATGCTGAAGGAAAAATAATTGAAGTATTAGGAGGAGTAAATGAAGCAGGTGTAGACATGCTATCATTAATAAAACAATATGAATTACAATATAAGTTTCCAGAAGAAGTTGTAGCAGAAGCTAAAAGTTTTGGGAATGAAATAGATAAAAAAGACATTCAAAATAGAAAGGATTTAAGAAAAGATATCATTTTTACTATTGATGGCGAAGATGCAAAAGACTTAGATGATGCGATTCATGTTGAAAAATTATCAAATGGTAATTACAAACTTGATGTTCATATTGCTGATGTTAGTTATTATGTTAGAGAAAAAAGTGAGCTAGACAAAGATGCATATTTAAGAGGAACAAGTATCTATATGTTAGGACGTGTAATTCCAATGTTGCCAAGAGAACTGTCAAATGGAATTTGTAGTTTAAATGCAGGGCAGGATAGATACACACTTTCATGCTCAATGGAAATTACTCCAAAAGCTAAAATAGTCAATTCCGATATATATAAAGCAGTTATAAATGTAAAGGAAAGAATGAATTATACAGATGTTCAGAAAATTTTAGATAAATCAGATGAAAAAATATTAAAGAAATATGAAAAATATATTAAAGACTTTGAATTAATGGCAGAACTTGCAACAATCTTAAAAAATAAGAGAAAAGAAAATGGATACTTAAACTTAGATATACCAGAAAGTAAAATAACTCTTGATGAGAATGGTTTCGCAATAAATGTTCAAAAATATGAGACATATTTTTCTAATGAAATAATAGAGCAATTTATGCTAGCTGCAAATGAAACAATTGCAGAAAAATTTTATTGGTTACAAGCACCATTTATATACAGAAACCATGAAGCACCAGATTTGGACAAAGTAAAAGATTTAAATAAAGTATTATATAACTTTGGGTATAAAATAAAAATTTCAAAAGAAGATATTATATATCCCAATGAGTTTGCAAAAATATTAGATGATGTAAAAGGAAAAGAAACAGAAAAGGTTGTATCAAATATTATATTAAGAACACTAAGAGTTGCGAAATATGAAGCAGAAAATAAAGGACATTTTGGAATTGCAAGCAAATACTATTGTCATTTTACATCACCAATTAGAAGATATCCGGATTTGTTTATACACAGAATAATTTCTAAGTATTTAGAAAATGATTATATGGTAAATGATTTTTGGATAAAAAAATATGAAAAGAGAGCAGAAAAAAGAGCTGAAAACTGTTCAGAAAGAGAAAGAACAGCAACAAAAGTTGAAAGAGAAGCAGAAGATATAAAGAAAGCAGAATATATGGAAAATAAAATAGGAGAAGAATATGAGGGAATCATTTCTTCAATTACAAACTTTGGAATTTTTGTCGAGTTAGAAAATACAATTGAAGGATTAATTAGATATGAAACATTAGGTGACGAATATTTTATATATAACGAAGAAAGAAGAGAAGCAATAGGAGAGCACTCAAATAAAATATATAAAATAGGTGACAAGGTTAAAATTAGAGTTGTAGATGCAAATAAAGCATTAAGAAGAATAGATTTTGAAATAGTAGAATAGAGAGTGGGAACAGTAAATGTTCCCTTTTTAACCGTAATATAAAAAAAACACATAAAAAAGAGGGAATTATGTAAAATTCGTCGAATAATATTATTATGTACTATTATGTGTAGAATGGAGGAAAATGATGCGATATAGTGATGAGATAATTGAAGAAGTAAGACAAAATAATGATGTAGTAGATATCATATCACAATATGTACATTTAACTCGAAAAGGAAGAAATTACTTTGGACTATGCCCATTTCATAGCGAAAAATCATCATCATTTTCAGTATCACCTGATAGACAGATTTTTCACTGTTTTGGTTGTGGAGTAGGAGGAAATGTCTACACATTTTTAATGAAAATAGAAGGAATAACATTTAAAGAATCATTAGAACAATTAGCGGAGAGAGCAAACATACAATTACCAACATATGAAAATAGTGCCGATGCAGCTAAAGACGAACTAAAAGCAAAAGTATACAAAGTAAATGAATTTGCAGCAGAATTTTATCATCAAAATTTGTACAAACCAGTTGCAAGAATCGGACAAGAATATGTTAAAAAAAGAAAAATGAATAGAGAAACACTAGAAGCATATAGAATAGGTTTTTCAGGAAGATTTGATGAATTATATAAAGCACTAAAGGCACAAGGATTTGAAGAAAAAGAAATATTGGAATCAGGCTTAGTTAATAAAAATGCAAATGGAACATATATAGATAGATATAGAGAAAGACTAATGTTCCCAATTTGTGATACAAGGGGAAAAGTTATTGCTTTTGGCGGAAGGATATTAGATGATTCCAAAATAAAAGATCCTAAATTTCCACAACCCAAATATATAAATTCACCAGAAAATGTAGTATACAGTAAAGGAAGACACTTATTTGGACTGAATGTAGCCAAAAAGGAATCTGCTAAAAAATTATTAATAGTAGAAGGATATATGGATGTTATATCATTACACCAAAGAGGAATAACAAATGTAGTTGGAGCATTAGGAACGGCATTAACTGAACAACAGGGATGGCTACTTAGAAAAAACACAGAACAAGTAATATTAGGATTTGACGCAGATGGAGCAGGTCAAACTGCTATAGAGAGGTCAATGAAAATATTACAAAAAATGGGATGTGACATGAGAGTGTTACAAATAGAAGGTGCAAAAGATCCTGATGAATATATTGTTAAATTCGGAGAAGGTAGATTTAGACTTGCGATGGACAATGCAATTTCATTAGTTGAATTTACAGTAAAAAATCTAAAAAAAGATTTAAATCTTGATAATACTAGTGATAAGATAAAATTTCTTAATGAAATAGCCAAAATACTTTCCAAAGTGGAAAATACAATGGAAAGAGAAATATACATAGAAAAAATAGCAAAAGGTTATAATATTTCAAAAGAAGCAATATATGCAGAAGTAAATAAGCTAATATATGCAGGAAATAAAACAGACAAAGTATTACAGAGCAACACAAAAGAAATAAAACATGTAGAGATTGAAATCAAAGATGATATTATTGACGAAGATTTACAAAGAAGAGAAAATACAATAATAGCAATATTATTAGAAAATAACAATAATATTTTTCAAAAAATTAAAGAAAAAATAAAACCAGAAGATTTTAGAAGCGAAATGAACAAAAAAATAGCCAAAGAATTGTATAATGAATTAGAAAAAGAAGATTGTAATATAAACAAACTTATAGACACATTTGATGAAGCAATGCAGAGCCATATAACAATGTTAATGGCAACAGACTTTGAAATAGAAGATGTAGATAAAGCAGTAGAAGATATTTTAACAAAATATGAAAAAGAGCGTTTAGAAAACAGAAAAAGGGAAATTTTAAAACAATTGGAAATAGAGCAAGACGCACAAAAAAAGACGCAATTGGGGAAAGAATTAAGTAATGTAATAATTGCGTTGTCAAAAATTAGGTAGGGGGAATTCTTCGTGAAAAAAGAGAAAGATGAAAACCAAGTTGAAATGAAATTGGATAACTTTGCAGAAAATGAAAAGAATGCAAAGAAAGAAAAGCTTATAGAAGAAATAAAAAAAGAAAAAACAAATAACAAAACAGAATCTGATGAGAAAATGACAGAAGCGGAAAAAGTAAGTAAAATAGTAAAAAAAGCTAAAGAAAGTGGAAAAATAACATATGGAGAATTAGCAAAAGAATTAGAAAATACAAATCCAGAGCAAATAGACAAAGTATTTGATGCATTTGAAGAAATGGGAGTTTCACTTTTAAATGATGATTTTGAAGAAGAACCAGATGTTGATGATTTAAAAGAAGTTGAAGAACTAAAATTAGATGAAATAACAGATAATAGCTTTGAAGGAATTAGTGTTGATGACCCAGTAAGAATGTATTTAAGAGAAATAGGAAAAATACCATTACTTTCATATGAAAAAGAATTAGAACTTGCAAAAAGAATTTTAAATAATGATGAAGAAGCAAAACAAGAATTAGCAGAAGCAAATTTAAGACTAGTAGTAAGTATTGCCAAAAAATATGTAGGAAGAGGAATGCTATTTTTAGATTTAATACAAGAAGGAAATATGGGATTAATAAAAGCAGTTGAAAAATTTGATTATACAAAAGGATTCAAATTTAGTACTTATGCAACATGGTGGATAAGACAAGCTATAACTAGAGCAATAGCAGACCAAGCAAGAACAATAAGAATACCAGTTCATATGGTAGAAACAATAAACAGACTAATTCGTACATCAAGACACTTATTACAACAATTAGGTAGAGAACCAACACCAGAAGAAATAGCTAAAGAAATGGATATGTCAGTAGAAAAAGTAATGGAAATTCAAAAAATAGCACAAGACCCTGTATCTTTGGAAACTCCAATAGGAGAAGAAGATGACAGTCATTTAGGAGATTTTATCCAAGATGAAGATTCACCAGCACCACATGATGCTGCATCATATACTCTTTTAAGAGAACAACTAGAAGAAGTTATGAATACTTTAACACCAAGAGAAGCTAAAGTACTTAAATTAAGATTTGGACTAGAAGATGGAAAAGCTAGAACGCTAGAAGAAGTAGGAAAAGAATTTGATGTAACAAGAGAAAGAATACGTCAAATAGAAGCAAAAGCATTAAGAAAATTAAGACATCCAAGCAGAAGTAAAAAATTGAGAGATTATATGAACTAAACTAAAAAACTGTTGTATTCGACAGTTTTTTTTAGAAAAGAAAGAGGAAAATATGGATATAGATACAATAATACAAATAGCAATTGCTATAGGAATAGTATTAGGATTTAGAATATTAAGTTCTGCAGTTGCAATATTAATCATAAAAATGTTCACATTAAAAAAACAAAGGAAAAAAGCAATAAAGAAAAATCCGTTTTATTTACCACTAAAAACTATATTTACATTTATAGGAATATATATTGCATTAAGCAGGGTAAAAGATATTATAACATTTAGTTCACAAGCAGAACGAATGATGGAAAAAATATTAAAAATATCGATGATATTATTTGTTGCTAAAGCATTTAGCGAAGGTTTAAATGAAAAGAATGTAATATTTTCAAAAATAAGAGATAAAAGTTCTAAAGAAATTGATAAAGTAACAATGAATACAATATTAAGAACAGTAAGAATAGGAGTATATATATTAGCAGGTTTTATGATTATCTCCGAATTTGGATATAATATAAGTGGATTAATAACAGGACTAGGAATAAGTGGGGTAGTAATAACACTTGCTGCACAAGATACTGCTAAAAGCATGATTGGAGGAATATCTATATTTCTTGACAGACCATTTAAAGTCGGAGATTATATAAAAGTTGGAGAATATGAAGGAAGTGTACAAGAAATAAGATTTAGAAGTACAAGTATAAGGACTTTAGATCGTTCAATATTACATGTTCCGAATTCTAAAATGGCAGAGACTGCTATAATTAATTATAGTGAAATAGAAAAAAGAAGATATTATATGAAATTTACAATTGAATTAGATACACCAATCGAAAAGGTTGAAAAAGTAAGAAAAAAAATTGAAGATATGCTAAAAAGTAGAGAAGATATAATACAAGATAATGGTCAAATTATTAGAATTCAAAAAATTTCTGATAATGGATATGAACTAACTGTACAGGTATATATGAATATAGTTGCATACATGGAATATTTAAAACATAAAGAAGAAATAAATTATGCAATAATGTCAATATTTAAAAAAGAAAAAGTTCAATTAGCATATAATACACAAACTATATACGTAAAAAATAACTAATTCTTCACAAAAAAAACATATACAATATATATAATAGAACTAAAGTAAACTTTAATGGAGGAAATAAAATGGAAGGAACATATATTCTTGTAGTTGATGATGAATCAAGAATGAGGAAGCTTTTGAGAGACTTCTTGTCTGCTAAAGGATATCAGATATTAGAAGCAGAAGATGGAGAAAAGGCAATAGAAGTATTTGAAGAAAATAAAAATAAGGTAAAATTAATTTTATTGGATGTAATGATGCCTAAACTTGATGGATGGTCTGTACTTAGAAAAATAAGACAAGACTCAAATGTACCTGTAATAATGTTAACTGCAAGAGGAGAAGAACAAGATGAATTATTTGGATTTGAATTAGGTGTTGATGAATATATTTCAAAACCATTTAGTCCTAAAATTTTAGTTGCAAGAGTTGAAGCAATTTTAAAAAGAACATATGGAGATACAAAAGAAATAAAAGATTATGATGGAATAGCAATAGATCAAGAAGGAAGAACTGTAAAAGTTGATGGTAAGCCAATAGACTTGAGTTTAAGAGAATATGAATTACTAAAATATTTATTAGATAATGAAAATATAGCACTTTCAAGAGATAAAATTTTAAATAATGTCTGGAACTATGATTATTATGGAGATTCTAGAACAATAGATAGTCATATAAAAAAAATTAGACACAAACTAGGAAAAAAAGGAAAATATATTGAAACAATTAGAGGAATAGGATATAAATTCGAAATAAAGAAATGAGGAATTGAAAGTGGTAAAACTATCAAAACAAGCAAAGACGGTTAGAGGAAAATTATTTTTTATAATGTGTATAGTAGTTTTGTCAATAATATTGTTCTTAATATTAGTAAATAGTTTTGTATTAGAAAAATATTATCAATATACTAAAAGTAATCAATTAAAATCACTTTATAATAATATTAATGATTATTACAATTCTGATAATCCAGCAACAAATTTTAAAGATGAACTGGATAGAGTTGCAATAAAAAATAATTTTGATATTATAATAAAAGATGAAAATGATAAAGCAGTATATTTATCAAACAAAGACTTTTTGTCAAATATAAGAGTAATTATAGATTTTTGGGGAATTAATAAGCAAAAAGAATATAAAGTATTAGAAGAAACAGATAAATTAGAGATACGAAATATTAAAGATACAGAAACAAGTGCAAATTATATATTGCTATCAGGGAAATTAGATAATGGATATGGAGTATATATAAGAATACCAATATCTTCAATACAGGAAAGTGTTAGAATATCTAATAGATTTCTATATTTAATAGCAGGAATTGTAATAATTGTAGGTGGGATTGCAATAATATATATTTCTAAAACATTTAGTAGTCCAATTTCAGAATTAAATAATATTGCAAAAAAGATGGCAAACTTAGATTTTAGCCATAAATATGCAGTAACAGATGATGATGACGAAATTAATGAACTTGGAGAAAGTATAAATATGATGTCTGACAAGCTCGAAACAACAATTAACCAATTAAGGAGTACCAATATTGAACTAGAGAGAGATATTGAGAAAAAATCTAAAATCGATGAAATGAGAAAAAGCTTTATTTCAGATGTTTCTCACGAATTAAAAACTCCTATTGCATTAATACAAGGATATAGTGAAGGTCTGTTAGAAAATGTCAATGATGACCCAGAAAGCAGAAAATTTTATGCAGAAGTAATATTAGATGAAACAAATAAAATGGACAAAATGGTAAGACAGCTAATTGAATTAACAAAACTTGAATATGAAAAAAGAGAATTTAACAATAGAACATTTAATATTGTTGAATTGGAGAAAGAAATTGTACGAACTTCTAAAGTAATGATTGATGAAAAACAAACAGAAGTGATATTTGAAACTCCTGACAAGATAGATGTTTTTGCAGATGATATGTATCTTAGCCAAATAATAACTAATTATCTAACTAATGCAATAAAACATGTAAAAGATGTTGATGGAGAAAAGTATATAAAAATTACAAATGTAGTTTTGCAGGATAAACAAAAAGCAAGAGTAACAGTATTTAATACTGGCGAGAATATTTCAGAAGAAAATTTAAATCGTATTTGGAATAGATTTTTCAAAGCTGATGAAGCCCGTAATAGAGATGATGGTGGAAGTGGAATAGGATTATCTATTGTTAGAGCTATTATGAATAATTATGGAAATGATTATGGTGTTAAAAATAAACCAAAGGGAATTGAATTCTATTTTGAAGTAGATTTACAAAGTGGTCAATAGTAACAGTAACTATTGACTACTTTTACATTTTACGATAAAATACAGCAAGAAAGGTGAGAAACATGTATTTAAAAAGATTAGAGATGCAAGGATTCAAATCGTTTGCAGATAAAACAGTATTAGAATTTATGCCAGGAATTACAAGCGTAATAGGTCCAAATGGTTCTGGGAAAAGTAATATATCAGACTGCATAAGATGGATACTCGGAGAACAGAGTATGAAATCACTTAGAGGGGCCAAAACGCAAGACATCATATTTGCAGGAACACAAAGTAGAAAATCATTAGGTTTTGCAGAAGCATCATTAGTATTTGATAACATTGATGGAAGTTTGCCAATAGAATATTCAGAAGTTACTGTAACAAGAAAAATATACAGAAGTGGAGAAACTGGCTATTACATAAATAAAGCACCATGTAGGCTAAAGGATATATTAGAATTATTTATGGATACAGGAATTGGGAGAGATGGATATTCCATAATAGGTCAAGGAAAAATTGACGAAATATTAAGCAATAAATCAGAAGATAGAAGACATATATTTGAAGAAGCAGCAGGAATTGTAAAATACAGAACAAGAAAAGAAGAAACAGAAAGAAAGCTTGAACAAACAAAGCTAAATTTATTAAGAATAAATGACATATTATCAGAAATAGAAAGTAATTTAGAACCATTACAACAACAAGCTGAAAAAGCCAAAAAGTATTTGAATTTAAAAGAAGAGTTAAAAAATATAGAAGTAGGATTGTTTTTATATAATATAGAAAAGCTTAAAAAATCTTTAGAAGAATTTACAGAAAATGAAGATATAATGAATTCAACACTAAATCAAGAAGAAGGTAAATTAGAAAAGATAAAAATATTAAAAGAAGAATTAAAAGATAGTATTGATGAAATTACGACTAAAATAGAAGAAATGCAAAATCTTGGATTTGAAAGTGAAAAAGAGATAGAAAAGTTAAATTCAAATATAAATGTTGCAGAAACAAAGATTTTGAACAATACAGAAAACACAAAACAATATCAGGAAGAGATTGTAGAATTAGAGGAAAAGATTGAAACTTTAAAACAAGAAATCAAACAAAAACAATCTAAAAAAGATAATTTAAAGCAGAATAAAGAACAATTTGAAAATGAATTAAAAGAAAAAGAAGAAGAATTAAAAAAACTAACAGAGAAATTAAGCAGTAAAGAAATAAAAATAGAAAAATTAAAAAAACAAGTAGAAGAAAATATAGATAAGAAATATGAACTACAGGCGGAAATAAGTACACAAACAGCAAATATAGAAAATGCTGAAAAAAGACAAAAGCAAATCCAGAATGAAGTTGATAATAATATATTAGAACTTGATAGAACAAGAATGAAAAGAGAAGATATAGTTAAAAGTTTTAATGAAATAGAATCAGAAAGAAATAAAATTCTAAAGTCTATAGAAGAAATAGACAACAAAAGAGAAGAGATAAGTGACAAAATTAAAGAATATGATTCACAAATAGTAAATAATACAAATGAGATGAGAATGAAACAATCAAGATATAATTTCTTAGTTGAAACAGAAAAAGAAAAAGAAGGATATATAAAAAGTGTTAAGTCACTATTAATAGACTGTGAAAAAATAAAAGAACTTGGAAAAGGAATGCATGGAGTTTTGGCAAATATAATTTCAGTGCCAAGTGAATATGAAACAGCAATAGAAATGTGTTTAGGTGCAAGCTTACAAAATATAGTTACAGACACAGAAGAAGATGCGAAAAAATTAGTAGAACATCTAAGAAAAAATAATTTAGGAAGAGCATCATTTTTACCAATTACTTCTGTAAAAGGTAAGAAAGTTGAAAATATAAAAGGCAAAAAAATAGGTGTTATAGGAATTGCTGCAGACTTAGTAAAATTTGATAAAAAGTATGAACAAATTATTTTAAATTTACTTGGAAGAACCGTTGTAGTGGATAATATGAAAAATGCAATAAATATAGCTAAAGAAAATAATTACTCATTCAGAATAATAACAGTAGAAGGTGATGTAATAAATCCATCAGGAGCTATCACAGGTGGTTCAGTAGCAAAGAAGACTGTAAATATTTTAGGAAGAAGCAGAGAAATAGAAACACTTGAAAAAGAGCTAAAAAAATTAAAAGAAAAAATTCAAAAGTCAGAAAAAGATAAAGAGAAATATGTAAATTCATCAGAAGACATTATTGAAGAAATACAAGCATTAGAAAAGCAATTGCAAGAGACAGATATAACATATGCAACAGAAAAGCAAAGAGTAATTTCAATTGATGAAAATATAGAACAAATTCAAAAGAGAATAGAAAAATTAAAACAAGAAAAAAATAGAACTGCAGAAAGTCAAAAAGAGACAGTAGCAAGTAAAGAGGCAAATGAAAAACAAATAGAAAATATGAATAATCAAAATGAAGAAGACCAAAAAATAATTGATGAATTTTCAAATGCCAATAAAGACAGTCAAAAATATATTGATGATTTAAATTTTGATATCACAAATTTAAAGATATCAGTTTCTTCATTTAATGAAAGTGAAGTTTCAATTCAAGAAATAACAGAAATGATTCAAAAGGAAATTGAAACACATAGCAAAAACAAAGAAAACAAAAAATTACAAATAGAAAATGCAGATAAAGAAAATGAGATATTAAAAACTGGTATAGAAAATACAAAACAAGCGATAGAAAAGATAAAGTCAAAAGTTTCTAATAGTGGAGATATAATAAGAAAACTAAAAAAAGAAAGAATAGAAAAAAATGAAAAGCTAACTAAGAAGGAAGACGAGCAGACAGAACAATTTAAAACAATTGAAGAACTAAAAGCTCAAATAACTAAACTTGAGGTTAAGAAAACAAAAGCTGAAGAAGATATTACAGAAATTATTAATAAAATGTGGGAAGAGTATGAATTAACACCTAATAATGCAGGAAATTATCAGAAACCTGAAAATGTAGCATTAACACAAAGAAGAGTAAATGTGTTAAGAACAGACATTAAAGAACTGGGAAGTGTAAATGTTGATTCAATAGAAGAATATAAAAATCAAAAAGAAAGATATGACTTTATGTGTGAACAGAGACTTGATTTAGATGAAACAATGGCTAAATTGAGAAATGTAATTCAAGACATGACTGAAACTATGAGAAAACAATTTAAAGAAAAATTTGAAGTTATTAATAAAAACTTTGGAGAGGTATTTAAAGAACTATTTGGTGGAGGTATGGCAGAAGTAACTTTAACTGATGAAACAAATATTCTTGAGTGCGGAATAGATATAACAGTTCAACCACCAGGAAAGAAACTTCAAAATATGACTTTACTTTCAGGAGGAGAAAAAGCTTTTACAGCAATTGCACTATTGTTTGCAATTTTAAAAATTAATCCAGCACCTTTCTGTGTACTTGATGAAATCGAGGCCGCACTTGATGATGTTAATGTTTACAGATATGCTGAATATTTAAAGAAATTTGCTAAAGATACACAATTTTTAGTTATTACTCATAGAAAAGGTACTATGGAAGCGGCTGATACAGTTTACGGCGTTACAATGGAGGAAAAAGGTATTTCTAAATTGCTTTCTATGAAGTTGAAATAGGGGATAAGAAATGTTAAAACAAATATATAAACTAGGAGAATTAGAAATATATAAAAAGTATAAAGAAAAGCAACTACAAGAACATAAACTTATTGATTTATTTTGGGAGTGTACACTAACATGCAACGCCAAATGTAAACATTGTGGAAGTAGTGCGGAAAAAAGAAAATATGAAGGAGAGTTAACGACAGAAGAGATAAAAAAAGCATTTAAACAAATTTCACAAGATATGGATGCTACTAAAATATGGATTGATGTAACTGGTGGAGAGCCTTTAATGAGGAAAGACTTATGTGAGGTTATGGAATATGCTACAAATGAACTTGGATTTAGATGGGGAATGACTTCAAATGGAATGTTATTGAACGATGAAAATATAGAGAAATTAAGAAAAGCCAATATGGAAAGTATTTCTATAAGTATTGATGGATTAGAAGAAACACATAATAAATTTAGAGGAGTACCTAATTCATATAATATAATAATTGATAATATAAAAAAGCTAAAAAAAGCTAATTTCTTAAAAATAATTCAAGTTACAACTGTATTTCATAAAGAAAATATCAATCAAATTAAACAACTTTATAATATAATGTTAAGCTTAGGAATAGATTCTTGGAGGTTAGTTTCTATGGACCCTATAGGAAGAGCAAATGAAAATCAAGACTTGTTGCTAAATGGAGAAGATATAAGAAAAATATTAGATTTTATAAAAGCTAATAAGAAAAATAAGAAAATGGATATACAGTATGGATGCCCAGGATTTTTAGGAATGGAATATGAAAAAGAAGTAAGACCACAATTCTTTTATTGTAGAACAGGAATAAGTATTGCAAGTATTTTGTATAATGGAGATTTATTTGTTTGTCCTAATGTTCCTAGGTTACCAAAGTTTATTCAAGGAAATATAAAAAGAGATAATTTCAGAAATGTTTGGGAAAATAAATACAAAGAGTTTAGAAATAAAGAACGAACCAAATGTGATGAGTGTCAAAAGTGTAAAGAGTGGGAATATTGCCAAGGTGGCGCTTTCCATACATGGAACTTTGAGAATAATTGCCAAAGTAAATGCACATATAAGATGATTTACGAAAAATAAAAAGGGGAAGTTTATGAGAAAATTTATAAAAAAAATTGTTGGAATTTTTACGATAATAGGAATTTATTTAGTGAAATTTGCTAATAAAATATATGCTCGATCGGCTGGACATATAGTACCAGCGTATGGAGTTATAGAACCACTCGAGGGTCATAATATATTTGTTAATGCAATTTTTTTGGTATTATTACCTATTGTAGCAATAATAACTATTATTATAGGAACTATAAAATATATAAAGAAAAGTAGAGATAGAAAAGCAGTTAGAAATTTAATAATTGCAATAATTGCAATAGTAATATTGATAAGAGTGATATTATTAGGGTTAAGTAATTTATATATAGTATAAAATAAAAGATTTAAGAATTTCTGAGCAGAAATTCTTAAATCTTTTTAGATAGCTTTAAACACTCCAACAAAAATCAAAATAATACTAGAAAAAATAGCAAGAGCTCTTTCAGAAATATTGATATATTTAGCAATATTATTAGCAACTAAATTACCACAATTAAGAAAAGCAAGTTGAAAAGAAGCTACAAAAAAAGGTAAAACAATATCATTAATACCAATAATACCAGAGCCAATGCCAACACAAGCAGAATCAATAGAAAGGGCCAAACCAAGAAAAAGAGCTTCTTTAGTATCAATATTGTTAGAATGGTCAATATCGTAATCAGTTAAAGGAGCATTTATAGTTTTATAAATATTATAAATGCCCAATATAACTAAAAAAGAAGAACCAAGGATGGTTGAAGCAGTAGGAGAGAACAAAGCAGAAATATAATATCCTAAAAATATAGAGCCACAAGTAATGCAAAATGATATAGCAAACAGGATAATATTACTCATACTATTAATTTTAGTTTTCTTTATGCCATAGCTAATACCAATACTTAAAGAATCAATACTAACAGACAAGGCCAACAAAATACAATTAAATATCATATTAAAAACCTCCAATTTAAGCTAGTAATCTAAAGAAGCCTATAAAAATTAAAATTATTCCTGATAGATTAGAGAGAAGATTAGAAGAAATAGTAAATTTTTGAACAATATTATTAGCAACAAAATTTCCACAATTAACGAAAAAAGTGTGGAAAACAGCCATTAAAAATGGTAAGATAACTCCTCCAATACCAATCATTCCAGAACCTAAGCTAACACAAGAAGCATCAACAGCAACAGCTAAACCTAAAATAAAAGCTTCTTTGGCATCAATATAATTAGAACCATCTGTATCAAAATTTGTAGAACAATTTTTAGTTTGAGCCTTAAAAATATTATAAACTCCAAGTACAATTAAAAGCGAAGAGCCTAATAAGGCAGCGGCAATAGGAGAAAATAAAACAGAAATATAATGACCTACAAATACAGAAATTCCAGATAAACAAAATAACACAACAAAAATTATTAAATTGCCTACACTAGACATTTTAGTCTTTTTAATTCCATATGTAATTCCAAGACCTAAAGCATCAATACTTGCAGACAATGCTAATAAAATACATTTAACAATCATAATCATATCCTCCTGTATTAAGATATGACAAATAATTACAAAAAGACACAAAAAATAGTCCACACAACGTGGACTATAAAAATCAAATTTCATTTTATATTTCTTAAAGCTTCAGCTCTATCTTCAATACTTGGATGTGTAGACCATAAGCTAGAAGAAGATTTCTTACCTCTAAAAGGATTAACTATATACATATTTTCAGTTGCATTATTAGCAACTTTTAATTCATTAGGATCTCCTGAAATTTTTAAAAGTGCTGAAATTAAGCCATCAGGATTTCTTGTGAACTCTATTGCTGTTGCATCTGCTAAAAATTCTCTTTTTCTAGAAAGCGCAAGCTGCATTAGCTGACCAAAGATTGGAGCTAATATTAGAAAGATTAATCCAATTAACATTAAGATTGGATTTCCATTATCATCATCGTCACGTCTTCTAGAACCACCATAAAAAGAAATTCTTGTAAACCAATCAGAAAGAATTACAACAAAGCCAACCATTACGGAAACAACTGCTGAAAGTCTTATATCATAATTTTTAATGTGAGCCATTTCATGTGCTATAACACCTTCTAATTCGTAATATGATAATTTATCTAACAAACCAGTAGTGACACATATAACTGCATTTTCTGGATTTCTACCTGTGGCAAACGCATTTGGCTGAGAATCTTCTACAATATATAATTTAGGTGTATATTGTAATCCAGAAGAAACTACTAAAGCATCTAGAATATTTATAAGTTTTTGATTTTCTTCTTTGGTAGCTGGCCTAGCTTTATTTAAACTAAGTACAATTTTATCACTATAATAATATGAACCCCAAGTTGAGACAATTGCAAAAATCATTGCGATAATTATAGAAGTTTTACCTAAATCTAAAGCCATACATATATAATAAATAATTAATGCAATAAAAACTAAAAATAGTAAAACAATAATCCAAGATTTCATTTTATTTCTTTTAATATCTTCAAACATAAATTTCACTCCTTGTTACATATTTAAGAAAAAAGTTTGGCTCAAATTATAAAACAGAACCAAACTATATGTTATTTATTAAAGTCTACTTTAACATTTTTTCTAGCTTCTGCGCTTTCTGCTGCAAATAATGATTTTGGCTTAAAGTTAAACATATTAGCAACAATATTTGAAGGGAAAAGCTCTAATTTTGTGTTGTATCTTGTAACACTATCATTGTAAAATTGTCTTGAAAAAGCAATTTTGTTTTCTGTGTTACGAAGTTCTTCAGATAATTCAGAGAAGTTTGTGTTTGATTTTAAATCTGGGTAATTTTCAGAAACTGCCATAATTGTTTTTAAAGCTCCTGAAAGCTCATTGTTAAGGTTTGCTTTTTCTTCAACTGATGAAGAATTTGCCCATGAAGTTCTTAATGCTGTTATTTTTTCAAATGTTTCTGATTCATGATTCATATAACCTTTTACAGTTTCGACAAAATTAGGGATTAAATCAAATCTTCTTTGTAATGTTACATCAATTTGGCTCCAAGCATTATCAACTTTTTGTCTAGAAGAAACTAAACCGTTATAAATACCTATAATCCAAATTATTAGTAATACAATAATTGCTATTGCTATCCACATAGAAATACCTCCTTTGCATCTATTTGTATATATCTTAACATATAATGATTTTTTTTACAACAAATCTTTTAAAATTCTTATTGCAATTTAAGATTCGAAATAGTAAAATAGAAGTGCATAGTGCACAGAAAAAAAGCGATCTCAGATGTGCAAAATTGCACGGAAAAAAAGCGGAATAATCGGTGCAAAGAAAGAGAGGTAAGAAATGAGACAATTGCCAAAAGGAATTAGTAATTATGAAGACATTGTTGCAGAAAATAGAGTATATGTAGATAAAACAATGTATATAGAGAAAATGGAAGACTTAGCAGATAAAACAATAATGTTTTTAAGACCAAGAAAATTTGGAAAAACCTTATTTACAAGTACATTAGAATGTTACTATGATAAAAATAAAGCAGATAAATTTGAAGAATTATTTGGAAAAACATATATAGGAAAAAATCCAACACCAAATAAAAATAGATATTGTGTATTAAGATTTAATTTCTCAGGAATAAGTACTAATACGGTAGAAGAAACAATTAAAGGTTTTAGAGAAAAAGTAGATATAGGGATAAATAGATTTGTAACAAATTATAAATTGGACTTTTACAATAATCCAGAGATGAGCACAGAGGGAATATTGGGAAGTACATTTGAAGCATTTAGAGAACAAAGAAGAAATGAAAAAATATATGTAATAATAGATGAATATGACCATTTTGCAAATGAATTATTGGGATTCAAAACAGATGAGTTTAAGGAATTGGTTGCTAAAAATGGAAAAGTAAGAAAATGGTATGAAATATTAAAAGAGGGGACAGAATCAGTAGTAGATAGAATATTTATAACAGGAGTAGCACCAATAACGTTAGATAGTACAACAAGTGGTTTCAATATAGCCAGAGATATAACTAAAAACATTAGGTTTAATGATATGCTAGGTTTTAGTAAAGAAGATGTAAAATATTTAATGACAGAAATTGACATACCAGAAGAAAAACAAGAAGAATTAATACCAATAATAAAAGAAAACTATGATGGATATATATTTTCTAATATGATAAAAAGTGAATATGAAAATTACAAAATATATAATTCAAATATGACATTATATTTTTTGGATGCATATCAAGAGCAGGGACAAGTGCCAGAAGAATTAGTGGATATAAATATATTAAGTGATTATGGAAAAATAGAAGCTTTTATGAATTTATGCCAAAATATGAATAAAATAGAGTTATTGGAAAAAATAGTAGCAGAAGAACCAGTAGAAAGTGAATTAACGGAGAAATTTAATGCAGAAATAAGTTTTGGAGAAAAAGAACTAGTATCATTGCTATTTTATTTAGGGTATTTAACAATAGAACAAAATGAACTTGGAATGTCAAAGTTTGTAACACCAAATGAAGTGGTTAGGACAATTTATAGCCAATATTTTCTTGAATATATTAAAAGAAAAGCAGGAATTCAAGGAAAAATGAAAAATGGAGAAATGATAAAAGAAATTCTATATGAAGGAAAAATAGATAAAGCAATAGAAACACTAGGAACATTTTTAACAAACTTATCTAACAGAGACTACCAGCGTTTTGATGAAAAATATATAAAAGTAATATTTTATTCAATATGTAGAATGCTAGGAGCAGTATATGTAAAATCAGAGCTAGAAATTGGTGGAGAATATGCAGATATATTAATAATACCACGAGAAAAATTAAATGAAAGATATGGAGTATTGTTAGAATTTAAATATATAAAACAAGAAGAGTATAATAAGAAACCAGAACTTTTACAACAAAAACAAACAGAGGCAAAAGCACAGCTAGAAAGGTATAATAAAACCGAAGAAATACAAGCAATACCAAATTTAAGAAGTTATGCAATAGTTGTAGTAAAAGATAAAATTTCAGTAGAGGAAATTGCAAAATAATAAGTTGCTGTAACTTTTATAAAAATTTATTTTATAAATATTCTCCACTTAATTATAAAATTTGAATGAAATTACGAATGTGCATGAAGAAATTTTAGAAATTCTTTGCAATTTTAGGGAAAGAGTTCACGATAGTGGAAGGGCGCCCTAAAATAAATTAGAATTTCTTAAAGTTCGTAATAAGCCGAGTAATGAAATGAAAAGTTTATAATTAAGTAGGGAATATAAAAAAATTAAAAAAGTACTGATAAACACAAATGAATATATTATATTAAAAGTGAAGCTATCGAAAGTGCATCCAAAACGATAGCAAAATCAAAAGAAGGAGGAAAAAATAAACATGGGAAAAAACACGAAAATAGTAGGAGGAGTACTACTTATAGCAATAATATTAGTAGCAGTAGCATATGCTGCAATAACTAATGTGGAATTAAATATAAATGGTGTAGGAAATGCGCAAGCAAAACAAGAAAACTTTAAAGTAGAATTTATAGGAACACCAAGTACAAGTGGAAAAGGAACAACAACAGCAACAATAAATGAAAGTGATAAAACAAAAGGAACAGTAAATGTAACAGGATTAACAGCCAAAGGAGATGAAGCAACAGCGACATATACGGTAAAAAATCTAAGTTCAGATATATCAGCAGACTTAACAGCAGAAGCAACAAGTTCAAATCAAACTTATTTCGAGGTAATCTGTTCACTAGAAAAAACAACATTAAAAGCACAAGAAGAAACCATATTAAAAGTAACAGTAAGATTACTAAAAACACCAATAGATGA